>Ga0129307_1000787_pt1 | contig 43259 bp, 47 predicted proteins | sample P1105metagenome_FD_94437 | JGI IMG/M metagenome (GOLD analysis project Ga0129307, IMG submission 94437) | Capybara group fecal microbial communities from Wisconsin, USA - P1105 metagenome | ecosystem: Host-associated > Mammals > Digestive system > Large intestine > Fecal | place: USA: Wisconsin...
ACTTTTAGCAATAAAATGTTAGACAAAATATATATTTTATTGGATTTGCGATTATTTTCTGCCAAGCGGAGCAGGTGACTGCAAGTTCATACATACCTAAAAAACACAATTGGTGTGACTATACTATTCTGCTACGCCACAGTCAAATAAAGATTCAACCTGCAAACGCCAAAATTTTCCGGTCGTTTTCGTCTATTTTGCGCAAAAGCAGCTGTTCTTTCAATTTTGAACTGGGTATTTTTTTGAAAAGTCTTCCACGATTTTCAAATGCAGCTCCATCTCACGCTGTGCCCGGGCCACATCCCGATCCCGCACCGCCTCGTAGATCGCGTTGTGGGATTCCTGTGTCCGCTGCTGATAATCCGGACGGCCGAAAAACCGGGTGCGGATTTCCGCGATCATGCTGTTGACAAGATGGATTGTGGCAGCCAGCATCACGTTGTGGCTGGCCACCGCCAACGCGTCGTGAAACCGCACATCATTCATATAATCGTCCGGTGCCTCCGCCAGCATCTGGACAGCCTCGCGAATGGCGGCCAGATCCTCCTCCGTGGCCCGTTCGCAGGCCAGTCCCACAATGGCCACTTCGTTGACTCTGCGAAACTCGTTGAAGTCCTGCTGGATATCCGTCTGGTTGGACACGCGGACGAAAGAAATAGCCTTTTGGATGTAGTCCGCGTCCCGAGCGACAACCTTTCGGTTGCCCCGGCTCTCAATGGCTCCCAGGAACTCCAAAATCGCCAGGCACTCCCGCAGAGATCCCCTGCCCACGCCCAGAGTTTCCGCCAGCTCCCGCTCAGGAGGCAGTTCCCCTCCTACGCATATATGTCCATTTTCGATAGCCGCAATCAAAGCCTGCATGACCAATTCTGGGATCTTCGGCGATGTATGTTGTATCTTCTCCATCTGCATTTGCGGTGGGCCCCTCTCTTTTCTGGTATTACCATATTACCATCTATTCTTTGTTTGTCAACGAAGTTCTTTGCAAAAAGCACAGACTTTCCCTTCCCCCGCAGCCCTATATAGTTGCCTTATTCCGTCAGGCCGGCCCTCCCGCGGTAAGCGCTGTAAAGCACGGGGATAACCAGTGCAACCAGGATCAAAATGAGCATTTTTTCATCAGAGCCACCGGTCACCATGGCCGCAGCGATGACCAGAAGCCCTGCCGCCAGCCAAAATGCGCCGGCAAAGCGGTGGACTTCTCTCCAAGCGGACACATTGCTGCCCGCAAAGCTGAATCTCAGGGAAATCCGCGCGTCCTGTGGACAATCCCACATATGGGCGCCCAACATCATCAGGGCCAGGCCAAGGATACAGGGCGTCAAAAAGGACAGCGTCAGGTCGCTTCCCGCGGACTGAAGGATCATGCCGCTGGCAAACAGCACGGAGATAACGGGGAAGCCCCATCTGCCCACCAGCCGGATGTGAGGTTTGGGCAGTGTCATGCGCTTCTGATTGACAAGCAGCTGGATATGGGCGATGAGATTCAGGACGCACAGCAAACCCGGTATGGCAAAAACCACGGCGGCCCGGGGCAGCGAGTCATCCTTGCCATCTGTTCCGATCAGTCCGGTTTCAACAATCTCCGGGATCTCATCCCAGAGCCGGATGCCCAGAATCATGGGCAGGGCGCAGGCAACCAATGTCATCCCCAGCAGCAGATACGCCTTTTCCTTGGAGACATGCTTGCCGAACAGGCGGGCGCTTTGAATCTCCGCTTGCCGCTCAGCGGGGCTTTGCTGCTTCTTCTTTTTCTGATTGCTCATGGCAGAAAAAGCTCCTTCCTTTATCATGGAATTATGCAGAAATTTATTATACGCCCACCTTTTTCCGTTGTAAAGCAGGAACCCGTCTGGAATATTGGTAAAACCACGGCGTATCAAGAACCCGCTTGACATTCTCAAAGCCTATATGCTACCATAACATGGCGTCTTGAAAATGTGGCCTGTCCTTCGAATTCGCGGCCGCCAGCTATTTTTGAAATACAGAGAGAAGAAGTGATCCCATATGAACGGAGCCATCTATTTGGAGTTGATGGCCTATGCCTGCGCCACCACCTTTTCCCCTGGTCCCAACAACATTCTGCTGCTCAGCAGCACCAGCAAATTCGGCTTCCGCAAGTGCTTGCCGCTGATCTTCGGAATTTGGAGCGGATTGCTCAGCGTGATGCTGATCTGCGGCTTCGGTTGCGCCGCACTGGGACAGCTGATTCCCCAGATTGTTCCTGTTGCCAAGTATATCGGCGCCGCTTATATTCTGTACTTAGCCTATCGGACCCTGTTCCGAAAAGTCGGCAGTTCTGAACAGGACGTGGCCGCGCCCCTGACTTATGTCAACGGTTTTCTTCTGCAGTTTCTGAATGTGAAAATCCTCTCTCTGGGTATGGCCGCCTATTCCGGCTATATCCTGCCCCACGGTTTTCATGTGCCCATGGTCTTGGCCTTTGCTGTTATTATGGCGGGCAGCGCCGCCATGGGAAACCTGATCTGGGCCACATTGGGTTCCATGCTGTTTCCGTTCTACAAGCGGTTCAACATTATTATTAATCTTGTGATGGCCGTTCTGCTGTTGTGGTGCGCTTGGAAAATTGTCTCCATTTGACGCGAATCCGCCTGATTCACGAATTCAGCCTCCATCCCATCCCGCAATGCCGCTTTTCACGGTGCTGCGGGATGGCTCTGTTTCTGCATAAACAGGAAAAACGGCCCTCCGGAGTGTCCCTCTCCCGGATCTGATGCTACAGTCCCTCTGTGGATTTTATAGTGAACCGCCTGGGTTTTACCCTGCCGGATGGCGAAGCTGTCAAAAAATTCAAAAAGGCTATTGACAAACCAAATAACCAGTGTTATTATTCCGATAAACCAAGAAGATAAATTGGTTTAACTCGTGACAAGGAGGGTGAACCAGAATGAAGCAGGTTTTCTGTGAGCTGCTGAGAAGCAATTTCCGCTGTGGACGAATGCTGCACTCCCGGGCTGTCGATATGGCCGGGTGCTTCGCCGTGCCCAAGGTTCACCGTTTATGAGTGATCCGTGCGCGGATGTGCTGCCATATACAGTCCGGGAGCTGTCACAGCCCCCGGTTTTTTCTTGCAAACAATAGACCTATAAAAAAATTAAGAAAGAGGTACATATTATGAGTAACTATAAATTTGAGACGCTGCAGCTTCATGTCGGTCAGGAGCATCCCGATCCCGCCACCGATTCCCGCGCCGTCCCCATTTATCAGACCACTTCCTACGTGTTCCGCAACTCAGCCCACGCCGCCGCCCGGTTCGGTCTGGCCGACGCCGGCAACATTTACGGCCGTCTGACCAACTCCACTCAGGACGTTCTGGAAAAGCGCATCGCAGCGCTGGAGGGCGGCGTGGCGGCTTTGGCCCTGGCATCCGGCGCCGCTGCCATCACCTACACCATCCAGGCCCTGGCCCAGGCGGGTGACCACATCGTAGCTCAAAAGACCATCTACGGCGGCAGCTACAACCTCTTGGCCCACACCCTGCCCCAGTTCGGCGTGACCACCACCTTCGTCAACGCCCATGACCTGGCGGATGTGGAAAACGCCATTCAGGACAACACCAAGGCCATTTACCTGGAGACTCTGGGCAACCCCAACTCTGATATCCCCGACATTGACGCCATCGCCGGGATCGCCCACAAGCACGGTCTGCCCCTGGTCATCGACAACACCTTCGGCACGCCTTACCTGATCCGGCCCATTGAGCACGGCGCCGATATCGTGGTCCACTCCGCCACTAAGTTTATCGGCGGCCGCGGCACCACCCTGGGCGGTATCATCGTGGACTCCGGTAAGTTTGACTGGAAGGCCAGCGGCAAGTACGCCCCCATCGCCTCCCCCAATCCCAGCTACCACGGCGTCAGCTTCGTGGACGCTGCCGGCCCCGCCGCCTTTGTCACCTATATCCGTGCCATTCTTCTGCGGGACACCGGTGCCACCATTTCCCCCTTCAACGCGTTTCTGCTGCTCCAGGGTGTGGAGACCCTGTCCCTGCGGCTGGATCGCCACGCCGAGAATACCAAGAAGGTGGTGGAGTTCCTGGCAAACCATCCCCAGGTGGAGCATGTGAACCATCCCTCTTTGCCCGACCATCCCGACCATGCGCTGTATGAGAAGTACTTCCCCAACGGAGGCGCGTCCATCTTCACCTTTGACATCAAAGGCGGTCAGGCGGAGGCCCACAAGTTTATCGACAACCTGGAGATTTTCTCTCTGCTGGCCAACGTGGCGGATGTGAAATCTCTGGTCATCCATCCCGCCACTACCACTCACTCCCAGCTCAGCCCCGAGGAGCTGCTGGACCAGGGCATCAAGCCCAACACCATCCGCTTGTCCATTGGCACCGAGCATATCGACGATATCATTGCCGACCTGGAGAAAGGATTTGCCGCGGTGAAGTAAGGGAACAGGTGAAATCACATGATTAAAATAAACGTACCCTTCCGGCACGGTATCATGGGAAGCTTTCTGCGCCCCGATGGTCTGAAATAGGCCCGCGCCGATTTCGAGACCGGTGCCATGGCTGACCGCCGTGGAGGACGAGGCCATTGAGGCGCTGGTCAAAAAGCTGGTTGGGCACGGTTATCCCGTGGTCACCGACGGGGAGTATCGCCGGGGTTGGTATCACTCCGATTTTCTCGCGGATTTGAAGGGGGTTCGCTTTTCCACCTACAAGATGGAGCTGTTCGGTGCGGAGACGACGGTGGGCATCACTACTCTGGCGGACCTCATCCAGTAGAATCCCGAGCATCCGTTCCTGCGGCATTTTTCCTATTTAAAAGCGTTATCCGACCGCTATGGCGTGACTGCCAAGCTGGATATTCCCGGGCCGAACATTGTGCTTCTGGACACGATTACCACCGATCAGGAGAATTACTACGGCAAGGATTTTCGGGCGCTGGCCGTGGACTTCGCCGCCGTTTACAAGGCGGCCATCCCGGCGTTCTACGAGGCTGGCTACCGCTATCTGCAGCTGGACGATCCGGTCTGGGGCTCCCTGTGTGACACAAATTTCCGGCAGAAGATCCGCGGCGCGAGCTTTGATGTGGAGGAGGTCAAACAGGTCTTTTATCAGACCGCCCAGGAGCTTCTGTACGGAAAGCCTGCGGATATGGCCATCACGCTGCACCTGTGCCAGGGAAATCTACGCTCCAGGCAGTTCTACGACGCCACATATGACGAGATCGCAGACACGATCTTCTCTCTTCCCTTTAATGGCTACTTTATTGAATTCGACGACGAGAAATACTGTGATTTTAAGCTTCTTCGGAAGCTGCGCGGACAAAAGGCAGCCCTTGGTGTCATCTCCATCAGGAGCAACGATTTAGAGGACAAGGATGTTCTCCTCGTGCGGGTCAGGGAGGCGGCGGAATACTGTTCTCTGAGCAGATCTGTGTCTCCACCCAATGCGGTTTTGCGTCCACCGCAGAGGGAAACCTGATTACAGAAAAGGCACAATGGGCCAAGCTGGACCTGGTGAGAGAGGTGGCGGAAGCGGCCTTTTAACAGCTTCTCTGTTCCCCGAAGGGACAGTACGCTGTCTGTTCTTCTCACCGGCGGGTACGGACACCAACATTGCCTGCCCTGATCTGCAGTCAGCCGGCGGAGGTGCCGTGAGCGGGCGGCCATTGTCCCGGTTCACGGCGCCTCCGTCCCGTTTTTGCTGAAAAGACAGGAACAGGGAGGCAGCTTGCCTGTTGAATAGAATCCCATCAGTCCCCGGAATCAGCGAAAGGGCAAAATTATCCTGTGGAAGCACATGCTGGGATATCCTAACAAATATGGGGGAATCTGATGATGAAGCTTGCTATGGCCCAGATGCGGATGGGCGTCTCTGTCCCGGAAAACCTGCAGAAGAGCCTGAGGTTCATGGAACAGGCAAAGGCCTCCGGCGCCGATCTGATTTTCTTCCCGGAGGTGCAGCTGTCCCCCTTCTTCCCCCAATATGAAAAGCGGGACGCCTCCATGTGGCTGACGGAGCGCGTTGGGCCTGAGATCCGGGCGTTTCAGGCTGCGTGCCGAAGGCAGGGAATCTGTTCCAGCCCCAATGTGTACCTGCTGCAAAATGGCAAGCGGTACGACGCCTCTTTGATGATTGACCCCCGCGGCGAAATTCTTGGTATCTCTCAAATGGTGCACATCGCCCAGGCAAAATATTTCTATGAGCAGGACTACTATGCACCATCGGAGAGTGGTTTCAGAGTCTATGACACATCCTTTGGAAAAATTGGCATCGTCATCTGCTTTGACCGCCATCTGCCGGACGGCATTCGCAGCTGCGCCAAACAGGGCGCCGAATTGGTTATCATCCCCACCGCGAATATTATGAGCGAGCCCATGGAACTCTTTGAGTGGGAGATTCGGGTGCAGGCCTTCCAGAACACGGTCTTTGTGGCCATGTGCAACCGTGTCGGGCAGGAGGGAGCGCTCACCTTCGCTGGCCAGTCTCTTCTGGCCGGACCCAACGGGGAGCTTCTGTATCAGGCCGGAGCGGAGGAGCAGCTGATTCTGGTTGATGTTCCTCTGGAATCTGCCGCTGCGGCACGGACGGCAAGGCCGTGGCTTTCCCTTTGACTTTACTGGTGCCGGGTGGTAAAGTAGGAGTACCATTCAAGTAATTCGCCGGCGGCAGATCGCCTCCACCGGTTTGGGAAAGGAGCTGCGTCCCATGCGCGCACAGTTTGAGGAGATTCTTCGGCTTGTCCGATCCGGCTCTCCGGCGTCCTATACCCTGGAGGCCGACGGCACACAGTATCTTCGGAACTTTCGTCCCAGGGAGCGGCTGCTTCTGCTGGGCGGCGGTCACATTGCCCAGCCCCTGTGCCGCTATGCCGCCGACCTGGGCTTTTCCGTGACCGTGGTGGATGACAGGCCGTCCTTTGCCAACCGCGCCCGGTTTCCCGAGGCAGCGGAGGTTCTCTGCGACTCTTTCCCTCATGCTATCCAGGGGCTTCAGATCAGCGAACAGGACTATGTGGCCGTCATCACCCGGGGCCACCGCTATGATGCGGACTGCCTGCGGACCGTTTTGGCCGGGCCGTTCCCCAAATATCTGGGTATGATCGGCTCCAAACGGCGGGTCCTGGGCCTTTGGAAGCTTCTGGAGGAGGAGGGCTTTCCCCGGGCGGCTCTGGAGCAGATACACGCGCCTATCGGGCTGGACATCGGCGCCCTGACCATCCAGGAAATCGCCGTCTCCATAGTGGCGCAGCTGATCCAGCGCCGCCGGCAAGGCTTCAACCGCCGGTCCGGTAGCACTACCCTGACAACGGAGGATATCGACCTCCCCCTGCTGGAGTTTTTGGCAGAGGACCCTCTGCCTAAGGTGCTGCTGACCGTCTGTGAGACCAGCGGCTCCACGCCGGTCAAGTCCGGCGCCATGATGGCCGTGGACCGGAACCACCGCTGCGCGGGCACCATCGGCGGCGGCTGCGGTGAGGCCGCCGCTCTGACAGCGGCCTACCGCCTCATCGGCACCGGCGGCAGGCGGTGCGTGACCGTGGACATGAGCAACGACGTGGCCGAAGAGGAGGGCATGGTCTGCGGCGGACAGATGAAGGTGCTGCTGGAGGATTTCAGCTGAACTCTCCCCCATGGCTGCGGCACAATATTTTAAGACAGATTGGACGTGGACGTTCCCTATGGGTTGTGGACAGAATCAATGCGGTGCCTGCTGCGGTGGGTCCTGCGGCGGCTGCGGCGGAGAGCTTCGGCTGACGCAGGCGGAAATCGACGTGCTACTGCATTTCGCGCAGATTCCCTTTTTCCCCGTGGCCCGGCGGGCGGATTCCGATAGGCCCGTCTGCCTGGAATTTGACAAATATCCCCCCGACGCTCTCAGCGGCGTGCTCTCCGCACTGTGGAACAAGCGGCTGATCCGGCTGGATTACGACCTGCCTCTGTCGAATTTCGACTACGGGGCCTATCAGGCCTATCCCATTCAGGGGAGTATGGCCCTGACGGCGGCGGGACAAGGTGCGGTGGAGCTGCTGGAAATCCGGGGAATCGAGGCATAGAGATACATGTTGAACCAATTTTCAAGAACGCAGCTGCTCTTCGGCCCGGAGGGCATGGAGCGGCTTTTCAAGGCCAGGGTGGCCGTGTTTGGAATCGGCGGCGTGGGCGGCTACACCGTGGAGGCCCTGGCCCGCAGCGGTATCGGCACCCTGGATCTCATTGACGATGACAGGGTCTGCCTGACGAATCTCAACCGCCAGATCTTTGCCACCCGCCAAACGGTGGGACTATATAAGGTGGACGTGGCTGAGCGGCGCGTTCTGGAGATCAATCCCAACGCCGTTGTCCACACCTACAAGACCTTCTACGGCCCTGAGACGGCCCAACAGTTTGACTTCTCCCAATACGACTATGTGGTGGACGCCATTGACACTGTGACCGGTAAGCTGGCTCTGATTGAGCAGGCGAAGGCGGCCGGCACTCCCATCATCAGCTGCATGGGTGCCGGGAACAAGCTGGACCCCTCCGCCTTTCAGGTGGCGGACATCTACGAGACCTCCGTCTGTCCCCTGGCCCGGGTCATGCGGCGGGAGCTGAAAAAGCGGGGTATCCGGGATGTGAAGGTAGTCTACTCCAAGGAGCCGCCTCTGACCCCATTGGACGATATGGACAGCAGCTGCCGCACCCACTGTGTCTGTCCGCCTGGAACGGTTCGGAACTGTACCCAGCGCCGTCAGATCCCGGGCAGCAACGCCTTTGTCCCCGCCGCGGCCGGACTGGTGGCCGCCGGCGAGGTCGTGCGGGAGCTGGCCGGGCTGAACTCCCAGCAGGTGACGCCATGAAAAATCCGCTTCTCTATCAGCGCTCGGAGTATGACTGCGGCCCCACCGCCATGTTGAACGCCATCAGCTACCTGTTCGACCGGGAGGAGATTCCGCCGGAACTCATCCGAAACATCATGCTGTACTGTCTGGACTGCTATGGGGCGGATAGCGTCAGTGGGAAAAGCGGCACCTCCTGTACCGCCATGATGTTTTTGAGCAACTGGCTCAACGGCTTTGGAAAGGTCGGCCGACTTCCTGTCTCCAGCCAGTATCTCACCGGAAGGGATGTGTACATTGACGCTCAGAGCTTCATCTGCGACGGACTGCGGCGGGGCGGCGCCGTGGTGGTGCGGCTGTTCTTTGACGAGTGGCACTATGTGCTGCTGACCGGCTGGGAGAATGATCAGGTGTTTCTCTTTGACCCCTACTACCGGGACACGCCCTTTGAACAGGAGGAGATCCGGTGCGTGACGGATCATCCCTTTGCCTATAACCGCATCGTTCCCCAGTCCTTTTTCAACCGGGAGGACCTGGATATTTATGCGCTGGGTCCGATAGATACACGAGAGGCCGTGCTGCTGTTCAACGAAACAACCAAACTCACAGCGGAAAAGACGATTGAGTATTTTATCTGACGACCCGCCGAGGCGGAATCCCCCCATTTTATTATTTGAAAACCGGTGTCTGTCTTTGGGCGGGCTCCGGTTTTTCTATTCGAAAACTCCAAAAAAAACGTTGACTTTTGCATCAGAGATTTCATATAATAAACGTGGGATTATATCCAATCTATCAAGCATTGCGAGGTGAGCATATGGACAGCGGCAGTAGTAGTTGCGGACGAAGTTGGGGCACGGAGTGCAAATACCGCCCATGGCATGGTTCGGACATACAAACGGCGCCGCCGTCTGTATGTCGGGCTTGCTTTCGCGTGTAAATTTGCCTGCCATTGCCCATTCTGAAGCAGCATCCGAACAAAGCGCAAAAGGCCTTGTGAAGAACATGCTTTTGGTGTGCAGTGGTATTTTTATGCCCATTTCTGCCAAACCTGAGACCATACCTTGACAAGCCTTTTGCAATCACAGGCCCGTGGACGTAGCCGCCGGCCGGATGTATGAGGAGGTATGGACATGAAGAACAACGAGCTGTTGAAAGACACTGCCCTGGCGCAGCACCCGGATTACCGGCAGGAGCTGGTACAAATCATACAAAGCGATGCCTCTCCCAAGGTGCTGAAGGAGAAAGTGCTGGGCTATCACGAAAACGACATTGCCGCCGCTCTGGAGGTTCTTGACCAGAGCCAGCGGGAAAAACTGTATCATCTGTTGGACGCAGAGACTCTGTCGGACATTTTTGAATACACAGAGGATCCCCAGCGCTTTCTGGATGAGCTGAGCATCAAGAAAAAGGTAGGCGTCCTGTCCCATATGGAGGCTGACAGCGCCGCCGAATACCTGGGGCAGCTGGACAAAGCCCAGCGGAACACGCTGATGGAGCTGATGGACGACACTGTCCGGCAGGATATCTCTCTGTTCCAGTCCTTTGACGAAGACGAAATCGGCAGCATCATGACCACCAATCACATTGAGATTGTCTCCGGCATCAGTGTGCGGGAGGCCATGCGGGAGCTGATCGCCCAGGCCGCCGAAAACGACAATGTCTCCACCATTTATGTGGTGGATGAGAGCCGCACCTTTTACGGTGCCATCGACCTGAAGGACCTGATTATTGCCCGGGAGTCTGTGGATTTGGAGACACTGATCACCACTTCCTACCCCTATGTGTACGCCCATGAGCTGATTGAGGACTGCGTACCCCGGATCCGGAATTACTCCGAGGACTCCATCCCGGTGCTGGACATGGACAACCGGCTGCTGGGCGTCATCACGGCGCAGGACTTTCTGCAGGTTGTGGATGACGAGCTGGGCGACGACTACGCCAAACTGGCCGGCCTGTCAGCCGAGGAGGATTTGAAGGAGACTGTGCGGGAGAGCACACGGAAGCGGCTTCCCTGGCTCATCGTCCTGCTGGTTTTGGGCATCGGCGTCTCCAGCGTGGTAGGTCTGTTTGAGAGCGTGGCCGCCCAACTGACGATCATCGTCTGCTTCCAGTCCCTGGTGCTGGACATGGCCGGTAACGTGGGCACCCAGTCCCTGGCCATCACCATCCGGGTACTGATGGACGAAAATCTGAGCGGAGGTCAAAAGCTGTGCCTGATCTCCCGGGAGGTCCGGGTGGGGCTGGCAAACGGTCTGATTCTGGGAACGCTGTCCTTCGCGGCAATTGGCCTCTATATCTGTCTGTTCAAGGGACGGTCCGTTCTGTTTGCCTTTGCGGTGTCAGCTTGTACAGGCACCGCCCTGCTGCTGTCCATGGTACTGTCCTCCCTTGCCGGGACAGCCATCCCCATGTTCTTCAAAAAGATTCATGTTGACCCCGCTGTGGCCTCAGGTCCGCTGATTACCACCATCAACGATCTGGTCGCCGTGGTCTCCTATTATGGTTTGGCCTGGATCTTTTTGATTCACCTTCTGCAGCTGACAGGCTGACAAATAACAAATATATGAAACAAGGCTTCGGGATTACACCCGAAGCCTTGTTTTTATGCTCTCTTTAGTGAGTACCGCGAAAGCGGAACAAATAGCCACCCGCTAAGCGGGTGAGGTTCAAAATTTAAATAGGACCACACCAATGGTAAAATGATGAGTGTTCAAGCCATCAAAAAACCAAGAAAGGCGGTGAAGTCCTATGGCAGAAAGTTTAGCACACAGCAAATGGGTGTGCAAGTATCACATCGTATTTACACCCAAATATCGGAGGCAAATAGATTATTGGGGGATGAGAGAAGATATCCGGGATATTATCCGGGACCTGTGCAAGTGGAAAGGGGTAACGATCATAGAGGGAAAAGTGATGCCGGATCATATTCATCTGCTGCTGTCGATTCCACCAAAATATTCGGTATCCAGCTTCATGGGATATCTGAAAGGGAAAAGAGCGATGATGATTTTCGAGCGTCACGCAAATTTGAAGTACAAATATGGCAACAGGCATTTCTGGGCAACAGGGTACTACGTCAGCACAGTAGGCATTCAGGAGAAAGCTCTGAGGAAGTACATACAAGAACAAGAGAAACAGGACCAGATGATGGATAAGATCAGTACCAAGGAATACGAAAACCCTTTTAAGGGTCAAGCGAGGCAATCAATCCACAATGGCTTGAACGTAGTGAAAGCCAGCGTCGTTTAGGCGCTGGCTGCACTATGCCCTTTTAGGGCTTTTTCAAGCCCCGCGTTTCACGCGTGGTCTTGACTTTGCCGGTGCGCTCTGCGGAAATCAGGCTGCACAGCAGGCGCCAGGCCGGAAGCAGATATAAAAAGCAGGCCGCCAGCATACTGGCAGTAGGCGCGCCCACGGAGGCCAGCGGCACCGCCCCCGCGATGGACCAGGGAATCAGAGGCGCCACCACCACGGCGGTATCCTCCAGATAGATGGCAAACTTTTCTTTTTCCGGCACCAGATCCTTGCAGAGCTGATGGGTCAGCATAATCGCCAGGGTCTGATTGCAGGCAATCATGCTGGAGACAATGCCTGTGCAGAGCGTGCCGCCGAAAGGGGTAATCTTTCCGCTCAGCTGCACAATGCGCTTCTGGATATGCCCCAGAAGCCCCGTCTGCTGGAAAATTCCCGCATAAGCAGAGGACAGGCACACAATGGAGGCTACGCGGACCATGGAGATAACCCCGCCGCCGTTCAGCATCGCCGCCACCTCCGGATCCCCGGCGGTATAGCCCAGGAACATGATCTGAAGGAGCCGGACCGGACCGAATCCCTGCAGCAGCAGGCCCACGGCGATAGCCGCCGCGATACTGAGGGACATGGCGATTTTTACATTGACCCGCAGCAGGGAGAGGGTCAGGATCACCACAGCAGGCAGCAGCGTAATCCAGTGCAGGCTAAACTCCCGGCCGAACAGCGCCTCCAGATCCATAGCCTGTCCGGCGCCGGCGGAGAAATAGCCCAGCACCCCGTAGATCACGCAGGCGGCCAAAAAGGGGATCGTCGCCGTTCGGATCATTCCTTTGATGTTGTTGAAAATATTTGTCTCCGTCAATTCACTGACCAGCAGGGCGCTGGTGGAAACCGGCGAGCAGCGGTCACCGAAAAATACGCCGGACAGAATCGCGCCGCCCACCAGAACCGGGTTCATCTGCATGGTGGCGGCCATGGACATACAGATCACGCCCATGGTGGCCGCCGTCCCGAAGGCCGTACCAGTAAGAACGGAGATGCCGCAGTTCAGCAGAAACGTCATCAGGACAAAGGTGGCGGGCCGGATCAGACGGACTGCGTAGCAGATGATCACCGGGATGGTGCCGCAGGCACGCCACAGGGCGGTGAGCATTCCGATCAGCAGGAAGATCAGCAGAATGTTCCTGGCCGTCTTGATGCCGGAGGCAACCATCCCTCCGATCTGCCGCCAGGTGTATTTCCGTATCTTGGCGTAGGCACAAAAAATCAGCAGTCCCGCCGCCAAAGCATATACGATGGAGAGATCCAGTGCCAGACAAAGCACCAGAATCCCACAAAACAGCAACAGCACCACTGTCTCCATAAGTTCTCCCCTTTTCTCTTTCTTCCGCAGGTTTCGGTCAATCCCATGCGAAATATTTCACAGCAATAGCAGTATATCTCGGAAAATCAAAGTCGTCAAATAATTGATTCCGCTTATCATACGGTATCAAGGTTCCGCTGGAATGGCCGTGCCGGTATAGTCCGCCGCATCAATGACCCTCCGCGGCTCCGCCTTGCTGATCTCCGTCTCTGAAAGAATTTTCATTTTTCCTTTACGTGGGCGGCGCTGACTTTCTTAATGGTGAAAGCTTCTCGCATCGCCTCGTTGATATAGCTCTCGCACATACCGAAGGCATATCTACTGTCATTTTATCATGGTGCTTTTCTGATCCGCTTAAAATTCGTATTTTATGACAGAAACACCCCGCGGCTGCCTGACCGTGGGGCGTTTCTGTCAAAATGAGGTCTTTCCATATATCTCCGTCGTGCAAATATTTTGCCTTCCGGGAGAGGATGAAATGCATGAGTGGGCTTCAGGAGTGGGGCTTCCCTTCCCATTCCCGATATTCCCGTCCAAATTTCACGCTTTGCTCTTATGGCTGCCGCAGCCCCCGCAGGAGCCGCAGTCTCCATTGCAGTGCCCGCCGGACTTGTGGGTTTTCCACAGGGACCGGACGGCCAAGGCCACAACGGTAAACAGCACCGCCAGAACAATCACATTTCCCAAGATACCAGACATTGTCAGGTCCTCCTTTTTCTTACTTCGCAGCCGCCGCCACAGAAGTCAGGTTATGGGTCTCATACTCTCCCTGATAGCCCTTGCGGAACAGCAGGTAAATCATGCCGATCAGCGCAGAGACCGCCACCACGGTCCACAGGCTGAGCACCGCCTCACCGGTGATAAAGCCTCCCAGCTGGTAGACGATCATAGATACCACATAGGCGAAACCGCACATGTAGCCGATGGCGCCCAAGGTCCATTTCGTGTTGTTCATCTCCCGCTTAATAGCGCCCATGGCCGCGAAGCAGGGAGCGCACAGCAGGTTGAAGATCATGAAGCTGTACGCGGTGACGGCACCGAAGTCCGCGCCGATGGCCATCCAGATATCGTGGCTATCCTCCAGCAGGTCGGCCTCACCAGCGTACTGGTACAGCACGCCGAAGGTGTTGACCACTTCCTCCTTGGCAATGAGGCCGGTGAGGGTGGCCACAGTGGCCTTCCAAGCCATGTCGCCCATCCAACCCAAGGGGTAGAAGATCCAGGCGATAGCGCTGCCGATCATAGCCAGCAGGGAGTCGTTGTTGTCCTCCACGGCCTGCCACACTCCGTCCACAAAGCCGTAGCCCTGGAGGAACCACAGGATGATGGAGGAGAGCAGAATGATGGTGCCGGCCCGTTTGATAAAGGACCAGCCCCGCTCCCAGGTGGCCCGCAGTACATTTCTCATGGAGGGCAGGTGGTATGTGGGCAGCTCCATGACGAAGGGAGCGGGCTCACCGGCGAAGGCCTTGAACTTCTTCAGCATGATGCCGGAGATGATGACGGCGGCAATGCCAATGAAGAAGGCTGAGGTAGCGACCCAAGGGGACTCGCCGAACACGGCGCCGGCGAACAGGCCGATAATGGGCATTTTGGCGCCGCAGGGGATAAAGCCGGTGGTCATAATGGTCATCTTCCGGTCACGGTCCTGCTCGATGGTCCGGGAGGCCATGATGCCGGGAACGCCGCATCCGGTGGCCACCAGCATGGGGATAAAGCTCTTGCCGGAGAGGCCGAAGCGGCGGAAGATGCGGTCCATAATGAAGGCCACACGGGCCATGTAGCCCACGTCCTCCAGAATGGCCAGCAGGAAAAACAGAACCAGCATCTGGGGCACGAAGCCCAGCACCGCGCCCACACCGGCCACGATGCCGTCCATGATCAGGCCGTACAGCCAGCCGGAAACGCCCAGAGCGGTCAGGATGCCATCAAAGAAACCGGGGACGATCTCGCCGAACATCACGTCATTGGCCCAGTCGGTGCCGAAGGTGCCGATTCCCACGCCGCCATCGGCCAGGGAAGTGCCCATGGCGATGGAATAGATGCAGAACATGACCACTGCGAAGATGGGCAGCGCCAGGATACGGTTAGTGACGATCTGGTCGATCTTGTCGGAGACGGACAGGCTGCCCTTGGGAGCCTTTTTCTTTACCGCCTTGCTCACTACGCCGTTGATGTAGGCGTACCGCTGATTGGTGATGATGCTCTCGGCATCGTCATCCAGCTCCTTCTCGCAGTCTGCGATATGGGCTTCCAAATGCTCCGCCAGGGTCTTATCCAGATTCAGGTCCTCCAGCACCTTTTCATCCCGCTCAAAGAGCTTGATGGCGTACCAGCGGAGATAATCCTCGTCCACCTTGCCCTGGATGGATTCTTCGATATGGGCAAGAGCATGCTCCACGCTTCCGGTGAACACATGGGGCAGTTCCCCGGCCTTGCGGCTCTGCGCCAGGCCCACCGCCTTTTCAGCGGCCTCCAGGCCGCCCTCACCTTTCAAGGCACTCATCGCCACCACTTCGCAGCCCAGGGCCGCGCCCAGCTTGCCCAGGTCGATGGTGTCGCCGTTTTTCCGAACCAGGTCGATCATGTTGACTGCCACCACAACGGGTAATCCCAGTTCGATGAGTTGGGTAGTCAAGTACAGGTTCCGCTCAATGTTGGTGCCGTCCACGATGTTCAAAATGACGTCGGGCTTCTCGTTCACCAGATAGCTCCGGGCCACTACCTCTTCCAGGGTGTAGGGAGACAGGGAGTAAATGCCGGGCAGATCCTGAATGATGACATCCTTGTGCCCCTTCAGCTTGCCTTCCTTCTTTTCCACCGTAACGCCGGGCCAGTTGCCCACGTACTGGTTGGAGCCGGTCAGGGCATTGAACAGGGTGGTCTTTCCACAGTTTGGATTGCCCGCCAGCGCGATCTTGCGTTCCATGGTATTCTCCTTTCAAAGCGTTAGCTAACACTAACTTATATACTGGATCATAGGCGGCCTTGCACCGCCCTGATATTACTGGACTTCAATCATCTCGGCATCCGCCTTGCGGACGCTCAGCTCATAGCCCCGTACATTCAGCTCCATAGGGTCGCCCAGAGGCGCCACCTTGCGGACGAAGATCTCCACGCCCTTCGTAATGCCCATATCCATGATCCGGCGCTTCACCGGCCCCTCTCCATGGAGCTTCACCACGGCGACGGTCTCTCCCACTTTCACATCTCTCAAGGTTTTCATGCTGTCTCCTCCTAATTTAAATCATAATCCGGTTTGCCATAGTCCGATCCAGGGCTACCCGGCTGTCTTTTACCTGTAAAATCAGATTCCCGGCAATCTCGCTGACCACCGTCACATCGCTGTCCACAACAAAACCCAACTCCGCCAGATGCTGCCGTACCTCGTCTTTACCCGTGATTTTGCGGATCGTGACAGTCTCTCCCGTCCTTGCCATCGCCAAAGGAATCATATTGCTCTCCTCCCCTGCCTTTATTAGTCAAAGCTAACTCCCTGTTTTTAATAATGGGTTAGATTAAGCTAACCCTTCTGCAGTTTCAGAGTTTACTATGGCTAACCCCATTTGTCAAGAGTCCATTATAAATTTTTTCATTTTCCATAAAATCCGTATGGATAGAAGGCTCTTTTAGCGGACAATCTGCTTGAATACCCTCCGTACCGTGCGCAAAAAGGGCCGCCCTTTAAGGGGCGGCCCGCAGACTGTGTCTGCATAGGAATCCTATGGGGTGATGATCAGCAGAATGGGCCTCACCGCTTGGGGACCACCACGCCTCCGGTTTTGACGATACTGCTGGCGGGGATCACACCCCGTACGCAGGAGAGGGGGTACACATTGCTATTGGGGCCGATCACCGTTCCGGGGTTCAGCACGCTGTTGCAGCCCACTTCCACATGGTCACCCAGGATGGCGCCGACTTTTTTCCGGCCGGTTTCGATATGCTCTTCACCGTTTTTCACCACTACCAGGGTCTTGTCGGACTTCACGTTGGAGGTGATGGACCCAGCGCCCATGTGGCTCTGATAACCCAGAATAGAGTCACCCACATAGTTGTAATGGGGGGTCTGAACGTTGTCAAAGAGGATGACGTTTTTCAGTTCTACGGAGTTGCCCACCACGCAGTGGGCTCCCACCAGGGCGGATCCCCGGATGAAGGCGCAGTGGCGCACCTCTGTCTCCGGGCCGATGATACAGGGAGCGCCCAGATAGGCGGAGGCGAACACTTTGGCGGTCTTATGCACCCAGACGTTGGGAGCGGGCTGGTCGTACTCCTCCTCCGGCAGAGTGGGACCCAGGGACAGAATCAGCTCCTTGATGCCGTCCAGGGCCTGCCAAGGATACTGGAATCCAGCCAGATAGTCTCCGGCCAAGGTGTGGGTTAAATCGAACAGATCAGTGGTTTTCATTTTCATCATATAGCCTTTCTATCGTCGCTTTTCTTCGCCGGGCGCTTCCCCCTTGAGCTGCGCGGAAAACGCTGTCAGTAACTCTACCATACTCCAATATGCCGTGCTTTTCAACGCCTAAATCGTGCATCTGTGAAACGCTTTCAGCGAAGGCTGCCCTTGACTTTCTTTCCAGGCGTGCTATACTGCTGGTTAGATTTTGAATTCCAATCTTATATGTGGAGGTATCATTATGGATCAAAAAGTTTCCGAGCTGCTCAACAACCAGATCAACAAGGAGCTGTACTCCGCCTATCTGTATCTGGACATTGCCAACTTCTATTCCGCCAAGGGTCTGGACGGTTTCTCCAACTGGTATGAGATTCAGGCCAGGGAAGAACAGGATCACGCCATGCTGATGTACCACTACCTGCACAACAACAGCGAGCCCGTCACTCTGAAAGCCATCGATAAGCCCGATAAGACTTTCGAAACTCTGATGGACCCGCTGAAAGCCGGTCTGGCCCATGAGCAGTATGTCACTTCCCTCATCAACACCATCTATGCGGCCGCCCAGTCTGTCAATGACTTCCGTACCATTCAGTTCCTGGATTGGTTCGTGAAGGAGCAGGGCGAGGAGGAAAAGAACTCCAGCGACCTGATCACCAAGATGGAGCTGTTCGGAAGTGATCCCAAGGGCCTGTACATGTTGAACAGTGAGCTGCAGAGCCGGGTCTATTCCGCTCCCTCTCTGGTGCTGTAATCCCATCCCCATTTTATGTGCAAGGATCCGTGCCATTCAGGCACGGGTCTTTTTTGCTCAGTTTTTCCTGAACTGTCCCGGTTCCCAATCCTCCAATACCAGCCGAAGGCCTTCCGCAAAGGCCCAATGGCCTGCCTCGGAGAAATGGACGCCGTCGAACAGCAGATCCACACCCCACTGTCCCGCGTCGGCAAAGGAGATTCCCAACTGACGGGCCAGCGCCTGATAGCAGTCCGCCAGCCGGGCGGACTCCGTCAGCAGACGCCGCTCCGTGACCCAGGCGCCGGGCCGCATGGGCGGCGGTGCGATGAGGAAAACTGTCCCAGCCGCCAGTGAGGAGTGTGGCAGGATAGCGGTCAGAAACCGCTCCATCCGTGTCGACACATCCTCCGCGGTAAAGTCCGGGTGCTGGAGCAGGTCATTGCCTCCCAGCATCACAAGCAGCACATCCAGGCGGCCCGTCCGGGATAGCATCTCCTCCACTTCTTTCCGCTCAGAGGCCCGGCTGGGAATCTCCCGGCCGTTCTGCCCCTCTTCCAGCACCTCCCAGCCGGTGTCCGTCTCCAGACGCCCTGTCCAGCGTGTCTCCGCCGGGTATCGCTCCCCCAGATAGGAGCGGGGATCATGGCCATAGGTGTTGGAGTCTCCAAAACACAGCAGCCTCATGTCTCACTCTCCCAGTTTTTCGCAGGCGCTTCCAGCTCCCGTATGGTCTTTTTGAACTGCACCGCAAAAGTGGCGGCTGTGGCGCAAACCGCTAAGAAATCCGCCACCGGCTCCGCCAGAAATACCGCGAAGACCTGATTGGAGAAGAAGTGAGGCAAAATATAGATCAGCGGGATCAGCAGGATAATCTTACGCAGCACCGCCAGAAATAGGGACGTTTTGGCGTTGCCCAAAGCCACAAATGTCTGCTGGCATGCAAACTGAATACCGAAGATGCCTGTGGCGGCCATATAAATCCGCACTGCCCAGACAGCATAGCTGACCAGTTCTTGGTTGCTGTTGAAAATCAGGATGAATACCCGGGGGAACAGCTGCACCAGCGCCCACAGTGTCATGGAATAGGTCACGCAAGAGATCAGCAGTGTCTGGAACGCCTCCCGCACCCGGTCCACATTCCGGGCGCCGTAGTTATAGCTGATAATGGGCTGGGAGCCCTGGGTCAGGCCCTGCAGCGGCATCATGGCAAACTGCATGATGCTGGTCAGCACCGTCATGGCGCCCACGGCCACATCTCCGCCGTATTTCAGCAGGGATGAATTGAAGCAGATGGAAATCAGACTCTCCGTGGCCTGCATGATAAACGGCGACAGTCCCAGTGCCAAACAAGGCAGCACAATGCTGGCACGGGGCCGCAGATTTTCCCGCCGCAGCCGCCACTTCGTTTTGGGTCCGGAGAGGAAGCACAGCACCCAGGCCGCGCTGACAGTCTGGGACAGAATGGTGGCCAAAGCCGCGCCCCGAACCCCCATTCCCAGGCCGAAGATAAAAATCGGATCCAGGATCGTGTTGAGCACGGCGCCGATGATCACTGTTTTCATGCTGACAGTGGTAAAGCCCTGGGCGGTGATAAAGGCGTTCATACCCAGGGTCAGCAGAACGAAAATTGTGCCCAGAGAATAGATGCCCATGTAGTCCATGGCGTATCCAATGGTATTTTTGCTGGCGCCGAAGGTCAGAAGCAGCGGCCTGGCGCAAAGCCGGATGACCACTGTCAGCACCGCGGCGGCGCAGACCAGCATGGTAAAGCAGTTTCCCATAATGCGCTGGGCGCTCTGGACATCTTCGCGGCCCTCGTGAATAGAAGCCCTGGGTGCGCCACCCATAGCCATCAGGGCCGCGAAAGCGGAGATCACCATGATGATTGGGAGGCAGACCCCCACGCCTGTGAGCGCCAGCTTTCCAACCGAGTCCACCGGCGCCATATGTCCGATATACACCCGATCCACCAAGTTGTAGAGCATATTGACGATCTGGGAAGTGATAGTGGGCAGAGCCAGCTTAAACAGCAGCTTACGCACATTTCCGGTTCCCAAATCCGTGGAACTTTGCTTCGGCATAAAAAGATCCTCTCTGCGCCCGACGACGCTGAAATTAGAATAGCCCTCTTGGGAGAGGGCAATCATTTTATAGTATACCGTATCATAGCACAACCGGAAAAAAAGTCAAACCTGTTTCTCTTCCGACCCTTTTGCTATTTTCCTCAATTTTGTCTGAAATAAGGGAATTTCAAAAGGGAGTTTTCACTGTTTCCATTGACAAACCGCAGAGAACGTATATAATAAAAACATGATATTGGAAACCATATTTTAAGGAGTTTGAAATGACTTACAACATCGTCTGTGACAGCAGCTGCGACCTGAAGGCGGCGGAACTCCAACCCGGCCGCATCCATCTGGAAATCATCCCCATGCGCATCACCGTGGGAGACCGGGAGTATATAGACAATGAGGATTTGAACGTTCCCCAGCTCATTGGCGACATGGCGGTGGAGAAATCCGCCTCCGGTACCGCCTGTCCCTCCCCCGCCGCGTTTGCCCGGGCCTTTGAGTCAGCGGACTGCTCCATCTGCTTCACCATCTCCGGCAACCTGTCCGGCACCTACAACGCCGCTGTGCTGGCCCGGGACATGGTGTTGGAGGAGCATCCGGGGAAGAATATCTGTGTCATTGACTCCAAGAGCACCGCAGGCGCTATGGTTCTGCTGGCGCGGAAAGCCCAGTCCCTGCTGGAGGCCCAGGAGGAGCCGGATTTTGAGGCTGTCTGCGAGCAGCTGCGGGTCTATCAGGCGTCCCTGCGCACCGTGTTCACGCTGGACTGCTTTGACAATCTCATCAAAAATGGTCGGATGCGCCCCTTGGTGGGCAATCTGCTCCACTCCCTGGGCATCCACGTCATTGCCGATGCCACCCCTCAGGGCACCATCCATGTAGCCGGTAAGGCCCGGGGCGAGCTGAAGACCTACCAGGCTATCATTGAGCAGATGCGCTCCAGCAAGGACTGCACCGGCGCCGAGGTGGTGCTGTCCCACTGTGAGAACCTGTCCGGGGCTCTGAAGCTGAAGGAGCTGATTCTTCAGGAACTGCCGGTAAAAAACGTGACCATTCTCTCCTGCCGGGGTCTGACCACGTTTTATGCCATGCAGAATGGTTTGATTCTGGGATTCTGAGCGGTCATCCGAAAAATAGAATTTGGCGGAGGGTATGCGATATGCATGCCCTCCGCCTTTGGTTATCCCCTTTAAGCAGGCTTCGGCCTGTTCTTTTTTTGCAAAAAATTGTGCCACCGCGCATGAAATTAAAAAAATCAGAAACCCTAATCCAGAACGACGGCAAAAACATTAGACCCTGAAAAAGGAGTGAGCTGATTTTGGAAACTGGAATCCACAATACTTCGGAGATCGGACGGCTGAAAAAAGTCATGCTCCACCGGCCCGGCCGGGAGCTGGAGAATCTGATGCCCGAGTATCTGGAGCGGCTGCTGTTTGACGACATTCCCTACCTGAAGGAGGCACAGAAGGAGCACGACGCCTTTGCCGACTGTCTGCGGCGCAACGGCGTGGAGGTGGTCTACCTGGCGGATCTGGCGGCGGAAAGTCTGGTAAACAGTGAGATCCGTCAGGAGTTTATTCAGGAGTTCCTGGACGAGGCGGGACTGCGGGAGGACCGCCTGCGGGGCAGTCTGAAGGACTATCTCTCCAGCCTATCGGACCGGGAACTGATCGACACCTGCATGGCCGGTGTTCGGAAGGCGGAGCTGCGGCGGGACAGCGCCCGGCTGGGGGATTTCGTGTCCGCTTCCGAAGATGACTATCCCTTCGCCGTGGACCCCCTGCCCAACCTGTATTTCACCCGGGACCCCTTTGCCACCATCGGCACCGGCGTATCCCTCCACCGGATGCACACCGCCACCCGGAATCGGGAGACCCTGTTCGGTAAGTTCATCTTTGAGCACCACCCGGAGTACAAAAACGCTCCCCGGTGGTACGACCGGGGAGAAACCTCCTCCCTGGAGGGCGGCGACATCCTGATCCTGTCTCCGGAGGTACTGGCAGTGGGCATCTCCCAACGCACCCAGGAGGACTCCATCGACCAGCTGGCGGAGACGGTTCTGTCCTATGACGGAACCTTCCGGAAGGTGCTGGCCTTCAACATTCCGAAAACCCGATCCTTCATGCACCTGGACACAGTGTTCACCATGGTGGACCGGGACAAGTTCACCGTTCACCCCAACATTCTGCAGCAGATTACCGTGTTCGTTATGGAGCTGGACGAGAACCGAAAGATGACTATCCGGCAGGAGGACGGCCGCTTGGAGGATATTCTGAAGGAACACCTGCACCTGGATAAAGTGACCTTGATCCCCTGCGGACAGGGCAGCGAAATCGACGCCGCCCGGGAGCAGTGGAGCGACGGAAGCAATACCCTGGCCATTGCCCCCGGCGAGGTGGTGGTGTACTCCCGGAATTACGTCACCAACCGCTCTCTGGAGGAGGCGGGCATCAAGATCCACGTCATCCCCAGCGCTGAGCTGTCCCGGGGCCGGGGCGGTCCCCGGTGCATGAGTATGCCCCTATGGCGGGAGGACCCTTAAGAGGGGAGCAGGCATCACCGTTGCGGCATAGCGATTCCCGGCCACTTCGTGCCCGCCAATCGTGCCGCTGCCTCGAAATCAGCCCGCTTCAGTGCCTTGCGGATATCGCATACCCCTTGCGGGTAAAGGCGGCTGAGACAGGGTATTTTTCCGCCCCGCACGCCGCTGGAAACTGATTTCAATTTTACAAAATTAAGGAGAATCACAGTATGGCAGTCAATTTGAAAGGCAGGAGCTTTCTCACCCTGCAGGACTTTACCCCGGCGGAGATCCGCTATCTGTTGAACCTGGGCCATGACCTGAAGGCCAAGCGCCGGTCCGGTATCCACGCCCCCACCCTGAAAGGCAAGCACATCGTGCTGCTGTTTGAAAAGACCTCCACCCGCACCCGCTGTTCCTTTGAGGTGGCGGCCACCCAGGAGGGTGCCCACGTCACCTATCTGGACGCCAACTCCTCCCAGATGGGCAAGAAGGAGTCCCTGGAGGACTCCGCCAAGGTGCTGGGCCGCTTCTTCGACGGCATCGAGTACCGGGGCTACGATCAGAAGGCGGTGGAGGACCTGGCGAAATACTCCGGCGTCCCCGTCTGGAACGGCCTGACCGATGCCGACCACCCCACTCAGATCCTGGCGGACATGATGACCATTGAGGAGCACTGCCACAAACCCCTAAATCAGGTGAAGGTGGTGTTCCCCGGTGACGTGCGGAACAACATGTGCTACGCCTGGATGATCGGCGCCGCCAAGATGGGCATGCACTTCGTGGCCATGGGCCCGGAGTCTCTGGCCAAGGAGATGGACCCGGAAATCGTCAAGACCACCTTTGCCACCGCCCGGGAAAACGGCGGCCTTATTGAAATCACCGACAACAAAAACGACCTGAAGGACGCCGACGTCATTTACGGCGACATCTGGGCCTCCATGGGCGAGGAGGCGCTGATTCCCGAGCGGACCAAGCTGCTGTCCCCCTTCCGGGTGACGGAGGAGACTCTGAAGGCCACCGGCAACTCCAATGTGCTGTATATGCACTGTCTCCCCTCCTTCCACGACTTTGAAACGAAGCTGGCCAAGGAGTGGCAGGAGAAGGGCGTGGACATCCGGGAGGTCACCGACGAGGTGTTCCGCGGCAAGCACTCCGTGGTCTTTGACGAGGCGGAGAACCGGATGCACTCCATCAAGGCCGTCCTTGTGGCCACCATCGGAAAATAACGCCGGTTTCAAAGGAGGGAGGCCCCTTGGCCAAATCAAAATTTCACATGCCCACCGCCTATACCATTCTTCTGCTGCTCATCATCGTGGTGGCCATCGCCACCTGGTTTATCCCTGCGGGCAGCTATGACTATGTGGACGGTGTACCGGTGTCCGGCACCTACCACGCGGTGGAGGCCAACCCCGCCACCGTGGGGGACGTGCTGAAAGCGTCCTTTGAGGGCTTCTACGACGCGGTGGACGTGTGCCTGTTTATCCTGACAGTGGGCGGGTTCCTGGGCGTGGTCATGAAGACCGGCGCCATTGACGCCGGTGTCTCCTGGGTCATCCGCCGCCTGGGCGGCCGGGAGAAGTGGCTCATTCCCATTCTGATGCTGTTCTTTGGACTGGGCGGCACCACCTACGGAATGTGGGAGGAGACCATGGCCTTCTATCCCCTGCTGATCCCCGTGTTCCTGGCGGCGGGCTATGACGCAGTGGTGGGCATCTCCGTCATCCTGCTGGGCGCCGGTGCCGGCGTCATCGCCTCCACCGTCAACCCCTTCGCCACGGGCATTGCCTCCGGCTTCGCGGGGGTCTCCCTGGGAGAGGGCATCCTGCTGCGGATTTTGATGTGGCTGTCCTTTGAGAGTGCCGCCATCTGGTTCGTCTCCGCCTACGCCGCCAAGGTGAAACGGGACCCAACCGCCTCAGTGGTGGGCGTGGGCGCTGGAAAACTCCATGTCAGCGCCACGGGACAGCTGCCTCTCACCACCCGCCGGAAGTGGATTTTGGTGGTATTCGGCCTGACCTTCCTGACCATGATCTACGGCGTCATCCCCTTTGACGAGATGGGCCTGTCGCTGCCGGTGTTAGGCTGGTGGTTCCCGGAGTTGTCCGCCCTGTTCCTGGCAGGCGGCATTATCATCGGCCTCATCGACCGGATGCCGGAGGCGGAGCTGGCGGACTGCTATGTGTCCGGCTGCGCCGATCTGCTGGGCGTGGCGTTCATCATCGGCATCAGCCGGGGCATCACCGTGGTGATGAACAATGCCCATGTGACAGACACCATTCTCCACTGGGGGGAGGAGGCTCTGTCCGGCTCCGGCGCCATCGGGTTCACCCTGCTGGTGTTCCTGCTGTATCTGCCCCTGAGCATCCTGATCCCCTCCTCCTCGGGCCTGGCCACCCTGTCCATTCCCATCCTGGCACCTCTGGGTAAATTTGCCGGGGTCAGCGGCTCCCTGGTGGTAACGGCGTTCCAGTCCGCCTCCGGTCTGGTGAACATCATCACTCCCACGGCGGCGGTGGTCATGGGCGCCCTGGCCCTGGGCCACGTGGGCTATGACCGCTGGTTCCGGTATGTGTGGAAGCTGATCCTCTACTTCCTGCTGCTGGCGGTGGTGTTTCTCATCCTGGGCACCTGGATCGGATAGGCCCGCAAAAACTATCAGGCCGGAGACTGGCATCCGCCAATCTCCGGCCTGTTTTTATTTTGAGAGCAGCTCGTCCGCTGTGCCCCCAACACCTGTGCAATCGCTTTCAGTTCAATATCTGCGACAAAACGGTTTCCGCTTTCAATACATTGTATCGTATTCTTTGTAACATCTAAGCCCAATAACTGCAGTTGATCCGCGAAAGCCCGCTGGGAGCATTTTGGCACCATGGCCATACGCAGTTTTGCCTTGTGCATAAACACCTCATTTTGACCATCCGCGCTTGTTAACAAGGTTATTTTATGTAATAGTCATATAATTGACCAGATAGTAATGTCAATTATTAAAACATCATTCATAGTAGAGGAGCTCAAACATGACGAACGAAGAGCTTCTTCAGGTGCTGGGGCGGGCCATGGAGGACTATGGCGTCAGTATCACTTTTGCCCATACGCCCCAGACGGGCCCGGCTTTTTAGGGACGGCTGCGGTCCAGCAGACGTCGGAGGCGGAGCGGGCGCTGGAGTCCATTGCCGCCGCCCTGCGATGGGACACCGACGATTTCACCTGTATCGACGAGATCATCGCGATCCTGGAACCTTTGGACTACCAGACCGTTCCCCGCCACGTCTTTGGCTGAGCGCGCAAAAAGCGCGTTTCCGGTTTCCGGAAACGCGCTTTTCTAATGCAATTTTCCACTTACAACTGACGGACGGTATAGTACACCGCCAGGGCAAAGATGACAATGCAGACAGCCCACATGGCGTAGTAGGCCACCGTGCTGCTGATCAGTGCCAAAGCCACCGCCACCAGGGACACGCCGCAGGCGACGCACACAGGCATGACGTCTGCGCCGGCGGGCAGCAACCGGATCTTGCCCAACATGCCACCGGCCTTTCCCGCTTTCCAGAACAAGACCGCCGCAGCAGCCATCACCGCCAGATAAACCACGGCCACAGCCATGGTCTTGCCATTCCACATCATGGTACCCAGGCCCTTGCGGCAGGTCCACAGCACCAACACCGTGGCTCCCAGAATGGTCAGGGCATAAGCGCACTCCTGATCATACAGCCGCCACAGAATACCCAGCACCATGGTCACCGGCACGATGATGCACAGCGGCGTCAGGGCGGTATAGACGAACTTCTGCACCAGCCAGGAGGACGCGGCCAAAAATACGCCGGCGGCGAATAGAATCCAGCCCGTCTTTCCCTTCCAGCCCTTTTCCTTCCGGAACACCAGACCCAGCACCAGTCCCACGGCCAGGACCGCCAGGGACGCGTACAGAATCACCGTCAGATAGCTGTCCCAGGCCACCACTTGTTCCAGCGTCCCATTGATATAGAATTTGCGCAGAAGCAACAGATACATCTCCGCCAGGCAGCCGAAAATCAGGATTCCCGAAGCACCGTTCATAGAGCCGCTGTTCTGCTTGGCGCGGTTGTTCTTGTGATTGGGTTTCTGAGACATTTATTGCAACCTCCAAGGTAAATTCAAATTGAATGATCCCCGGATGAAAAATTCATGGATGGGTGACATACTGTGTTATTGTAGCAGACTTTTTCCCGTTTTGCAAGGGGAGACTGCAAATCTGTCCGTTTTCCAGTTGTGGAGCCGCGAAAAGTGTGATATACTGTGATTTCCGAAAACAAATTGCGAAAAGAGTTCTGACATGAAACGTGTTTTTTTCTGCCTGGCGATTCTGGCGCTGACCGTCTCTCTGTCCGGCTGCGGCGCCGGGAGTAATCCCACATCCGGCGGCGGGGATCAGAACGCCACCGCCGAAATCTTTGCCATGGACACGGTGATGAAGCTCACCGCCTGCGGAGAGGGCGGTGAGGAGGCCGTCATCGCCGCAACCTCCGCCATTCAGAAGCTGGACCGGGCCCTGGACCGGACGGACCCGAACAGCGAGGTCTCCGCCATCAACGCGGAGGCAGGCACGGCAGTGGCGGTCAGCAATCAGGTGCTGTCCCTGGTGCGCGCGGCTCTGGAATACGGCTCTGCCACCGGCGGCGCCTTCGACATCACCGTGGCCCCCGTCATGGACGCCTGGGGCTTCACTTCCGAGGAAAAGCAGGTTCCCTCACAGGAGACCCTGCATCAGCTGCTGCCGCTGGTAGACAGCGGTCTGCTCTCCGCGGGCGGCGGAACCGTGACCCTGGCCGAGGGTCAGGCCATGGACCTGGGCGGCATCGCCAAGGGCTACGCCTCCGACTGCGCGGAGGAGGCGCTTCGGCAGGCGGGTGTGGCTGACGGCGTCATCTGGCTGGGCGGCAACGTCTACGTCCAGGGCAGCAGCCCGGACGGGGATCCCTGGCAGATCGGCATCCAGGATCCCCTGGGCGACGACTCCTTCGCCCTGCTGCAGCTCACGGACGCCTACGCCATCACCTCCGGCGGCTATCAGCGCTATTTTGAGCAGGACGGCAAAACCTATCACCACATCATCGACCCCGCCACCGGCTATCCGGCGGACAGCGGTCTGATCTCCGTTACCGTGGTGGCGGATGCCAACGGGCCTGACCGCTCCCCGGACGGGTATTGCCTCCCCGGCAGCGGCACCATGTGCGACGCCTTCTCCACTGCGCTGTTCGTCATGGGAGAGGCGCTGGCCATCGACTTCTGGAGAAATGGCGGCTACGCCTTTGACATGGTGCTGGTCACCGATGACGGCCGGGTACTGGTCACCGGTGGACTTGCTGGAAATTTTCAGGGAAATGAGGCGCTGGATTACACCTATGAAGTCATCCGTTAAGCTGACGCCCACCCGCTGGGACGCCTTGGTGGCGGCGGTGATTTTGCTGCTGGCCCTGGTCTGCGGCGGGGGCTACTGGGTCCATACCCTGTCCGCCGGAGACGTTTTGACGGCGGTGGTGTCCGTGGACGGCAGGGCGACGGACCGGGTCAGTCTGAACGCCCTATCCGGCACGGAAACCCGCTCCTACAGCAACAATGGCTATACTGTGTCGGTAGCGTTCTCCGCCGGGGCCGTCCGCGTTGTGGAGTCTGACTGCCCCAACCAGGACTGCGTCCACACCGGTGCCGTATCCGGCGCCGGGCGGAGCATTGTCTGCCTGCCCGCCCGCATCTCCATCCAGCTCACCGGCTCCGCCGTCAGCGGCGGTCCCGATGTGATCATCGGTTAGGGGGTGGGCGCGTGAAACTGACAACAAAGCAGCTGACCCTCTGCGCCGTGCTGACGGCTCTGGCTCTGGCCCTCTCCTATGTAGAAAACTTCCTGCCCCTGTTTCTTGTGATTCCCCTGCCGGGGATCAAGCTGGGGCTGGCCAATATTGTGACGGTGTTCGCCCTGTACGCCCTCGGCCCCACCCAGGCGCTGCTGATTCTTATCGCCCGGTGCTCCCTGGGGGCGGTGTTCGCGGGGAATCTGAACGCCCTCCTCTTCTCCCTGCTGGGCGGTCTGTCCGCTATGGTGACCATGATTTTCCTGTCCCGGTGGTCCCGGCTCTCCATCTACGGCGTTTCCATGGGCGGAGCCGCCGCCCACAACTGCGGTCAGGTGGCCGCCGCTCTGATCTCCCTGGGCAATACCGCGCCTTTGGCCTATCTGCCGGTGCTGCTGACGGTGTCCCTGTTCACCGGCGCTCTGACCGGATATCTGTCCAGTCTGCTGTTCCGGGCCCTGGGCCACACGAATCTGATGAAACAGTGAGGTGTTTCTTTTGAACGACCGCAATATCAGCAAGAAAGACCAGATCATCCTCCAGCAGCTGGAGGTCATACGCACCATGACGGAGCACAACCTGAACCGCATGGGCAGCGACTTCTGGGGCACACCCGCCCAGTCGTCCCAGCCCCAGTCGCCCGAAACGCCGAAAACCCCCGCCGCGCACAATGACAGCACCGCCGCCTCCACGGGCAACGACGATACCCAGCCCCCCCAGGCGGAGGAGACCGTGCTCCCTGAGAAGATAGAGGATCTGCAGGCGGAGCTGGACAGCTACATCGGGCTGTCCTCCATCAAAAAAGAGGTGAAGAACCTCATCAACATGGTGACGGTCTACAAGCTACGGAAGGACAACAACCTGCCCACCACGGATCTGTCCCTGCACATGGTGTTCTCCGGCAACCCCGGCACCGGCAAGACCACTGTGGCCCGGCTTATGGCCCGCATCTACCACTCTCTGGGCATCCTGTCCAAGGGCCAGCTGGTGGAGGTGGACCGGTCCGGCCTGGTGGCCGGGTATGTGGGACAGACCGCCATCAAGACCAGCAAAGTCATTGAGAATGCCATGGGCGGCGTGCTGTTCATCGACGAGGCCTACGCCCTCAACGGCCGCTCGGAGAACGACTTCGGTCAGGAGGCCATTGACACCATCCTGAAAGCCATGGAGGATCACCGGGACGATCTGGTGGTTATCGTGGCGGGCTACGATGGGCTGATGGACGATTTCATTCACTCCAACCCCGGCCTGGAATCCCGGTTCAACCGCTTCCTCCATTTTGACGACTACTCCCCGGAGGAGATGCTCCAGATCTTTGAGATGCAGTGCAAAAAGGGCTGCTACGAAATGGACGCGAAGACCCGAGAGCTGGTACGGGACTATATCACTGAGGCCAACACCAACTCCATCTCCTTCGGCAACGCCCGGGGCGTGCGGAACGTCTTCGAGAAGATTCTCACCGCCCAGGCCAACCGGCTGGCATCTATGGACAGTGTCAGCCGGGAGGATCTGATGCGCCTTGCTCCCGCCGATGTGCTGACGGCCCAGGGTAAGGATCCGGAGACCGGGCCTGAAGAAGCGCCCGCCGGTCCGGAGAATCCCGAAGTCCCGCAGTGCGATGGAGCCGACAATACCTGAACCTGATTTCTGCTGGAAAGGACCACTCCCTTGAAGAAACTCTCTCTGAAAAAACGAACGCCCCGGTATCAGCTGGGCCTGCCACCCTCTTTTCTGCTGGCGGTGCTGCTGACCGGATTTTACACCCTGCTGTGCCTGTGGATACAGCCCAACAGCCTGCGGGCGGTACTGCGGGTATTCCGGCCCCAGCCGCTGCTGATCGTGCTGAACTGTCTGCCCATCGGTCTGCTGATTTTGTGCTTTGCGTTTCTTCTCCGCAATGTGTTTACCTCCGCCTGTCTGGTGGGCACCTGCTGCGCCTTTCTGTCTCTGGCCAACCGCATCAAGATCGAGATTCGGGACGAGCCGGTATTTCCCAGGGACTTCACCTTGCTGAAGGAGGCAGCGGCCGCCACCGGCAGCTATCACATCCGCTGGCCCTGGGGGGTCATCGGGGTCATCCTGCTGTGCATGGTACTGATGCTCATCGGAGCCCGGCTGGTGGGCTGTAAGCCCTTTCCCGTAGAGAAGCTGCGCAATCACTGGGGACAGGCTCTGGGAGCGGCGGTCAGCCTGGGAGTGCTGGTGGCCGTCATCTTCACCGTCTACGCCTCCAACGACCTGTACAACTCCTTTTCCGTCTCCAATCCCTACTATGTCCCCTCCGTGTTCAACGAGTTGGGCTTCCCTTACTGCTTCTGCCATCACTTCACCACCTACACGGTGGACAAGCCGGCGGGCTACTCCCGCGCCGAGGCGGAGAGCTGGGAGACCGGGGACAACACCGGTCTGGGGAAAGACGTGAACGTCATCATGGTGATGAACGAAGCTTTCTCCGACATCACGGATCTGGACGTGTTTACCTATTCCGAGGAGGACGATCCCCTGAAAAACCTCCATGCCGCCCAGGACAGCGACCACTGCATCTCCGGCCACATCGTGGTACCCGGCTTCGCCGGCGGCACCGCCAACACGGAGTTCGACGTGCTGACGGGGATGCAGACCAACGCCCTCTCCGCCACCACCACCTCCGCCTTCCGGGCGGTGAATCGGAACCTGGACAGCCTGTTCCGGGTCTTTGGCGGCGACGGCTACCAGACCCTGTTCATGCATCCCGGCGACGACTGGTTCTACAACCGGGAGAACGTCTACCAGTGGATGGGCGCTCAGGAAGCCCTCTTTGTGGACGGCCTGGAGGGGTTGACCTATAAAGGCTCCTGGGTCACCGACGACTCCATGGCTGCCATCATCCAGCAGAAGTTTGAGGAGGCCATGACAAAGGACTGCCCCTTCTTCAACTATACTGTCACCATTCAAAACCATATGTCCTACGGCAGCGGGAAGTACGGCGAAGGCTATGAATTCCCGCCGGTCCAGACCTCCGCCGCTCTGTCGGAGCAGGCGGCGACCCTGCTGTCCGTCTATATTGAAGGTGTCCGGGACGCCGACGCCATGTTGGGCCGGCTGACGGATTACTTCTCCCAAAGACAGGAACCGGTGGTGCTGGTATTCTTGGGGGACCACCTGCCCTATTTAGGGGACAGTCAGCTGGCCTATCGGGAGCTTGGTGCCGCCAGCAGTTGGGAAAAACAGCAAAATCTTTTCGACTCCTATAAGACGCCCTATGTGATTTGGGCCAACGACGCCGCAGCCGGGACTCTGGATTGGGAGGAGACGGTGGCAGGGCTGGAGCTTCCAGAGGATGGCACCCTCAGCGCCTGCTATCTGGGCGCCACCGTGCTGGAGCTGACGGGCCGGGGTCAGGAGAGTCCCTGGTTCTCCTATCTGACGGAGGTACGCCGTCAGCTGCCCGTCATCCAGCTGGACCACTGTATGCTGCCGGACGGCACCGTGGCAGCTCAAGACTCCCTGCCGGATGAACAGCAGGAGTTGATCGGTAAGCTCCGCCGATGGAGCTACTACAAGCTGAAAGTCAAGGATGTGAGCTGATGCGTCAAAAAACACGGCAGCTGGCTCTCTGCGGCGTTCTCTGTGCTCTGGCGGAGGTGATTCTGCTGCTGGAGGGGATTGTCCCCGCCGCGCTATACTGCTGCCCCATTCTGGCCATGGCCGTCCTGCTGCCGGTACGGGAGGAGTGCGGTACGAAAATGGCCCTCACTGCCTACGCCGCCGTGGCGATTCTGGCGCTGCTGATGGCAGCGGACAAGGAGCTGGCCGGCGTCTATCTGTTCTGGGGCTGGTATCCCTCGGCCCAGTCCTGTCTGGACCGTGTCCGGCCCAAGGCCCTGCAGCTTCTCGTGAAGCTGTTTCTGTGGAACCTATCCACGGCGGCGTTGTATGCCCTGCTGCTGCTCGTTTTTCAGCTGGAGGCGGTGGCGGCGGAATTTGCCGGAGCCTCCGCTCTGGTCCTGGGCTCCATGGCGCTGATGGCGAACCTGGTCTTTCTTCTGACCGATCTGGTTCTTCACCGCTTTGCCGGCCTATGGCATCAGCGGCTGCGGAAGCTTCTGTTTTAGCGGTTTTATGACAAAGAGCTGCGTCATCGAGATTCGATGACGCAGCTCTTTGTCTCTTGATTCCGGTCTATTCCGCTCTGCCTCTTTTGTCAACAGGCGGCTTCTGCAACAAACCCGTAAAGCAGGGTGGTATTTCTCAAGTAACCAGCTCCGCCAGCATTTTCAAAAACAGCAGGCCCAGCACCACAAAAATCATGCCCCGGACCTTCTGACTGCCGCCCCGGATGGCGTATTGAGAGCCGCAGAGATTGCCCAGTATGGCGAAGACCACCGCTGGCAGAACCAGCTTCCACAGCACCTTTCCGCCCACAATCCACACCACGGCGGAGGCCACATTGGAGGCCAGGTTAGCCACCTTGGAGCAGCCGGAGGCCGTCAGCAGGTCCATCCCCAGCACCAGTGTAAAGGCCATGAGCATGAATGTCCCGGTTCCGGGGCCGATCATCCCGTCATACACGCCGATGACCAGGCCGATGAGGATGCTGAGACCGTGCTCCTGCCGCACGGTCCAATGCTTCTCCGCTGTACCGGCTTTGCCGAAGTCCTTCTTTACCGCCAGAACCACCGCCACCACCGGCAGTGCCACCAGCATGACGCCCTTCAGAATCCGCTCCGGGCACCACAGAGCCAGCCGGGCGCCGACGAAAGCGCCGGCCAGGGCACCGGCGGCGGCCCAGACCGCCGCCCGCAGATTCATCTTGCCGCTGCGGAAATACCGCCAGGCGGCCACACCGGTGCCGATACCGTTGACAACCTTGTTGGTTCCGGAGGCGATGTGTACCGGCAGGCCCACAAACAGATAGGCCGGCAGGGAGATCAGACCGCCGCCTCCGGCCACAGAGTCCACAAATCCCGCCAGAAACACCAGCGGGCACACGATCAGGCACATTCTCAGAAGCTCATCCATATCCCGATTCTCTCCATCTCTTATTTTGCCGCCTGACGCAGCAGAGCAATCTCCGCAGCGTAGCCCGGCAGCTCATTGGGGGTCTCCAGGCAGAAGGGCAGGTCGCGCAGGGCAGGATGCCGGATCACACGGGTCAGCGCCTCCAGCCCGATACAGCCGTGCCCGATCTTCTCATGGCGATCTTTATGGCTGCCCGCGGGATTCTTGCTGTCGTTCAGGTGGACAGCCTTCAGCCATTGCAGGCCGATGACCCGGTCAAACTCCGCCAGCACACCGTCCAGATCCCCGATGATGTCGTACCCGGCGTCGGAGACATGACAGGTATCCAGGCAGACACCCATCTTCTCTTTCCGTTCCACACCGTCCAGAATGGCCCGCAGTTCCTCGAACCGGCCGCCCACCTCGCTGCCCTTGCCGGACATGGTCTCCAGAAGAACGGTGGTAGTCTGTTCCGGGGTCAGGATCTCGTTGAGGGTTTCGGTGATCAGCCGGATACCCTCTTCCGCCCCCTGTCCCACATGGCTGCCGGGGTGGAAGTTGTAGTACTGCCCCGGTACGAACTCCATCCGGCGCAGGTCGTCCGCCATGGTCTGACGGGCGAACTCCCGAGTATTCTCCGCCGCGGAGCAGGGGTTCAGGGTATAGGGAGCGTGGGCGATGATTCTGGCGAAGCGATGCTCCTCCATCAGCCCGCAGAGGGCCGCCGCGTCGGCGGGGTCAATGGTCTTTGCTTTACTGCCCCGGGGATTCCTGGTGAAAAACTGAAAGGTGTCCGCCTGCAGGGACAGTGCGGTTTTCCCCATGGCCAAGAAGCCGTCTGAGGAGGACAGGTGGCAGCCGATATGCAGCATAATGGTTTCTCCTTTATATTATATAGGCGGCAGACACCGCTGGAGCTTCTCTCCCAGAAATTCCGCCAGACGTCGGATGCCCAGCAGGCGGAACAGGCCCAGACGCGTCCAATCCACCAGAGAGCCGGCCAGGAAAATACCCAGAGCGGCGGCGGGCAGGGCCAGGGCAAACTGCCAGCCCGGAAGGGACAGCAGCGATACCGCGGCGCCGTTAAGGATGCGGTGGAACACGAAGGGCTGGGCGTGGATCAGATACACGCCAAAGGACACCGGGGCGAAAAAGCCGATGATCCGCCGGGCCGCCCTGCCGTTCCATCTGGCGCAGCGGCAGGCGTGGAATAGGCACACCGCCTCCCCCACCACCAGCGGTGAGGGATAGGTCAGCAGCCATCCTCCATAGGACGCAGTACCGGTGCAGGCATAGGTGACACTCTCTGCCCCCAGGCGAAACAGCAGCAGTGCCCCCAGGCAGCCCAGGTATCCCAGCAGCCACACCCGGCTTTTCTCCTGCCGGGGCGGGTACAGCCGCAGATAGGCGCCGCCGAAGTACAGCGCCGCCAGCCACAGGAAGCTGTAGCCCGGACCGTTGGCGGCGTTGCCCGTGATAAAGGGGTCCTGATGGAATACCGTGGTCAGGACCGAGAACAGCAGGAAGACCGTCCACAGCAGCCGGCGAAATGCCTCACGGGATAGGTTGGCGATCAGCCGGTTGAAAAAGGGAGCCAGCAGATAGACTGCGAAATACGCTGTGAAATACCAATATTGCGTGAATGTCACCGGCAGGCAGGCCTGGAGGAACCGGGTCAGGGACACCGGCTCATAGAAGATGGCGAACAGGGCCGTGATACCGGCGGAGTAGCAGAACACCTGCAGCCACAGTCCAATCAAACCGCCGAGAGGGCACCTGGATTTCACCAGCAAATATCCGGACAGCAGTGCATAGCAATTCACAGCGCAGTAGGCGGCGCTCTCCAGCGCCCAGGCGATCCAGTAGTTGGCGGTGAAGGGCACGGCATCTGCCAGCACGCCGCCCCGGCCCAGCAGGTGCAGAACCACCACCATCAGCATACTCAGCATCCGCAGGAAATCCAGTCCCAGATTCCGTTCCCGTTCCATGGCTCCGCCTCCCCCCGAAATACCAGCCGTTGCGCGTGTTTCACATATCTTCTCAGAATATATCACGCCCCAGCCGCTTTGGCAATGGAAAAAGGGAGTATGGCTCCGCATACTCCCTTTCATTTTTTAATAGGCGCTGATATCCAGGGACTCGTCGTCTTTCCCCTTTTCAATACTCTGGATCACGGCGTAGTATTTCAATGCCGGGCTGACCTCGATCAGCACCCGGTCTCCCACCCGGCAGCCCAGCAAAGCCTTTCCCACCGGGGATTCCTTGCTGATAAGCCCCTTCAGGGCATCCTGCCGCAGAGTGGTGACGATCTGGATGGTCATGGTCTTTCCCATCTTCTCGTTGAGGAAGGTGACCTTGTCAAACAGGCCCACTGTGTCGCCGTCCGCTTCCTCTACCTCAATGACCCTGGCGGTGCGGATCATCCGCTCCAGATAGCGGATGCGGCTGTCGTTGCGGTTCTTCGCCTGCTTGGCGCACTTGTACTCGTAGTTCTCACTGAGATCTCCAAAGGCCCTGGTGGTCTGCACCTCTTCAATCAGCTTTGGCCGCAGCTCCCGTACCCGATAGTCGATCTCCTCCTGCATCTTTTTGATGTCGACCTCTGTCAGTTCGTCATACATGGTCTCAGAATTCCAGCTTTCCGCCCAGGACGCCGCTGTTGGTCAGCTCGTCCAGCAAGCCGCCCTCGAATTCCACGTTGAAGGGCACAATCATATAGGTGTTGGAGGCAATCCGGGAGATGGTGGCATCCAGTCCATAGGCCACGCCGGAGAGCACGTCCAGTATCCGGCGGACCATTTCCCGCTCCTGGTTCTCCAGGTTCAGGATGATGGTCATTCCCTCCTTTACCTCGTCGGCTACAGCGGGAACGTCCTCCAGGCGTCGGGGCTGGGCGATCATCACACGCAGCTGGGTGGTGGTGCGGATGCTGACCTCCCGGCCGCTCCGCACACGGGGCTGGTTCTCAGACCGCTCAGACAGCGCCCAGGCAGAGGTCATATCCTCGTCATCGTCATAACCGTCGCCGGGACGCACCCAGCGCTTCAGATTATCCATCATGCTCATTTGCAACTCACTCCTATATGCAGGTTTCCATAAAAGCGATGCCGTTTTTCTTAGTATAGCGCATCTTTCAGCCGCGCGTAAAGGTCAAAGCTGACGAAACCAGGAAAAATTTTTCAAACGTTTCCGCCGCTCAGCACCTTTTCCCACTCCACCTGCCGGAAACCCACCAGCACAAACTCCTCCGTCACCAGAATAGGCCGTTTCACCAGCATTCCGTCAGAGGCCAGCAGAGCCAGCTGCTCCTCCTCGCCCATGTCCGGCAAGCGGGAGGCCAGCTCCATGCTCCGGTACAGCATTCCGCTGGTGTTGAAAAATTTCCGCAGGGGCAGGCCGCTGCGCCGCCGCCACTCCCCCAGTTCCTCCGCGGTGGGGTTCTCAGTCTTGATATCCCGGATGGTAAAGGAGATTCCCTTTTCCTCCAGGAATTTCTGGGCCTTCTTGCATGTGGAGCATTTGGGATAGCAGACAAACATCATATCGGTCACTTCTTTCTCTGTTTTTTATCCTTTTTCAGTATCATAGCAAAAATGCGGAGAAAAGGAAACCGTTTTTCTTTCTTTTTTTCCGGGAAAAGCGTATACTAATCAGGAAACTTGATTCTTTATCTCAGGAGGCACCTATGAGAACTGGACTTGTTATGGAGGGCGGCGCAATCCGCACGATCTTCTCCGCCGGCGTCTGCGACGCGTTTCTGGACGCGGACCTGATGCCTGACTATTTTATCGGCGTCTCCGCGGGCAGCGCCTATGGTGTCAGCTATCTCTCCCGTCAGAAATGGCGGAATCTGGACATTGTCTGCCACTATGCCAATGACCGGCGGTATATGGGCATGGGCAACCTGCTGAACCCCAAAAACCGCTCCTATTTTGGTCTGACGTTCTCCTACGAAACCATTCCCAACGAATTGATCCCCTTTGACTACGAGGCCTTTGCCCAATATCCCGGCGAGGTGGAGGCGGTGGTGACCAATCTGAACACCGGCCGGGCGGATTATTTGCCTGTGCCCCGCCAGGACGAGCACTTCACCGTCCTTCAGGCCACCTGCGCCATGCCGATGCTGTTCCCCATCTTCCACATTGACGGCCAGCCCTATCTGGACGGCGGCTGCGCCGACCCCATCCCCTACCAGCGGGCCTTCGACCAGGGCTGTGACCGGGTGGTGGTGATTCTGACCCGGGAGCGCTCCTACCGCCGCCAGCCCGAGAAGATGGAGCGGTTTATCGACCGGCACTACCGGAAGTACCCCAACTTCATTGAGACCATGCACCACCGCTCCCAGCAGTACAACGAGTGCCGGGAGCGCCTGTTCCGGCTGGAGCGGGAGGGAAAGGTCATTGTCATCACCCCGAAGACCACCGCCGGCTTCTCCCGGACGGAGCGGGATCTGGACAAGATCCGGGCCCTGTGGCAGGACGGCTACTTCGCCGGCTGCCGGGTATCTGAACAGGTCAGAGAATTCTGGAGCGCCCCTCTCTTCTGAGAGGGGGCTTTCTTCCCCATTAAAACTTTACATAGATTTAACACGAATTTGATGTCTCGTGCCTTTTCGACGCCTGTTTTTACATATATAATGGCAGTGGCTGTGAAAAGTAATACATATGTAAAAAACAGGTTCATAAAAGGAGATCACTATGGACATCTTTTCTGTTCTGACCCTCTGCGGCGGCCTGGCCTTCTTTCTCTATGGCATGAACACCATGTCCAAAAGCCTGGAGAAGATGGCCGGCGGCAAGCTGGAGCGTCTACTGAAGAAAATGACCTCCAGTCCCATCAAAAGCCTTCTTCTGGGCGCAGGCATCACCATCGCTATCCAGTCCTCCTCCGCCATGACCGTCATGCTGGTGGGTCTGGTAAACTCCGGCGTCATGGAGCTGGGGCAGACTATCGGCGTCATCATGGGTTCCAACATCGGCACCACGCTGACGGCCTGGATTCTGTCCCTCACCGGGCTGGAGAGCGACAACGTCTGGATCAACCTTTTAAAGCCGGAGAACTTCTCCCCCGCCGTGGCCCTGGCGGGCATCGTCCTCATTATGGGCTCCAAAAAACAGAAGCGCCGGGATGTGGGCCACATCATGGTGGGCTTTGCCATTTTGATGTACGGCATGGAGCTGATGAAAAACGCCGTGGCGCCCCTGGCAGATATGCCGGAGTTTGAGAGTCTCCTCACGGCCTTCAACAATCCCCTGCTGGGTGTGGCTGTGGGTGCCCTGTTCACCGGCATCATTCAGTCCTCCGCCGCCTCCGTGGGTATTCTGCAGGCCTTATCCCTCACCGGCTCCATCACCTACGGCATGGCCATCCCCATCATCATGGGCCAGAACATCGGCACCTGCGTCACCGCCCTGCTCAGCGCCATCGGCGTCAACCGCAATGCCAAGCGGGTGGCGGTGATTCACATCTCCTTCAATGTCTTCGGTACAGTGGTCTGTCTGATCCTGTTCTACGGTGCCCACTTCCTCTTTGACTTCGCCTTCGTCAACTCTCCCATCAACGCGGTGGGCATCGCTTTCTGCCACACGGTGTTCAACGTGTTCACCACCCTTTTGCTGCTCCCCTTCGCGCGCCAGCTGGAAAAGCTGGCGCGGGCGGTAGTGAAGTCCGAGCCCAAGGCGGAGAGCTTCGCCTTCCTGGACCCCCGTCTGCTGCGCACCCCCAGTGTGGCCATCAGTGAGTGCATCTCCAAAACCAATCAAATGGCCCAGGTTGCCCACAGAAATCTGCTTCTGTCCATTCAGCAGCTGGACTCCTATTCCTCTGACCGGGAGGCGGAAATTCTTTCCAACGAGGACAAGCTGGACACCTACGAGGACCGGCTGGGCAACTACCTGGTCCAGGTCTCCCGCCACAGTCTCTCCGGTGACGACAGCCGGGATGTGTCCCGCCTGCTTCACGCCATCAACGACTTTGAGCGTATCGGCGACCACGCGCTGAACCTGCAGCAGTCCGCCCAGGAGCTCCATGACAAAGAGCTACGGTTCTCCGATTCCGCCCAAGCGGAGCTGAAGGTTCTGACTGACGCCCTGACGGACATTTTGGAGCAGACCTTCACCTGCTTTATCCAGGATGACGCCGAGGCCGCCACCCACATCGAGCCCATGGAGGAGACGGTGGACCGGCTCATTGAGGAGATCCGCCTGCGCCATATTGGACGGCTGCAGAAAGGCGTCTGCACCATCCAGCTGGGCTTCATCCTCAACGATTTGCTGACCAACTTTGAGAGAGTTTCCGACCACTGCTCCAACATCGCCGTCTGCGTCATTGAAACGAAGAGCAAACGCATGGACTCTCATGCCTATCTCCATGACATCCGAACCGGCGGCGGCAACTATATTGAGGAGCTGCGTTCCGATCTGAGCCGCTACACCTTGCCTGAGGTCTGAATTATTTTTAAAAGAGGCCGGCTTAGCCGGTCTCTTTTCATTTATGCATTTTCATATTCATTTTAACTGTTGTGATTTTGTCTATTTCCCGCTTTTATCTGCTTTGATTTATGGTATTTTGCACAAATTCCAAAAGTTTTCTATTCATTAAAAAAAATATTTATTCATTTTTTCTCGCAAAAGTATTGACATTATCCCTGTAACGTGTTAAGGTTAACCTTGTTCTACCGGAAGGGATTTCCTATAGAATCATGGTCTGCTCCCCTGTATCTGCGGGAATCATTAACAGGAATATTTTAGAAAAGGAAGATTGGTTGTTATGAAGAAGATTCTGACTTTGGCCCTGGCTCTGACCATGGCCCTGTCCCTGGCCGCCTGCGGCAGCAGCGGCTCCACCTCCGCCTCTACCGGCGGTTCCTCCGCGGCTGCCAGCAGCTCTGAGACTACTGCCGTCACCACCGTGGAAGCCGGTAAGCTGCACATGGCTACCAACGCCGCATTCCCTCCCTATGAGATGACCACCGACAACGGCGGCTTCGAGGGAATCGACGTGGAGATCGCCGAGGCTATCGCAGACAAGTTGGGCCTGGAGCTGGTTGTGGACGACATGGACTTCAACTCCGTCATCACCGCCGTGCAGCAGGGCTCCAGTGATATCGCCATGGCTGGTCTGACCGTCAACGAAGAGCGCAAGCAGAACGTGGACTTCACGGTCTCCTATGCTACCGGCGTGCAGGTCGTCATTGTGAAAGAGGGTTCCGACATCACTCTGGACAATTTGGGCGATCAGATGATCGGTACGCAGGAGTCCACCACCGGCTACATCTACTGCTCCGACGAGTTCGGTGAGGATCATGTCATTGCCTACACCAACGGCGCCACCGCTGTCCAGTCCCTTCTGGCCGGTAGCGTGGACTGCGTGGTCATCGACAACGAGCCCGCCAAGGCCTTTGTGGAGGCCAACCAGGGCCTGGCCATTCTGGACACTGAGTACGCTGTGGAGGATTATGCCATCGGCGTGTCCAAGGAGAACAACGCTCTGCTGGAGGCTGTGGATGCCGCCCTGCAGGAGCTGATTGCCGATGGAACGGTGCAGTCCATTATTGACAAGTACATTACCGCGGAGTAAAATAAATACCGCGCGGCTTGTAAATTTATGCGAGAAAGGGGCGGCAGCTGCCGCCCCTTTTTCTCACAAAGGAGATGACTGCATGGGATTTTGGGAATCCATTATGGCACAATATGCGGATTTGAGCGCTGCCAAGCAAGCGATCCCATTTCACATTGATATGCTTCACGATTTTTACCAGAGCTTTGTGGAGGGCAACCGCTGGCTACTGTATCTGAAGGGTCTTGGAACAACTTTTCAGGTCACGATCCTGGCGCTGATCATCGGCGTCGTTTTGGGCGTTTTGGTGGCTGTGGTGCGCACAATGCATGATCAGCAGCGTGTGGGAAAGCGAAATCCCCTGCTGGGCGCGGTGAATGCCATCTGCAAAATTTATACAACTGTTATTCGCGGCACCCCCATGATGGTTCAGCTGCTGATCATGTATTTTGTAATTTTCGCCGGCACCCGCAACCAGCTGGGCGTTGCCATGCTGGCGTTCGGAATCAACTCCGGCGCCTATGTATCGGAGATTATCCGCGGCGGCATCATGTCTGTGGATCCCGGCCAGATGGAGGCCGGCAGGTCTTTGGGCCTGGGCTATGTACCGGTGATGCGCTTTGTAGTCATTCCTCAGGCGGTAAAGGCCATTCTTCCCTCCCTGGGTAATGAGCTGATCACACTGTTTAAAGAGACCTCTATCGTCACTGTTATCGGCCTGGTGGATCTGACAAAGGTGGCCATGCAGATTCAGGGCCGTACATATCAGGCATTCATGCCGTTCATCGGCATTGCGCTGGTCTACCTGGTGGTGGTCATGATTCTGACCTGGCTGCTGGGCATTCTGGAAAGGAGGCTGCGTCAAAGTGATCGACGTTAAACACCTCTCCAAGTCCTTTGGGGACCATCTGGTGCTGGACGACATTTCCGAGCACATCTATCCCGGCGAGAAAGTCGTGGTCATCGGGCCCTCCGGCTCCGGCAAATCCACCTTCCTCCGCTGTCTGAACCTGCTGGAGACTCCCTCCAGCGGCACCATCACCTTTGACGGCACCGATATCACCGACCCCAAGACTGATATCAACGCCATGCGGCGTCAGATGGGCATGGTGTTTCAGCACTTCAATTTGTTCCCCAATATGACTATCCGGAAAAACATCACCCTGGCTCCCGTCCAGACTGGCCTGATGAAGCAGGCGGAGGCAGACGAGGCCGCTGTTGCTCTGCTGCGCCGGGTAGGTCTGGAGGAGAAAGTGGACGCCTATCCCGCCCAACTTTCCGGCGGCCAGAAGCAGCGCATCGCCATTGTCCGGGCCCTGGCCATGAAGCCCAAGGTCATGCTGTTCGACGAGCCCACCTCCGCCCTGGACCCTGAGATGGTGGGTGAGGTGCTGGACGTGATGAAGCAGCTGGCTGATGAGGGCATGACCATGGTGGTGGTCACCCATGAGATGGGCTTTGCCCGCGAGGTGGGCAGCCGGGTTCTGTTCATGGACGGCGGCCACATTATGGAGCAGAACAAGCCCTACGAGTTCTTTGCCCATCCCCAGTGCGAGCGCCTGAAGTCCTTCCTGGACAAGGTTCTCTGACTATTCTTCCCTATTTAATGTCTACTGAACAATGACCCATTTCCCCTTGGGTGGAAAAATAGCCAGCAGATATGTAAGCAGACGCAAAAGGGCGCACTGAATCTTGCGGAGATTCAGAACCAAAACGGACATGGCAATCACATGGGCGGCGGTTTCCCGCAGTTTTG
>Ga0129307_1000788_pt1 | contig 43244 bp, 33 predicted proteins | sample P1105metagenome_FD_94437 | JGI IMG/M metagenome (GOLD analysis project Ga0129307, IMG submission 94437) | Capybara group fecal microbial communities from Wisconsin, USA - P1105 metagenome | ecosystem: Host-associated > Mammals > Digestive system > Large intestine > Fecal | place: USA: Wisconsin...
GAGAGAAGAAAAGAATAGAGAAGAAGAGAATAGAAAATACCTCCTCCATATAATTCCTCCTCTTAAGGTGGAGGAGGTGGAGAAACGCCACACCGCATGCGCCATAACGTGAGGGCGCAACGGGTGCGAGGTGTGAGATTGCAGACAGTGAAGTGCGGGGTTACGGAAGCCGAAGTGCGGGCTTACGGGTGAGGAAGTGCGGAGTTGCGGACGATGCATCCGGTTTGTTCTCAAAATTGATTTATAGCCATAACGTTACAAAAAATAAGCGAGATTACCAACTTCTATTACCTTTTTCTTATCCCGAACTGACGTTATATATAAATATTTATATACATACTTATATATACCATCATGCAAATTGCATGGCAAATTGCATGGTGTTTTTTTGACAAATCGTCCGGTTCATCCGCCGAAGCCGTTGGGGGGGGGCGTTTGCATCCATTTTCCGCTTGTACAAGCAGAAGGCAACGCTTGTACAAGTGAAGGTTGACGCTTGTACAACTGAGAAGCAACGCTTGTACAAGTGTAAATCGCTCATACTCAATAGGAGATGTAATGAAACAGAGAAGCGATGAAGAGTTTGCATAAATTTAGAGGGTTAAGGCATCGTTCAACTCCGTGCCCCGTTTCCATTAGCGGGCACGAAGTCCGGCAAACCGGAGCACCATTGTCGGGCCACCGAAAAAGAGCAATCCGAATCACCGAGATATGAAAACAATTCACTATCTTTGTGGGAGTAAATGGCATCGCCTTATGAAAGGTGACAGACGTAGGATAAACGGATAACTTGCCGATAAAAACGAAGCCATGAACAGAAGAGATTATACTTATGATGAAAAAAAACGGAAATATTCTGATTGTCGACGATAACCGGGGCGTGCTTGCCGCCTTGCAACTTTTGCTGAAACCCTATTTTGAAGAGATTACCGCTCTTGCTTCGCCCGTCACCCTGCCGGGCGCGCTGCGCGAAAAGAAGTGGCAGGTCGTACTGCTTGACATGAACTTTGCTTCGGGCATCAATAGCGGCAATGAAGGTCTGTACTGGCTGCACGAGATAAAAAAACTGTACCCTTCCCTGCCGGTGGTTCTCTTCACGGCTTATGCCGACATCGATCTTGCCGTGAGAGGCATCAAGGAAGGTGCGGCCGACTTCATCGTGAAACCTTGGGATAACCGGAAGCTGATAGAGACATTGTTAAAAGCCGCTTCTGCTGCGGAACAGAAATCTTCCTCTTCATCAAACGGGAAACGCACGAAGGAAAGCAACGGATTTACGTCGGCAGACGACCGTAGCATGTATTGGGGCAACAGCAGCGCCATGCAGCATCTGCGCCTTTTGGTGGAAAAAGTGGCTTCCACCGACGCTAACATCCTAATCACGGGCGAAAACGGCACGGGCAAGGAAATGCTGGCCCGCGAAATACATTCTCTTTCCGCACGCAACCGGCAAGAGATGGTAAGCGTGGATATGGGTGCAATCACCGAGAGCCTTTTTGAAAGTGAATTGTTCGGCCACGTGAAAGGTTCTTTCACCGATGCGCATGCCGACCGCCCCGGCAAGTTCGAGGCAGCCGGGCATAGTACTCTTTTCCTCGATGAGATAGGCAACCTGCCCTACCATCTGCAAGCCAAACTGCTTACTGCCATCCAGCGCCGCAGCATCGTCCGAGTGGGCAGCAACACCCCCATTCCCATAGATATCCGCCTTATATGCGCCACCAACCGCAATCTGCCCGACATGGTGGCAAAAGGAGAGTTTCGTGAAGATTTGCTATACCGCATCAATACGATACACCTCGAAATACCGTCGTTGCGCGAACGTCCCGAAGACATCATTCCGCTTGCCGAGCTCTTTATCCTCCGTTTTTGCAAGCAATATGACAAGCCACCCGTCGAACTGACGGACAGCGCTTGCGAAAAGCTGAAGCTCCACCCTTGGTACGGCAACATCCGCGAGTTGGAACACGTCATCGAGAAAGCCGTTATCATCTGCGACAATGCGTATCTTCCGGCCGAACTGTTCCAATTGACCCGACGGGTCGAGAAACCGGATGCCGCAGCGTCCACGCTCGAAGAAATGGAAATGCAGATGATACGAAAGACCCTCGACAAATGCAACGGAAACCTCTCGGCCGTGGCAACGCAACTGGGCATTACACGTCAGACGCTTTACAACAAAATGAAAAAGCACGGACTTTGAGTTAGAAATGATTTGCCACGCATGTATGAAATATAGAGATCCAAGACAATATTATTCGTTCCGCGTTGCCGTCAGCATATCAACGGCGCTCCTTGCAGGCATAATGTGGGCGTTTGTCTTCATTGATGCTCCGCCTCCGAAAGGATTGCACACCGCCTTGTTGTGGGCCGTGCTGTTCAGCGCGCTTCTTCCCGTAGCCATCTATTGGCAACGCAAGCTATATCGTCGTCATGTGCAGAAAGTGCTTTTCATGCTTGATGCCATCGAAAACAACGATAATGCCATTCATTTCTCCGAAAAAGAGGCATTGGCAGACACGCAGCTCATAAACCACGCCTTGAACCGGGTGGCACGCATGCTCTATAACGTAAAAAGCGAAACTGTTCAACAGGAAAAATACTATGAGCTGATTCTTGACTGTGTAAATACCGGTATTCTGGTTTTAAACGACAATGGCGCCGTATACCAAAAGAACAATGAAGCCCTGCGCTTGTTGGGTCTCAGCATATTTACCCATATCAGCCAACTGAACCGCATAGACCCGCGACTGTGCTCCATCCTGACGAACAGCCGTCCGGGAGAAAAATTACAGGTGGCTTTTACTAATGAACGGGGCACTGTGAACATATCCATCCGCGTCAGCGATATCACCGTGCGCAACGAACACCTGCGCATCCTTGCCCTCAACGACATCAACAACGAGCTGGACGAAAAGGAAATAGACTCATGGAGCAGACTCACCCGTGTGTTGACGCACGAAATAATGAATGCCGTCACCCCGATAACCTCATTGAGCGACACCCTGCTGGAACTGGCCGAAGAGCAAGCCTCGCACGAAGAAATCAGGAACGGCCTGCAAACCATCAGCAGTACGGGAAAAGGGCTGTTGTCCTTTGTGGAGTCATACCGGAAATTCACGCGCATTCCTACTCCCGAACCCTCTTTGTTCTACCTCAAGAGCTTCATCGAGCGCATGGTTGGGCTTGCCCGCCACCAGCACCCTGACGCCCGGGTGAGTTTTCGTACGCACATTGCGCCGGACGACCTCATTCTGTATGCCGACGAAAATCTTATATCGCAAGTGGTCATCAACTTGCTGAAAAACGCCATACAAGCCATCGGATCGGACACCGATACCGACAAAGAGGGACGCATCGATATCCGCGCCTACTGTAACGAGGCGGAGGAGATACTGATAGAAATATCCAACAATGGCCCTGCCATTCCCGAAGCCATTGCCGAACATGTTTTCATTCCGTTTTTCACGACCAAAGAGGGAGGAAACGGCATAGGCTTGAGCATTTCCCGGCAAATCATGCGGCTATCGGGAGGCAACCTGTCATTGCTGCCCGGCAAAGAGACTACTTTTGTGCTAAAGTTCAACTGAACCATTTTCAGAAGATATGTGTTTGGCACATTGCACGTTCCTTTGTTTTATGTATTGAATTTATCATAACTTTAAACCATGTAATAGCTCAATTATGTTGTTCACAGCAGGAAACATTCTACTTGTAGGCTCTATTTTACTTTTTGTCAGCATCATCGTCGGCAAAACCGGCTATCGTTTCGGCGTTCCCGCATTATTGCTTTTTCTCATTGTGGGCATGCTGTTTGGCAGTGACGGATTAGGTTTGCAATTTCACAATGCCGAAGAAGCACAATTCATAGGTATGGTTGCCCTCAGCATCATCCTGTTTTCCGGCGGCATGGATACTAAATTCTCCGATATAAAACCGATACTCACTCCCGGCATCGCCTTGTCCACCGTGGGAGTATTGCTTACGGCCTTATTCACCGGACTTTTCATCTGGTGGCTGTCAGGCATGGACTGGAGTAACATTCAATTTCCGCTTATCACCTCCCTTTTGCTCGCATCCACAATGTCATCTACCGATTCGGCTTCCGTATTTGCCATTCTGCGTTCGCAGAAGATGAATCTGAAACATAATCTGCGTCCGATGCTGGAGTTGGAAAGCGGCAGCAACGACCCGATGGCTTATATGCTTACCATTGTCCTGATTCAGCTTACCACCTCCTCCGAAATCGGTGTTTCCCAGGTTTTAGGCTCGTTTGCCATACAATTCATTGTCGGTGCTGCCACCGGCTACTTCCTCGGAAAACTGGCCATCTTAATGCTGAACCGGTTGAACATCGACAATCAGGCACTCTATCCCATCTTGTTGCTTTCTTTCGTATTCTTTATATTCTCCATTACCGACCTGTTGAAAGGAAACGGCTATTTGGCTGTTTACATAGCCGGAATGATGGTAGGTAACAACAAAATCATGTACCGGAAAGAAATCTATACGGTAATGGATGGGTTGACATGGCTTGTACAAATCATCATGTTCCTTTGCCTCGGTTTGCTTGTCAATCCCCATGAGATGTTGGAGGTTGCTGCCGTTGCATTGCTCATCGGCATATTCATGATTTTTATCGGACGCCCGTTGAGTGTTTTCTTGTGCCTGTTGCCTTTCGGCAAGAAAATAACTTTCAAATCACGCCTGTTTGTTTCGTGGGTAGGACTGCGCGGTGCGGTTCCCATCATCTTTGCCACCTACCCCGTGGTGGCCGAAGTGCCCGGCGCAGATATCATCTTTAACATCGTATTCTTCATAACAATAGTTTCTTTGGTCATTCAAGGCACCACAGTTTCCCGCGCGGCCCGCATATTGGGACTCTCTACTCCATTGGAAAAAACCGGAAATGAGTTCGGAATAGAATTGCCAGAGGAGATAGGCTCCAGCTTGCACGACATGACGATTACACAAGAAATTCTTGACAAAGCCGACACGCTGAAAGACATGAATTTGCCTAAAGGAACATTGGTGATGATTGTAAAACGCGACAATGAGTACCTCATCCCTAACGGCACCCTGAAACTGCACCTCGGCGACAAGCTGCTGCTGATTTCGGAAAATGCGGAGAGAGAGGCTCTCATTTGATTTATCCGGCTAAAATGCCCACTAAAAAAAGCTTATAGAGCTTGCGTGGCATTACTATAAGTTCTATCTTTGCGCAGTTTTAACTAAAGTGTGCAGATTACGAATGAAACAAGAATACGGGTTCGTTGATTATATAGAACAAAGTATCATTAAAAACTGGGATAATAATGCCCTGACAGACTATAAAGGAATCACGCTGCAATACAAAGACGTAGCAAGAAAAATAGCAAAATTTCATATCGTACTGGAAAGTGCCGGCATACGACCGGGAGACAAGATTGCCGTTTGCGGGCGTAATAGCGCACATTGGGCGGTGACTTTTCTGGCCACAGTTACCTACGGCGCCATCATTGTTCCCATCTTGCACGAATTCAAAGCCGACAACATTCATAATATCGTCAACCACTCCGAAGCCAAATTACTGTTTGTCGGCGATCAGGTATGGGAGAATCTCAATGAAGATGCAATGCCCCTGCTTATCGGCATCGCATTATTGACGGATTTCAATCTCGTGGTCTGCCGCAATAAACAGTTGCTGGATGCTTTTGAACACCGAAACGCCATATACGGAACATACTATCCCAGGAATTTCAGACCCGAACATGTGAACTACCGCAAAGAGCAATCACCCGAAGAATTGGCTGTAATCAACTACACTTCGGGCACTACGGGATATTCCAAAGGAGTGATGCTTCCTTGCCGCAGCCTTTGGTCCAATCTGGCCTATTGCCATGAGATGCTTCCGGTACGCCCCGGCGATCGCATCGTGTCCATGTTACCTTTAGGACATGTGTTCGGTATGGTGTACGACTTTCTATACGGTTTCTCGGCCGGCGCGCATCTGTTTTTTCTTACGCGCATGCCGTCACCCAAGATTATAGCCCAGTCGTTTTCGGAAATCAAACCACGTGTCATATCGTGTGTGCCGCTCATCGTAGAAAAGATTATCAAAAAGAACATTCTGCCACGTGTGGACAACAAAATAGGCAAACTACTGTTGCGTGTGCCCATCATCAATGATAAAATAAAAGCGGCCGCCCGTAAAGAGGCTATGGAAATATTCGGAGGAAATTTTGACGAGATCATTGTAGGCGGCGCTCCATTCAATGCCGATGTAGAACGCTTCCTAAAACAAATAGGATTCCCCTACACCGTTGCATACGGCATGACGGAATGCGGCCCCATCATCAGTTCAAGCCGCTGGGACACGCTGAAGCTTGCCTCGTGCGGAAAAGCCGCCAGCCGCATGGAAGTCAGGATAGACTCCCCTGACCCTGAAAACATTGCCGGTGAAATTATTTGCAAAGGCACCAACCTGATGCTGGGTTACTACAAAAACGACGAAGCAACTTCCCAAATCATCGACAGCAACGGCTGGTTGCACACAGGCGACCTTGCAACAATGGATGCCGAAGGATACATCACCGTGCGAGGCCGCAGTAAAAACATGCTCCTCACCTCCAGCGGGCAGAATATCTATCCCGAAGAGATTGAAAGCAAGCTGAACAACATGCCCTATGTCTCCGAATCGCTCATCGTGCTTCAAAAAGAGAAACTGGTGGCGCTTATCTATCCGGACTTTGACGACGCATTTGCCCACAACATGAAACAGGAGGACATTGAGAAAGTGATGGAGGACAACCGCAAGGAACTGAACCTCCAATTACCGGCTTACAGCCAGATTGCCAAAGTCAAGATACACTTTGAGGAGTTTGAAAAGACAGCCAAGAAAAGCATCAAGCGCTTCATGTATCAGGAAGCGGCGAAACCGGTCCAACAACAGTAACAGGAATATCTTCCCTCGGTACGCATGGAGAGAGAAAGATTTTTATCTACATAGGCTTTTGCTCCTCCGCTCAATTTTCTACCTTTGTAATCTAAATCAAAATCAGGCAGTCATGAAGCATAAACCAGCGGTACGTACCACCGAAATCTCACTTGAACAATGGAACGAGCAGGCAAGCCACGCATTAATGGGCAATCTGGGCATTCAATATACCTATGCCGATGAGACCCGCATAGAGGCCACAATGCCCGTAGACCACCGCACACGTCAGCCATTCGGGATGCTTCATGGGGGCGCTACCCTTGCGTTAGCCGAGACGATCGCCGGTCTGGGTTCCACAATCCTTTGCCAGCCTGATGAGGTTGCCGTAGGGATGCAGGTCAGTGGAAATCATATCTCATCTGCACAAGAAGGAGACACGGTACGTGCCGTAGGAACGATCATGCATAAGGGACGTTCGTCTCACGTGTGGAATGTGGACGTCTTTACTTCAACCGGCAAGTTGGTATCTTCCGTACGGGTGGTGAACAGTGTTATGAAAAAGAGATGACAGACAAAGATACAAGTAAATTGAAAACGATTGATGCACTTATTGAGCGTGAAGAGCCGTTCGCTGTTTTCCGCCTCCCGGAAGAGAAGGTTCCCCGTCTGTTGACGCTGGAGGGAGGCACGGTGCGTCTGATATACGATTTGAAAGACCTGAATGGAGAGAAAGGGTTTGTCATCGCTCCGTTCCGGGTCAGTGAGACATGTCCGGTTGTGTTGATCCAACCCGGCCGGCAAGAGCCGTTACCTGACGAAAAAACGAGAGAAGACAAAGAAAGGGCGCTGCAAATGCAAGAAAGGTTTCAGTCTTCGCCCACAGAAGAATATACCACCTGTTTTCAGTCCTTCATCCATGCTTTGTGCAATAGAACGTTTGACAAGTTAGTGCTTTCAAGGCGCTTCACCATCGACAGGACGCCGGAATTCTCTCCTTCATCGGCCTTTCAGGCTGCATGCAGACAATATATCCATTCGTATATCTACTTGTGCTATACTCCGCAGACCGGTATGTGGTTGGGAAGCACCCCTGAGATTATTTTATCGGGCAAGAGCGACCAATGGAGCACGGTTGCCCTGGCCGGAACGCAACCTTTGCGAAATGGCAAACTGCCACAGACATGGGACGAAAAAAACAAGAAGGAGCAGGAGTATGTCACCTCTTACATTCGTCAGCAGCTCCGTTCATTGGATATCCGGTCTACGGAAAACGGTCCTTATCCGGCCTATGCCGGCGCTTTGTCGCACCTGAAAACGGATTTCGGATTTTCTTTAAAAGACAACAAGGAGTTGGGCAACCTGCTGAAAGTGTTGCACCCCACCCCTGCCGTATGCGGATTGCCGAAAGAAGAGGCCTACCGGTTCATTTTGGAAAACGAAGGGTATGACCGGCGCTATTATTCCGGTTTCATCGGTTGGCTGGATCCTGACGGCAAGACCGATCTATACGTGAATCTACGCTGCATGCATATCGAGGACAAGCAACTGACCCTGTATGCAGGCGGCGGACTGCTGGCTTCTTCGGAGTTGAACGACGAATGGCTGGAGACGGAAAAGAAGATGCAAACCATGAAACGGCTCACGGCAATGCCTCTTAATTCATAAACGACTAATCATTATCATCATGTACGCAGACAAGAAGAACATACTTCAACTGGCGGCGTTGCTCAAAGCGCACGGAATAACAAAGGTTGTGCTGTGTCCGGGCAGTCGCAATGCTCCCATCGTGCACACGTTGTCCAATCATCCGCATTTCACCTGCTATGCAATGACGGATGAGCGCAGCGCGGGTTATTTTGCCATCGGCCTTGCCTTGAATGGAGGCAATCCCGTTGCTATTTGCTGTACTTCGGGAACCGCATTATTGAATCTTCATCCGGCTGTGGCCGAAGCCTTTTATCAGCATGTTCCCTTAGTGGTTATCTCCGCCGACCGCCCGGCGGCCTGGATCGGACAGATGGACGGACAGACCGTTCCGCAACCGGAGGCGTTCCGGACATTGGTCAAGAAATCGGTCAACCTTCCGGAGATTCATACGGACGAGGATGAATGGTATTGCAACCGCCTGATAAATGAGGCGTTGTTGGAGACGAACCATCATGGGAAAGGTCCCGTGCATATCAACATCCCGATATCCGAACCGCTGTTCCGGTTCACGACCGATGCCCTGCCTGAGGTACGCGTCATCACCCGTTATCACGGCTTGAACATCTACGACCGCGATTATAACGACCTGATTGACCGGATGAACAAGTATAGGAAACGGATGGTCATCGTGGGGCAAATGAACCTGATTTATCTGTTTGAAAAGAGATACACCAAGTTACTATACAAGCATTTTGTCTGGCTTACGGAGCATATCGGCAACCGGACAACGCCGGGGATTCCGGTAAAGAACTTCGACACGGCACTCCATGCCATGCCTGAAGAAAAGGCAGGCCAAATGGCGTCTGAATTGCTGATTACCTATGGCGGGCACATCGTTTCCAAACGGTTGAAACAGTTTCTCCGCCGGAATCCGCCCAAGGAGCATTGGCACGTATCGCCCGACGGTGAGGTTGTCGACCTCTACGGCTCATTAACTACCGTGATTGAAATGGGTCCGTTTGAATTCTTGGAAAAGATAGCCGGGCTGCTGGACAATCTGACTCCCGAGTATCCCCGTGTATGGGAGAATTATTGCAGAATGATTCCCGAACCGGCATTTGCCTATTCGGAAATGGCGGCTGTCGGTGCATTGATAAAGGCTTTGCCGGAATCTTGCTCATTGCATTTGGCAAACAGTTCGGTGATTCGTTATGCCCAACTCTATTCCATTCCTTCCACGATTGAGGTTTGTTGCAACCGTGGTACAAGCGGCATAGACGGTTCGCTTTCCACGGCTGTGGGCTATGCGGCGGCTTCGGACAAACTGAACTTCGTGGCCATCGGAGACTTGAGCTTTTTCTATGACATGAATGCATTGTGGAATGTCAATGTCCGTCCCAACCTGCGCGTCCTATTGCTGAATAACGGCGGAGGGGAGATTTTCCGGACATTGCCGGGATTGGAACTGTCGGACGCCTCCCATGAGTATATTACGGGCGTTCATAAAACATCTGCCAAAGGTTGGGCGGAAGAGCGCGGTTTTCTTTATCTGCGTGTGGACAACGAAGCACAGCTACCGGAAGCGATGAAGACCCTTGCACAGCCGGAATCCGTGGAGCAGCCCATCTTGCTGGAAGTATTTACCGACAAGGACGAAGATGTGCGAATATTGAAGGATTATTATCACCAATTAAAATAAAAACTATGTCAACAAAAAGAGAATGGACAACCATCAGAGAATATGAGGATATCCTGTTCGATTACTATAACGGGATTGCCCGCATCACAATTAACCGCGAACGGTATCGGAATGCCTTTACCCCGACCACTACCGCCGAAATGAGCGATGCCTTGCGCATTTGCCGTGAAGAAGCGGACATCGACGTGATTGTCATCACCGGAGCCGGAGATAAGGCTTTCTGTTCGGGTGGCGACCAGAATGTGAAAGGGCGTGGCGGTTATATCGGCAAAGACGGTGTGCCCCGCTTGAGCGTACTGGATGTGCAAAAGCAGATTCGCAGCATCCCGAAACCGGTGATTGCTGCCGTAAACGGTTATGCCATCGGTGGAGGACACGTGCTCCATGTGGTATGCGACTTGTCTATTGCTTCCACCAATGCCATTTTCGGTCAGACCGGACCTCGGGTAGGTAGTTTCGATGCCGGATTCGGTGCATCTTATCTGGCACGCGTGGTAGGCCAGAAGAAAGCACGCGAAATCTGGTTCCTTTGCCGCAAATACAATGCACAGGAGGCATTGGAGATGGGATTGGTGAACAAAGTAGTGGCACCGGAACAATTGGAGGATGAGTATGTGCAATGGGCGGAAGAAATGATGCAACTCAGTCCCTTGGCCCTGCGTATGATTAAGGCCGGACTGAACGCCGAACTGGATGGACAGGCCGGCATTCAGGAGCTGGCAGGAGACGCTACACTGCTCTATTATCTGACAGACGAGGCGCAAGAAGGCAAGAATGCCTTTCTGGAGAAACGTAAACCGAACTTCAAGCAGTATCCGAAGTTTCCTTAGAGGCTGTTCTGAATTTGTTTCAGTTGCTTAGAGGCTGTCGATATTTTGTCCGACAGTATTCAGGTGTTTCTTTTCAAGGCTGTTGTTCTGTTTCATCATTTACAAGTCATGGATTGCAGGATTAAAATAATCCCCCGGTTGCTTCATTTCAAAGAACCGGCCGGGACTTCGCGAGGTATCTATTCTACCCGGAAAGTCTGGTATCTTCATTTCACCTCTCCGGAGTTTCCGGGCCGGGTGGGAATGGGAGAATGCGCCCCTCTGCCCCAACTCAGTTGCGACGACGTGCCGAACTACGAAGATGTGCTGCAAGCCGCCTGCCGCCAAGTGGAAGCACAAGGCGGCATCCTTGATGTTGATGCTTTGCGCAATTATCCATCCATTCTTTTCGGATTGGAGACGGCCATCCGCCACTATCATACAGGCGATTGGGCTTTGTGGGACACCGCTTTCTCCCGTGGAGAAGCAGGAATACCGATTAACGGACTTATCTGGATGGGAGATTATAATGAGATGCTCGTCCGGATAGAAGCAAAAATGAAGGCGGGCTTCCGATGTATCAAACTGAAAATAGGCGCTATAAACTTTGAAGAAGAGCTGGCTTTGCTTCGCCATATCCGCACTCATTTCTCATCCAAAGAGATGGAGCTGCGTGTAGATGCCAATGGGGCTTTCTCTCCTGCCGATGCCATGGAGAAATTAAAACGCCTTTCGGAGTTGGATTTACATTCCATCGAACAGCCTATCCGGGCAGGACAATGGGAAGAGATGGCCCACCTGACTTCCGAATCTCCTTTGCCGATAGCACTGGATGAAGAGTTGATTGGCTGCAACACCCCGGCAGAAAAACGGAAACTTCTTGCTGCCATTCAACCTCAATACATCATTCTCAAACCTTCTCTTCATGGTGGAATGAGCGGTGGAAACGAATGGATTGAGGAGGCCGGAAGACAACAAATCGGTTGGTGGATTACGTCGGCTTTAGAATCTAATATCGGACTGAATGCCATTGCCCAATGGTGCGCGACTCACGATAATCCACTACCACAGGGATTAGGAACGGGATTACTTTTCACCGATAATGTGGAGGTGCCTCTTGAGATAAAAAAAGATAGTCTGTGGTTCTGCAAATAACGGGAAACTTTAAAACAATTCGATGATATACGACCGGAACAAACAGCATCTACTGCTCGAAGGAACAGCATATACTCCTGAAGACATAAGCAAGTGTGTGGCGGAAGGGGCTGAGAAGTACCCTCCCGCTATATGGGACTTATTTCTTTTCCTGAGTGAATGGTTCAATGATTCTCCCGTCATCACCGTTCACACCTCCGGCTCTACGGGTATTCCCAAAGAATTGACCGTGCGCAAAGACCGGATGATGCAAAGCGCACGCCTGACTTGCGAATGCCTGAACCTGCAACACGGCGACACGGCATTGCTGTGCATGAACCTCCGCTACATAGGAGCCATGATGGTGGTGGTGCGCTCGTTGGTGGCCGGCTTGAATCTGATTGTGCGCCCGGCTTCCGGACACCCGTTGGCCACAGACGTAAAAGGTTCTTTGAGGTTTGCCGCCATGGTTCCCATGCAAGTCTACAATACGCTTCAGGTTGCCGAAGAAAAAGCACGGTTGGAAAAGACCGATATTTTGATTATAGGAGGCGGTGCAGTCGACGAGGCGTTGGAAGCAGAACTCAAATTGCTCCCTACCGCAGTCTATTCCACTTATGGCATGACTGAAACATTATCACACATTGCCCTGCGCCGCCTGAACGGAGACACCGCTTCCGAACATTACCATCCTTTCCCATCGGTGAAACTCTCTCTCTCCACCGAAGGCACATTGGTGATTGAAGCTCCCTTGATTTGTGATGACATCTTGCAAACCAATGATATTGCCCATATCTATCCCGACGGAAGTTTCAGCATTCTGGGACGGAAAGACAATGTGATTAATAGCGGCGGAATCAAGATTCAGGCAGAGGAAATAGAAAAGAGGCTTCGCCCCATAATTTCTGCTCCATTTGCAGTTACTTCAATTCCCGACCGGCGTTTAGGACAAGCTTTGGTTTTATTGATTGCCGGCCGGCCGGACGTACAAGATATAAAGAATAAATTGCCGGCCATACTCGAACCTTATTACCGTCCTAAACACATCTTTGCAACAACCTCCATTCCGCAAACCGAAAATGGGAAAACGAAACGAACCGAATGTCGCGCTTTGGCACTACAATTGTTCAAGGTGACGGAAAATAAATAATACCTATGTGGAAATGAGACGCATTATCCGGATTACAGACATAAGAACAAAGGATTAAAGGATTGATTAAAGTGACCATGTGATGTCTAAAAATAATAAAAACTTGTCTATTATGGAAATGAACCAAGCCGCCCCCAAATTTCAGGATGCATCAATCGCCCCCATGCACACAACCGAACATATCATCAATCAAACCATGATAAGACAATTCGGTTGCGGACGTTCCGTATCGGCGCATATAGAACGAAGAAAAAGCAAACTAGATTATCACCTTGCCTCCTGCCCCACCGAAGAAGAAGTAAAGAAGCTGGAAAAGGCAGTTAACGAGGTAATAGCCCGACATTTGCCTGTGACGACGGAATTTATTGCGCAAGAAGAAGCAGAAGGACGTTTCGACATGCAACGGTTGCCCGACGATGCCTCGGAAACAGTACGCGTTGTAAAGGTGGGTGATTACGACGAATGCCTTTGCATAGGTGTGCATGTGGCAAATACATCAGAAATCGGTACTTTTAAAATCATCAGCCACGATTGGGACGAAGAAGCCAAACGTTGGCGAATGCGTTTCAAATTAGTATAAACGGCATTGCGCCATCAGAAAGCAGCCTGAAGGCCCGTTGGATATTTTCATTTTCATCCCTGCGGTCGGCCTTCGTCAAGGTGTGGGATTGCCTTTCTTGAAGTGCGGGCATATCTCCTCTCAAGTGCGGGCAGAGCGAGTGTAAAGTGTGGGCTTACAGGCGGTGAAGTGCGGGCGGAGAAGAGCTTAGGTGTGGGTGTAAGCCTCCTAAAGTGTGGAGGCAGACTTGGTAAAGCCTCAACGAGATAAGAAGCACAAAGAGCATGCCCTCAAAAAGAACATTTTGTTGTCAAAAACATTCTTTTATCAACATTTTGTCTTGAAGAGAACTGCTTCCCACATTTTTAGCAAACAAATAAGGAGAAAAGCCTCTTTGTGTCAACATGTTTTTATATCTTTGCAGCATAACAGACTTTTGCCACCTGCCGCATTGCTTTCGGCAGAGACATGGACGTGGAGCAACCAAGTAATCTTGCAACTTCGGCCACAATGGAATCATATAGTAAATAGAAAAAATAGTAGATAAACAAATGGAACAACTGAAGCACGAATGCGGCGTTGCCATGATACGCCTGCTGAAACCGTTGGAGTATTATGAAAAGAAGTACGGTACATGGATGTACGGACTGAACAAGCTCTATCTTCTGATGGAAAAGCAGCACAACCGAGGGCAAGAAGGCGCAGGGCTGGCCTGCGTCAAGCTGGAAGCCAATCCGGGCGAGGAATACATGTTTCGTGAGCGTGCTCTCGGTTCGAGTGCCATCACCGAAATATTCGGTACGGTGCAGAACAATTTCAAAGACTTGACAAAGGAACAGCTGCACGATGCGGAATATGCCAAGCGTATGCTGCCTTTTGCCGGAGAGGTTTATATGGGGCACTTACGCTATTCCACTACCGGCAAGTCGGGCATTTCGTATGTGCATCCGTTCCTCAGAAGGAACAATTGGCGTGCCAAAAATCTGGCCTTATGCGGCAACTTCAACCTGACGAACGTCGACGAGATTTTTGCACGCATCACAGCCATCGGGCAACATCCGCGCAAGTATGCCGACACTTACATCATGCTGGAGCAAGTGGGACATCGGCTCGACCGCGAAGTGGAACGCCTTTTCAATCTTGCCGAAGCCGAAGGGCTGACGGGTATGGACGTGACCCACTATATTGAGAATCATATAGACCTTGCCAATGTGTTGCGCACTTCGAGCAAGGAATGGGACGGAGGATACGTCATGTGCGGACTGACCGGAAGCGGAGAAACATTTGCCGTGCGCGACCCTTGGGGCATCCGTCCCGCATTCTGGTATCAGGATGACGAGATAGCCGTACTTGCCAGCGAACGCCCGGTGATACAAACCGCACTCAATGTTTCCGTCGAATCCATCAAGGAGTTGCAACCCGGACAAGCCTTGCTCATCAACAAGGCCGGCACAATCCGCACGGTGCAAATCAACAAGCCGCGCGAAATGCGCCCCTGTTCTTTCGAGCGTATCTACTTCAGCCGAGGCAGTGATGTCGATATTTATAAAGAACGCAAACTGCTGGGCGAGAAGCTCGTTCCCAACATCCTGAAAGCCGTGGACAACGACATAGACCATACGGTATTCTCCTTCATACCCAACACGGCGGAAGTAGCTTTCTATGGCATGTTGCAGGGATTGGACAAATATCTCAATGAAGAAAAAGTGCAGCAGATTGCCGCCCTCGGCCACAATCCCGGCTTGGAAGAACTGGAACACATCCTGTCTCGCCGAATCCGCAGTGAGAAAGTCGCCATCAAGGATATCAAGTTGCGCACTTTCATTGCCGAAGGCAACAGCCGCAACGACCTCGCCGCCCATGTGTACGACATCACCTATGGCAGTTTGGTTCCAAACGTCGACAACCTCGTCATCATCGACGACAGCATCGTGCGCGGCACAACCCTGAAGCAAAGCATCATCGGCATTCTCGACCGCCTCCATCCGAAAAAGATAGTGATTGTGAGCTCTTCCCCGCAGGTGCGCTATCCCGACTATTACGGCATCGATATGGCCAAAATGAGCGAATTCATCGCTTTCAAGGCAGCCATTGAACTGCTGAAAGAGCGGAACATGGAGGATGTGATTGCTTCCGCATACCGCAAGTCGAAAGAACAGACGAACCTGCCCAAGGAGGAGATGGTGAACTATGTAAAAGAGATTTACGCTCCTTTCAGCGACGAAGAAATCTCTGCCAAGATGGTAGAGCTGCTCACTCCGAAAGGAACGAAAGCCGAGGTACAGATTGTCTACCAGCCCCTCGAAGGATTGCACGAGGCCTGTCCCAACCATCCGGGCGACTGGTATTTCAGTGGCGACTATCCCACGCCGGGCGGGGTGAAGCAACTGAACAAGGCTTTTGTGGAGTATATCGAGGAGAAAGAAGAAAAGAATAACTGAATCATAAGAAGAATACTATTTTATACATGAGCAACGAAAAGAATATCTCAAAAGAAGCTCCTTCCTCCCCTCTCTTTGAGCAAGGGAGCACAAGCAAGAGCGGAATGACCGGAGGCGTTTCGCTTCTTCTCGACGATGGAACATGCTTTCGCGGCAAGTCGTTCGGTTATGAAAAGCCGGTGGCGGGAGAAGTGGTCTTCAACACAGCCATGTCGGGCTATCCCGAAAGTCTGACCGACCCTTCGTATGCCGGACAACTGATGACGCTCACCTATCCGTTGGTGGGCAACTATGGCGTACCGCCGTTCACCATCGAGCCTGACGGCCTGCCCACTTTCATGGAGAGCGAACGCATCCACGCCGAAGCCATCATCGTAAGCGACTATTCCGAAAACTACAGCCACTGGAATGCCACCGAGAGCCTTGCCGACTGGCTGAAGCGCGAACAAGTGCCGGGCATTACGGGCATCGACACCCGCGAACTGACCAAAGTGCTGCGCGAACATGGCGTAATGATGGGTCGGATTATTTTCGACAACGAACCGGACAACGTGCCCGAAGCTGCCTATGCCGGTGTGAACTATGTGGACAAGGTGAGTTGCAAAGAGATAATCCGATATAATCAAGGAGCAGGCAAGAAGAGGGTTGTTCTCGTGGATTGCGGCGTAAAGGCCAATATCATCCGCTGCCTGTTGAAGCGTGACGTAGAAGTGATTCGCGTGCCGTGGAACTACGATTACAACGGACTGGAATTTGACGGCCTGTTCATATCCAACGGGCCGGGCGACCCGGACACCTGCGATGCCGCCGTACAAAACATACGTAAGGCCATGCAGAATGAAAAGTTGCCTATCTTCGGCATCTGCATGGGCAACCAGTTGCTTTCAAAAGCCGGAGGAGCCCGGATTTACAAATTGAAATACGGACACCGCAGCCATAACCAACCGGTGCGCATGGTGGGTACGGAACGTTGCTTCATCACTTCTCAGAATCACGGTTATGCAGTCGACAGCCATACGCTGGGCGACGATTGGGAACCGCTCTTCATCAATATGAACGACGGTTCCAACGAGGGTATCAGACACAAGCGCAACCCTTGGTTCTCGGCACAGTTTCATCCGGAAGCGGCCAGCGGCCCCACAGACACGGAATTTCTGTTCGACGAGTTCGTGAAACTGCTATAAGACCGATATCCGGCAAAGATTCATCATCGTAACCATTAACCCCAAAGACCCAATGAAAGAAAACAACATAAAGAAAGTGCTGCTGCTCGGCTCCGGCGCATTGAAAATCGGTGAAGCGGGAGAATTCGACTACTCCGGTTCGCAGGCACTGAAAGCGCTGAAGGAAGAAGGCATCCATACCGTCCTCATCAACCCCAATATTGCTACGGTGCAAACCTCCGAGGGAGTTGCCGACCAAATTTATTTCCTGCCCGTGACACCCTATTTTGTAGAAAAGGTCATTCAGAAAGAGCGTCCTGACGGCATCATGCTTGCTTTTGGCGGACAAACGGCCTTGAACTGCGGAGTGTCTCTCTACAAAGAAGGTATTTTCGAGAAATACGGCGTAAAGGTGCTGGGCACCCCCGTACAGGCCATCATCGATACCGAAGACCGCGAAATCTTTGTGCGCAAGCTGAACGAGATCGACGTAAAGACCATCAAGAGCGAAGCTGTGGAGAATGCGGCCGATGCCCGCCGGGCCGCCGCCGAACTGGGCTATCCGGTAATCATACGTGCGGCCTATGCGCTGGGCGGTTTAGGCTCCGGCTTCTGCGACAATGAAGAAGAGCTGAATGTATTGGTTGAAAAAGCTTTTGCCTTCTCTCCGCAAGTGCTGGTGGAAAAATCGTTGAGAGGCTGGAAAGAAGTGGAGTATGAAGTGGTGCGCGACCGCTTCGACAACTGCATCACGGTGTGCAACATGGAGAACTTCGACCCGTTGGGCATCCATACGGGCGAGTCGATTGTTATTGCTCCTTCGCAAACACTGAGCAACACGGATTATCATAAGCTGCGCGAACTGGCTATCCGCATCATCCGCCACATCGGCATTGTAGGAGAGTGTAACGTGCAGTATGCCTACGACCCCAATAGCGAGGATTATCGTGTAATCGAGGTAAACGCACGCTTGAGCCGTTCGTCTGCATTGGCCTCTAAAGCAACCGGTTATCCGCTTGCATTTGTGGCTGCGAAACTTGGTTTGGGTTATGGCTTGTTCGACCTGAAGAACTCCGTCACCAAAACCACCAGCGCATTCTTCGAACCGGCTCTGGATTATGTGGTGTGCAAGATTCCACGGTGGGATTTGGGCAAATTCCACGGTGTGGACAAGGAGCTTGGTTCTTCCATGAAGTCGGTAGGTGAGGTAATGGCCATCGGACGCACTTTCGAGGAAGCCATTCAGAAAGGCCTGAGAATGATAGGTCAAGGCATGCACGGGTTCGTGGAAAACAAAGAACTTGTCATCCCCGACATCGACAAGGCATTGCGCGAACCGACCGACAAGCGCATCTTCGTCATCTCGAAGGCTTTCCGTGCCGGATATACCGTAGACCAAGTGCACGAACTGACCAAAATAGATAAATGGTTTCTGGAGAAGTTAATGAATATCATGAACACTTCGAAGGAGTTGCAGCAACTTGGAAATAAGCATGCCCAAGCTTTTTCGTCCGACAAAAGCCTTCGCTCCGTCGAGAGCGACGCATCGGGACGGGAACTTCTGCGCAAAGCGAAAATACAAGGCTTCTCCGATTTCCAGATATCCCGCGCTCTTGGCTTGGAGCAGTATATGGAAAGTGAAAAAGGCAGTCTTGCCGTGCGCGCTTTCCGCAAGAATACAGGCCTTTCACCCGTTGTGAAGCAAATAGACACCCTTGCCGCCGAATATCCTGCGCAAACCAATTACTTGTATCTGACATACAACGGCACGGCCAACGATGTCCACTATCTGGGCGACCGCAAGTCCATCGTCGTTCTCGGTTCCGGCGCTTACCGCATCGGCTCCTCGGTAGAGTTCGACTGGTGCGGCGTACAAGCGCTGAACACCATCCGCAAGGAGGGCTACCGCAGTGTGATGATTAACTATAACCCCGAAACCGTCTCCACGGACTATGACATGTGCGACCGTCTTTACTTTGACGAGCTGACCTTTGAACGGGTAATGGATATCATCGAACTGGAGAATCCGCACGGTGTGATAGTCTCTACCGGCGGACAAATACCGAATAACCTTGCCATACGCCTCGACGAGCAACGAGTACCTATCCTCGGCACAAGCGCCAAAAGCATCGACAATGCCGAAGACCGCGACAAGTTCTCTGCCATGTTGGACCGCATCGGTGTGGATCAGCCCGAATGGAGTGCGCTGACCTCGATGGAGGATATCAACGCTTTCGTCGCCAAAGTGGGTTTTCCGGTGCTTGTGCGCCCCTCGTACGTGCTTAGCGGAGCAGCAATGAACGTCTGTTCCAACAAGGAAGAGCTGGAACGTTTCCTGCAACTGGCTGCCAATGTGTCGAAGAAACATCCGGTGGTGGTGAGCCAATTCATCGAACACGCCAAGGAAGTGGAAATGGATGCCGTGGCACGAAACGGCGAAATCATAGCGTATGCCATCAGTGAGCATATCGAGTTTGCCGGAGTACATTCGGGCGATGCCACTATCCAGTTCCCGCCACAAAAGCTGTATGTGGAAACGGTGCGCCGCATCAAGCGCATCAGCCGCGAGATAGCCCGTGAACTGAATATCTCCGGGCCGTTCAACATCCAATATCTGGCGCGTGAGAACGACATCAAGGTAATCGAGTGCAACCTGCGTGCATCGCGTTCGTTCCCGTTCGTCAGCAAGGTGCTGAAAATAAACTTTATCGAACTGGCCACGAAGGTAATGCTCGGCATTCCCGTAGAGAAGCCCGACAAGAATCTGTTCGATTTGGATTATGTGGGAATCAAAGCCAGCCAATTCTCCTTCAACCGCCTGCAAAAAGCAGACCCGGTGCTGGGTGTGGACATGGCTTCTACCGGCGAAGTGGGTTGCATAGGCAGCGACACTTCCTGTGCCATCCTGAAAGCCATGCTCTCCGTGGGCTATCGCATTCCGCAGAAGAACATCCTTCTCTCCACCGGTACGCCGAAACAGAAGGTGGAAATGCTTTCCGCCGCCCGCCTCTTGCAGCAGAAGGGCTACAAACTATTCGCTACGGGCGGCAGCAGCAACTTCCTTACGGAAAACGGCGTGGAGAACACACGCGTCTATTGGCCCAGCGAAGAAAACCAACAGCCGCAAGCTCTTGACATGCTCCGCAACAAGGATATAGACATGGTGGTGAACATCCCGAAAAACCTTACGGCAGGCGAGTTGAGCAATGGCTATAAGATACGTCGCGCAGCCATCGACCTCAACATTCCGCTGATAACGAATGCCCGTCTGGCAAGTGCGTTTATCAATGCCTTCTGCACGATGAGCGTAGACGACATTGCCATCAAGTCATGGGAAGAGTATAAGTAAGGCTATCGGGGAAAGATATTTATAATTCAAAGGCAATCAGCGTTTTACACTTGTACAAGTATCGCCCTGCGCTTGTACAAGTGTAAACGTTCGGTTGTACAAGCGCAAGCCCTCACTTGTACAAGCGCAGGCTTACGCACTTAGAAGTGTGAATCGGGGAAATCAGTCGATAATCTCGGCGTCCTCGATATCGGCCAGTTTCTTTACAGGACTCTCCGGTTCCTTGGGACGGCGGCGCATGAATTTGAACCAGTTCAGGAGTTCCGAGGCGGCATACACCAAACAGCCGATACCGATGATGACAAATGCCGTGGAACGCACTCCCGTGGGATTGAACAGCGCAACCAGTCCGGCAAGCAAAATCAATACGGGCACCACATAGAACCCTCCCGGCACCGGCATCCAGCGACGGGCGGCAGAAAGCGAGGCTATTTGCTGCACCCCGCCCATCACGAGGATGAATCCCAGCACAAAGGTCAGCAGATCTGCAAAGAAATCGGGCATGATGATGAGCCATGCGCCAAACAACAGGCTGCCCACTCCCTCAATCGGAAAACGAAGACGCGCCTCGGCAGGCTGCACAAAATAACCTATGATACTGATTAGCGAAGGCACCAAAAAAACAACACCTATCGTAATCACAAGATAATCGCCGGCCTTATCGGGAAACATCACCAATATCAGGCCTATCACCAACGCGCATATAGCACGCAAAAAAGAATAACTTAATCCTCTCATGAGCCTCTGTTTTTTTGCGAAGATACATTTTATCCGAATAACCCGGAACGAAAACCGTGAAAATATATCGCCGTTTCTTCCGGATACCCTCTTATCATAGAACAGTGAATCAAGAAAAATGTTCTCCCGAAGAAAAAAAGTAAGTTTTATTTTGGAGGTAAAAACAAAGTGCTTATATTTGCCCCCGTAAAAACAAAAAAAGACAATGAGAACAATATCGGTAAATACATATTGGTGGTGGCGTCCGTTACAACTCCGACAGTCGTAAGGGAGCAGCGCTCGTATGTATATATCCGATGTATAAATAAGGAACAACAGAAAACAGAAAGAGCCCTGTCGCACCAAGCGACGGGGCTCTTTCGTTTTACCGCCAAGATGATTTTAAACACTGCGAATATGAGTTTTTTAGTTGACAAAGATGGTTATTACGGAGATTTCGGCGGGGCATACATCCCCGAAATCCTCCACAAGTGTGTGGAAGAATTGCAAAACACCTACCTCGACGTGCTTCAAAGCGAAGACTTCAAACGCGAATACGACCGGTTGCTGCGCGACTACGTAGGCCGCCCCTCCCCACTCTATCGGGCACACCGCCTATCGCGGAAGTACGGCTGCAAGATTTACCTCAAACGCGAGGATCTGAACCACACCGGCGCCCACAAAATAAACAACACCATCGGGCAGATTTTGCTGGCCCGCCGCATGGGCAAACGGCGCATCATTGCCGAAACCGGCGCCGGACAACACGGTGTGGCCACTGCCACCGTCTGCGCCCTGATGGATATGGAATGCGTCATCTATATGGGCAAGACCGATGTGGAACGCCAACACATCAACGTGGAGAAGATAAAGATGCTGGGGGCAACCGTGGTTCCCGTCACCGGAGGAAACATGACGCTGAAGGACGCCACCAACGAGGCCATCCGCGACTGGTGTTGCCATCCGTCGGACACTTTCTACATCATCGGCTCCACCGTAGGACCGCATCCATATCCCGATATGGTGTCGCGGTTGCAGTCAGTCATCAGCGAAGAGATAAAGAAACAACTTGCCGAACAGGAGGGGCGCCACTGTCCCGACTACCTTATCGCCTGCGTAGGCGGAGGAAGCAACGCCGCCGGAACCATCTATCACTACATCGACAACAACCGCGTGAAGATTGTGCTGGCCGAGGCGGGCGGCAAAGGAACGGACACGGGCATGACGGCCGCCACCATCGCTTTGGGCAAGCAGGGCATCATACACGGGGCACGCACCTACGTCATCCAGAACGAAGACGGACAGATTGAAGAACCCTACTCCATCTCGGCCGGGCTGGATTATCCGGGCATCGGCCCCATGCACGCCAACCTTGCCGCGCAGAAGCGGGCCATCGTCCTCTCCGTCAACGACGACGAGGCCGTCCGCGCCGCCTACGAGCTGACGCGTCTCGAAGGCATCATCCCTGCCCTTGAAAGCGCCCATGCACTCGGTGCGCTGGGAAAAATAAGCTTCAAGCCCGACGATGTGGTGGTGCTCACCGTTTCGGGGCGGGGAGACAAAGACATAGAAACGTATCTCGATTTTGAAAAATAACTTTCCGAAGAAAAACGAATGACAACAATGAAACAATATCGCTACACCAGCCTCAGCCGCACACTGCTCGGCGACCTCCACACACCGGTGAGCACTTATCTGAAAGTGCGCGACATTTTTCCGCAGAGCGCGCTCATGGAGAGCTCGGACTATCACGGAAGCGAAAACAACCGCTCCTTCATCGGCCTGTGTCCGGTGGCAAGTTTCAGCATCGACCACGGCACCGCTGTATTCCGCCTGCCCGATGCCGACCGTGAAGAGCATCCCGTAGACGACGGCTACCGCGCGGAGGATGCGCTGAAAGATTTTCTGAGCCGATTTCACGTAGAAGGCGAATATGGCAACTACTGCGGCCTGTATGGCTACACCTCGTTCAATGCCGTGCGCCATTTTGAGAACATCCCCGTGAAAGACAGCCGCGAAACCACGAACGACGCACCCGATATGCTATACATATTATATAAGTATCTCATCGTCTTCAACGATTTCAAAAACGAGATGATGCTGCTCGAAATGCTGGCGCCCGGTGAAGAATCAAGGCTGGACGAGGTGCAGAAGGCCATCCGCAACCGCAACTATACGACGTATGATTTCCGGGCTGTGGGCGAAACCACCTCGCCGCTCACCGACGACGAGCACAAAGCCAACATCCGGCGGGGCATTGCCCACTGCATGCGCGGCGATGTGTTTCAGATTGTGCTTTCGCGCCGCTTCGAGCAACGGTTCACGGGCGACGACTTCAAACTCTACCGTGCCCTGCGCAGCATCAACCCCTCGCCCTACCTCTTCTATTTCGACTTCGGAGGTTTCCGTATCTTCGGCTCATCGCCCGAAACCCATTGCCGCATCGAGGGAAAACAGGTCTACATCGACCCCATTGCCGGAACCACGAAGCGCACCGGCAACGCCGAACAGGATGCCGCCGGTGCACGCTATCTGCGCGACGACCCGAAGGAGAACGCCGAACACGTCATGCTGGTGGACCTTGCCCGCAACGACCTCTCCCGCAACTGCCGCGACGTAAAGGTGGACTTCTACAAAGAGACGCAGTATTACAGCCACGTCATCCACCTCGTGAGCCGTGTCAGCGGAAGGCTGAACGACGACTCCGACCCCATCAAGACGTTTGTAGATACTTTTCCGGCCGGCACGCTGAGCGGCGCGCCGAAAGTACGGGCCATGCAGCTCATCAGCGAACTGGAACCGCATAATCGCGGCGCATACGGCGGTTGCATCGGTTTCATCGGGCTGAACGGCTCGCTGAATCAGGCCATCACCATACGCACCTTCGTCAGCCGCAACGGAACGCTCTGGTTTCAGGCGGGTGGCGGCATCGTGGCCCGGAGCAACGAGGAGTACGAGCTGCAAGAGGTGAACAACAAGCTCGGCGCACTGAAGAAAGCCATCGTCATGGCAGAGAAAATGTAAACAGAAAAAACGATAAACAACGAACAACATGAAAATAGCAATCATTGACAATTATGACTCTTTCACCTACAATCTGGCTCATTTGGTGAAAGAGCTCGGCGCAGAAACGGATGTGCTGCGCAACGACCGGTTCCGCCTCGAAGAATTGCAACCGTATGACAAAATCATACTCTCGCCCGGCCCCGGCATTCCACGTGAAGCCGGACTGCTGCTCGACGTCATCCGCACATACGCCGGACAAAAACCGATACTCGGCGTCTGCTTGGGCGAGCAAGCCATCGGAGAAGCGTTCGGCGCAAAACTCATCAATCTGAGCGACGTCTTTCACGGCATACAGACCGAAATAACGGTCAGAGGAGAAGATGCCCCCGAAAAAGAAACAGCACTCGTCGCCCATCGTTCACCGCTGACTCCTCACCTCCCGCCGCTCTCTCCCGATTATCTCTTCAACGGCCTGTCCGCCACCATCTCCGTGGGACGCTACCATTCTTGGGTGGTTGACACCGAAGACTTTCCGGAAGAACTGGCCGTCACCGCCATCAGTCCCGAAGGGCAAATCATGGCGTTGAAGCACCGGAAACACGACGTCCGAGGCATCCAGTTCCATCCGGAATCCGTGCTGACCCCCGACGGGAAAAAAATCATGGAAAACTGGTTGAAAGCCTAAACGAAATGAGAGGTATAAGCACAATGTAAGTAAATAAAAGAAATATGAAAGCCATATTATCCCGCCTCTTCAATCACGAAGAGCTCAGCTCGGAGGAGACCAAACAAATCCTCCTCAACATCACCAAGGAGATGTATCCCGAAGCACAGATAGCTGCGCTGCTGACAGCCTTCCAAATGCGCGGCATCACGGTAGACGAACTTATCGGCTTCCGCGAAGCACTGATGCAGACGCGCATTCCGATAGACTTCGCACCCTATCGCCCCATCGACATCGTAGGTACGGGCGGCGACGGGAAGAATACGTTCAACATCTCCACCTGCGCCTGCTTCGTCGTTGCCGGAGCCGGCTACAAAGTGGCCAAGCACGGCAACTACGGAGCCACCTCCGTGAGCGGAGCCAGCAATGTCATCGAGCAGCACGGAGTGCGCTTCAGCAACGACCCCGACAGACTGAAACGCAGCATGGAGGAGTGCAACATCGCCTACCTGCATGCACAGCTTTTCAACCCCGCCATGAAGTCGGTAGGCCCTGTGCGCAAGGCATTGGGCGTACGCACGCTGTTCAACCTGCTCGGACCGTTGGTGAACCCCTGCCGGCCGGCCTACCAGTTGCTCGGTGTTGCCGACCTTGCGCAAATGCGCCTCTACACCAACGTGTTCTATAAACTGGGCATCGACTTTGCCGTGGTCAACAGCCTCGACAGCTACGACGAGATTTCCCTGACCGACGAGTTCAAAGTGATGACCCGCAACTACGAGCGCATCTATCGTCCGCAAGCCCTCGGATTCAATGCCGCCCGTCCCGAAGAACTGTTCGGAGGCGCATGCAAGGAAGATGCCGCCCGCATCTTCGACAATATCCTCAAAGGAGAGGCCACCGCCGCCCAAACGCAATGCGTCGTCGTCAACGCCGCCTTTGCCATCCAAGTTATGGAACCGCAGAAGGAGATAGAAGAGTGCATCGACATCGCGCGCCGCTCGTTGGAAAGCGGAAGTGCGTTGAGGACGCTGAAGAAGTTCATAGAAATTAATTGAAGTATGGCTTTAATCTTCAGGCGCAATAAAATCTTCTACAAACAACATTCAAAACCAATACTCCGTAACAAATAAAATGACAAACAAGAAAGAGTATGACATCCTATCGGCCATCATCGCCCACAAGAAGATGGAGATAGAGCAGCAAAAGCAGGCCATCTCGCCGGAACATCTGCGCGCGCAGGTAGAGTTTCTGATGCAAGAAGAGCCGACTCCCCGCCGCAGCATGAAGCACGCGTTGTCGGCATCGCCCACAGGCATCATCTCCGAGTTCAAACGGCGTTCTCCCTCCAAAGGTTGGATAAACGAAACTGCCCGGGCAGAGGTCGTCCCTGCGGCCTACGAAGCCGCCGGAGCCGCCGCGCTCTCCATTCTGACGGATGAGAAATTCTTCGGCGGCTCCCTGCGCGACATCCGCACAGCCCGTCCGCTCGTAGACATCCCCATCCTGCGCAAGGACTTCATCATCGACGAGTACCAGCTTTTGCAAGCCCGCATCGTCGGAGCCGATGCCGTGCTGCTCATTGCAGCCTGCCTCACTCCGGAGCAAAGCAGCACACTCACCGCCCAAGCGCACGCACTCGGTTTGGAGGTGCTGTTCGAGATTCACAGCCCCGCAGAAACAGCCCTCATAAACAAGGATGTGGACATGATCGGGATAAACAACCGCCACCTCGGCACTTTCGTCACCGACGTACAAAACTCTTTCCGGATAGCAGAACAGCTCCGGCAAGCCGCAGAAGGTACGGGCACGCCCCTGCTTGTTTCCGAAAGCGGCATTTCGCATCCCGAAACCATCGCCCGCCTGCGTGCAACCGGTTTCCGGGGCTTTCTCATCGGCGAGACCTTCATGAAGACCGATGCTCCGGGCGACACACTGAAAGATATGATTGAAACCCTCTCCGCCCTATGAAGAAAATCGTGAAAGTATGCGGAATGACGGAAGCCCGCAACATCCGCGAAGTAGAACAACTGGGCGTGGACATGATGGGCTTTATCTTCTATCCCAAGTCTCCCCGTTGCTTGTGCCAGATGCCCGAATACCTGCCCGTAGCGGCCCGACGCGTGGGGATATTCGTGGATGAAAGCAAAGAGAACATCCTCATGTATGCCGACCGCTTCGGGTTGAACTACATTCAGCTGCACGGCAAGGAATCGCCCGCATACTGCCGTTCGCTGCGTCGCTGCGGACTGCACCTTATCAAGGCCTTCCCCGTTGCCCAACCTAAAGACCTGCGGGGCGTTTCAGCCTACGACGGCCTGTGCGACTACTATCTGTTCGACACCAAGAGTCCGCAACACGGCGGTTCGGGCAACCTGTTCGACTGGAATCTCCTGCTGTGCTACAACGGCTCTACCGATTTCCTGCTCGGCGGGGGCATCAATCCATACAGTGCGGAGGCCATCAGGAAGTTCCGCCATCCGCGCTTTGCAGGCATCGACATCAACAGCCGTTTCGAGACCTCACCCGGCATCAAGGACACGGAGCGCATCGAGCAGTTTCTGAAGAAGCTGTTTTAGAAACCGGCTTCGCATGCTTCCGACGAAACGGCAAAGGCAAATCCCGGAACCGGAAGCCGAAAGTGAAAGGATAAATAGATTTATTGTAAAACATGAAATATCAATGCATTATGTTGAATCGAATCAATCAAACCTTTAAGGAGAATCCCAAGAACCTGCTCTCCATCTATTTCTGTGCCGGCTGCCCCACGCTCGACGGCACTGCCGACGTCATCCGCACCCTCGAGAAAAACGGAGTGGACATGATTGAAATCGGCATCCCTTTCAGCGACCCCATGGCCGACGGCATTGTCATTCAAGACGCAGCCGCCCGTGCCTTGCGCAACGGCATGTCTCTGCGCCTCCTCTTCGAGCAATTGCAAGGCATCCGCCGTGACGTGCGCATCCCCCTCATCCTCATGGGCTACCTCAACCCCATCATGCAATTCGGCTTCGAGGCTTTCTGCCGGAAATGCGCGGAATGCGGCATCGACGGCGTCATCATCCCCGACCTCCCTTTTCGCGATTACGAAAAAGACTACAAAGCCATAGCCCTGAAACACGGCATCCGCGTCATCATGCTCATCACCCCCGAAACCGACGAAAACCGCATCAGGGAAATCGACAATCACACCGACGGCTTCATCTACATGGTGTCCGGCGCCTCCGTCACCGGCGCACAGCGAGATTTCGACGCCCGAAAGCAGGCCTATTTCAAGAAGATAGAAGACATGCATCTGCGCAATCCGCGCATGGTGGGCTTCGGCATCAGCAACAGGCAGACCTTCGACTCTGCTTGCACCAACGCTTCGGGCGCCATCATAGGCAGCCGTTTCGTCAGCCTGCTCAACGAAGCCGAAGGCGACGCGGAAAAGGCGATAACGCAACTGAAAGAAGATTTGAAAAGATGATGCGGGCCAGGCCTGCAACTCCTTCAGGCATGAGAAATCGCCAAGCAACAACCCCGGAAAGAGAGAACGCCGCAGACATATTTTACAACTTTCACATCATAGCGTGCATGCTTTTCACGCTCTACAAGGCCGAGGCACGCAAGGCTGCGCGAAAAGTCCGTGGAAAACCTATGCCCGCACTTTAAGAAGCGCATGCCCACACTTCAAGACAGATATGCCCACACCTTACAGGGTATATGCTTGCATTTCAGGACAGATGCGCCCACACTTTAGGAAAGATATCCCCACACTTCGGAAAGAACAAAACGGCAAAGAAAACTCAAAACTCCCCGAAAGAGTTTTCTGAAAGAATCTTTCATAGAAATAGCATAAAAAAACAAAATATACAACTACTAATTGAATATTTTATCCTACCTTTGCCCCGCAAAAGGAAAAATAGCTCCTAAACCGAAGAAGATTATAGATTAAAATAAACAACTTTTTAAATAAGAAGAGACATGAAAGAAATCCGGTATAATTGTCCATACCTGCAACAAACTTGATTTATCCACTCAAACATAACGATTAAAAAAGGTTAACAAGAAAGCATTTGTGACCTATTGATAAGAATATTAACTTTATTAAATGTATTTTTGTTCGTAACAAGAAATAGCACAGCAACCCATGGAAAAGAAAAAGAAATACACATATACATTTTCAATCTTACTCGCTGTGGTGGGATTCCTTTTTCAAGGCTGTAAAGAAGACGTTTTCAATCCGGAAAAAGTAAAAGCTACTTATCAAGACCGGTTTCCGGTAAAAGACATCGACCCTGAAATGGATTGGAAAATGACACGCTCCATCCAAATCAATGTAACCGTCAATATGGATGCCGGAACAGACTACTCCCTCCGCATTTACGATGACAATCCTTTGACGGAAAACTCCAAAGCCCAACTGCTTGCCGAAGGAACAGCCAACAATAAGATGGCCTTCCTTTCAACGATGGACTGCCCCATCGACGTGACGGCGGTATATGTCTGCCTCACCGATGCTGCCAACCGCAGTGTAGTGAAATTCTGCTCCATCGAGAATGGAAGCTTGCAGACATCATTCGGCGTATCTCCGTCCACCCGTGCCGCAACCCGCGCCACCAACAACGGCATTGCCACTTACTCCCCCGACCGCACGGAAGCCGAAATTAAGGCTCTTGTCCCGACGGCACGGGAACTGAAGGAAAACACCGTCATCGTAAAAAACGACGTATATAAGATTTCAAAAGGCACCACTTATCAAGGAAAGATAACCACTTACGGAATCAATGACGGAACGGCCACCGTGATTGTCGAGGGCACTTGGAACCCCGGGAACAACATCTCCCAAATAGAATCCGGCATAGATTTGATTGTGACCGGCAGTGGCAAGATTATTCTCCCGAAGGATGGAAACCGATACTACAAAGCATTATCCCTCAACGGCAGCAGCCGCTTCATCGTCTTTCCGGGAGGTTCTATTGTGGGAGAAACCGGCACAACGGGCTGTATCTACATCCCTACTGCCTCTAACAGTCGCATGAGCTATAATGCAGGAACCATTCAAGTTTATACATTTCAAGTAGATGGAGATAACCAGATATGCTACAATAGCGGGAAATTAACAGCAAATGAGTTGGTAATTCCCAATAGCAGTAAACTCGTAAATCAGGGTGAAGTCGATTTGATGAAAGTCCCCCACCAGAACAGCCTTATTGAGAATGGTTGCCGCCTCACCGTTAGCCAAGATTTTTACGGAAGCCTGGTCATGGGCAGCAACTGCTCTGCCACCATAGGCAATTACGCTCCAAACAAAAACTGGGGAAAAACAATCACCATGGGCAGCAACTCCATGCTCACCATCAACGGCACGACCAATTGGGGCGGTATCACCGTGAACGGTCCGCAAAACGGCAGCGCCCTGATAAAGATAGGCACACTGACCGATTTGAATGGTTTCGCACACAAGGGCGGGCATATTTATTATGAAGTCCAAACAGATAAAATAGCCGACCTATGGGTACGCAACACTTTTCTGCGCTACCTTCTCAACACAGACGGCACACTGTCCAAATGGGGAGAAGCCCCCATCTATATTCCCGCCGGCGAATGCACCGGCAATGGCAACACTCCGGCTTCGGGCAGCGGCACTTATGCAACAGACGATGGTATAACCTACACCTATGCCTTTGAAGATAACTTCCCCATGGTGGGCGACTACGACTTCAACGACATCGTGCTCGACGTGAAAACCTCTTATAAACGCGAAAAGCAAACCAATGCGATAAAAGCCATACAAATCGACGTGACTCTGGCAGCCGCAGGCGCCAGCCATACCGTAGGTGCGGGGTTGCGTATTGTCAACATCCCCAAATCCGCCATCCGAAGCATCCGGACCGGTGGAGACGACCGCCGTTTCCAAGAAACACTGACCTCTCCACGCACGGGCAAACGTTTTTTCTCTTATAATTCCTCCACCCAAATGGAAGACGGAGACAACGACATCGTCATTCCCCTGTTCAACGACGAGCATCAAGTGTTCGGGGTAGAACAAGGCACCCATGTCAATACGGCCAGCACAGCCGGCCTGCATGCCGAAGGGAGAAAGAGCTATACTTACGAAATCATCATCGAGTTGGCCGACCAAACCAAGCAGACTCCGCTCTTCTCCAAAGACAACTTGGACTTCTTCATCTGCTATCAATACCAGTATATGCAGAAACGCGTGGAAGTGCATCTCTATGAATTCTGGAAATACAAAGCCACCGCCGCCGGCATGACTATGGAAACCAACCTCGATTTGGCAGGGAACAACACTTGGGCTATCTGCGTACCCAATTTCCGTTATCCGAAAGAATTAGTCAATATTTCCATTACTTCCAACCCGTCGGCCGGAGCCTATCCGTTGTTCCTCGATTGGGCAAGAAACCGTAATGTCAATACAAACTGGTATCTGTCCCCCAACGAAAACAATGTATATAGATAAGAAAGAAAATGTAATCAATGTTTAACCTATCGCACGATTAAGAAAGAGTATGAAAAAGATATTGTTAGTAGACGATAAAGCCACCATCGGAAAGATACTTTCGACATATTTAGAGAAAGAGTACGACTTTACTTATGTTGAAGACCCTTTGAAAGCCATCGAGTGGCTGCACGAAGGCAACGAACCTGCTTTGATCATTTCGGACATCCGCATGCCCCACATGACCGGGGACGAATTTCTACACTACCTCAAAAGCAACGAATTGTTCAAACAGATACCTGTCATCATGCTTTCCAGTGAAGACAGCAGCAGCAACCGCATCAAACTGCTCGAAGACGGAGCGGCAGATTATATCCTGAAACCTTTCAACCCGATGGAGCTGAAAGTAAGAATCAAGAAGTTCATTTAAGATAGTCATTACATAAAGGAATGTTCTACTACATCTATATAGGTCAGAATCGCACTACCATCGATCATTTGCAACAAATGACCAATGGCATGTTCATCGTTGTATCCGAGGCTGCCAAAGCTCCAAAAATTCTCGATGGCATCCGCGAACGATACAGCACGACTATCCTTTATGAGAAAACTTCGGCAGAAGCAGACGCTCCCGCCATCACCCGTCTTCACCAACGCTTTCCAAGAGTATACATCACATTGGTTACAGACAAGATAACCCCCGAAGAACGCCCGCTTTACATCAAAGCCGGGGTGCAAAACACTCTTCCACCTGAAACGTCCGAAGAAAGTATCCGGCAGATGTGCGACTACCTCAAGAAACGCGAGGCCAATAAACTGCAAGAATTCAAAGAGAGCCGAAGCCGGGACGACATCTTTCACCTTCCGTTATGGAAGCGACTTTTCGACCTGTTTTTTGCAAGTTTAGCCCTTATTGTGCTCTCCCCCCTACTGATTATCACAGCCCTTGCCATCCGTCTGGAGAGTAAAGGAAACATCATCTACAAGTCAAAGCGCGTAGGCACCAACTACAACATCTTCGACTTTCTGAAATTCCGCTCCATGTACACCGATGCCGACAAGCGCTTGAGGGAGTTGAGCAGTCTCAACCAATACCAAACCGAAGAGCCGGAACAACCGGCAGCGGAAGAGACGAAAGACCTCATCGGCGACGATACCGACATATCCATTTCTGATAACTTAATCATCTCCGATGACTTCGTTCTGGCAGAACAGGACTTCCTCAAACAGAAAGAGAAGAAAAAAAAGAACGCCTTTGTCAAGATAGAAAACGATCCGCGCGTCACACGTGTAGGTCGCATCATCCGTAAATACAGCATTGACGAACTTCCACAGCTCATCAATGTGCTGAAGGGAGACATGAGCATCATAGGCAACCGCCCCCTTCCCCTCTACGAAGCCGAACTGCTGACCAGTGACGACGCCATCGACCGCTTCATGGGTCCCGCCGGGCTGACGGGACTTTGGCAGGTAGAAAAACGCGGTGATTCCGGTCGCATGTCTGCCGACGAGCGCAAACAACTGGACATCAAATATGCAAAAGAATTCTCCTTTGCATTGGATATGAAGATACTTTTAAAAACTTTTACGGCATTTATTCAAAAAGAAAACGTATAATTAAGATAACAATAACTTAACATTGGATATGATAAAAACATACATTAAGTCCATCGTTTATTGCGCCATCCTGTTAGGGGCATTCGGGTTGCCCCTATCAGTCCTTGCACAACAGGAGATGTCGCGGGAAGAACGCATCAAGATATTGCAGAAATTAAACATGGAAGACCGGAAGCTGGAGGCAGTAACAACCGAATTGGCTACCCAAAACATTCCTGAGAATCTTGACGAACTACAGATTCCCCCACTTTCTGTATTCTTGGATGCCGTGGTTGAAAATGCGACCGTAAAAAAAGCCCGCTCACGAGTGGAACAATCAAAAAATGAATATCTGCTACAAAAACGTGATTGGATGAACTACTTCAGAATCAATGGGGCGTATGGTTACGGACGTTATAACATCATCGGTAATGCAAGTAACGAGTTCACTCCTATGTATCAAACATCCATGTCGAGCGCACAACATACTTTCAATATAGGTGCAAGCGTCAACATACCCATAGGAGACATCATAAACCGTCCACAGAAGTTGAAAAAATACAAGTACGACATAGAGCAGTTGCAATATGCGCAAGAAGAAGTAATGGAGGAACGCCGTCTCAGGATATTGGAAGCCTATAATGCCGTCACCGAACAGCTGGCCACCATTAAAGCCAAAGCCGAAACGGCAGCCTTATACAATGCGCAGATGAAAATATCCGAGAACAACTTCATTCAAGGAAAAATTGATATCATCACTCTCTCTTTGGAGCGTGGACGCCGTTCGGGAGCAGTTACCAATTATGAACAAAGTCGTGTAGCTTTGCATAATTCCATCATACTATTAGAGATGTTGACCAACGTAAAAATTATAAAGGATAAATAAAATACAAAAATGAATATAGCTCAGTTCATCACTCAATTTATCTATCGCATCCGATATTGGTTATTATGGGGTAGTCTGTTGGTTACGGGTTTGGTTATCTACTTTACCCAGTTCTTACCTTTCAACTACACAGTAGAAGGGAGTCTTTATGCAGGAGTCACTAATGAAACGTCAATAGATGGAACTTCTATAAATAGTTTAACGATTAATAGCACATTTGATAACCTTATCAATCTTGCAAAATCGCGTGGTACTTTACAGAAAGTTTCAGTGAGACTACTTGCCAATGCCTTGACCTATGGTGAAGAGTGGAACGACAATCACTATATCCAGGCCAGACATTATCGCCAACTACTGCAATATACTCCCAAAGAGGTATTGGCTTTAGTGGACAGACAAGACGTAAACAAGACCACAGAAGCCCTCTACAACTATCGTAAAGAAGATGGTAGGAACTTTGTATACGCCATGTTTAACCGACCGGTACCATTCTACAGTGCCAAGGCTTTGGAAGAGATTATTGTGAAGCGCGCCGGTGCCAGCGACATTCTTAACCTGATTTACACCTCAGCCGACCCCGGAATAACCCAGCAAACGCTCATCATTATCATCGATGAATTGATGAAGGCTTACGAAATATTACGCTTTAAAGCGACCAAAGACGTAATAGCCTATTTTGAAGAGCAAGTGCGTTTGGCCAAAGAGCTGTTGAATAAGGAAGAAGATGATTTAATGCAATATTGTGTACAAGAACGGGTTATTAATTATGGCGAAGAAACTGAAGCATTAGCCAATACCCGCTACGGCGTTGACGACCGCAAAGAAAAAGCCTTACGTGAGTATGAGTCAGCCGTGGCACTGCGTAAGATGCTCGACAATAAAATGGATATCCGTGCGCAGATTATCCGTAACAACACAAACTTGTTGCAGGAGTTGAACAAAGTCAGCACCCTGAATCAGAACATCATGGAGCAGGAAATTTTCACATCCGATAAAGCCCAAGCCTCCCATGAGCAGTTGATAAAAGATAGAGAGGCACTTCGGAAAGCGGAAGCAAACATCAGTCACATCTCCGATAATTTAAATGAATTCAATTTCACAAAAGAAGGAGTAGGCATACAGGAAATGGTAAGCGAATGGCTTACCGCATTGGTAAATGAGGCCAAGGCAGGTGCCGAATTGAAAGTGTTGCAAGATCGCCAACAAGATATTTTTGACCAGTACAGCCAAATGTCTCCTGTGGGCACCCAAGTGACACGCAAACAACGCGCCATCGGAATTGCTGAAGACAATTATCGCAACCAGATCAGAGGGTTGGCCGAAGCAAATCTTCGCCTGAAGAACATTGAGATGAACACCAATAATCTGCAAAACGTTGCTCCTCCCGAATACCCTTTGACGGACAATGGGCGTAAACGTTCACTCTATATTCTCGTGGCATTTGTGGGAAGCCTCCTGTTTATTATCACATTCCACCTACTCATAGAGTTGCTTGACCATACATTGAGAGATCCGATACGCAGCAAGCGCCTGACGGGACTTCCTGTTATTGCAGCATTCAACGGTACGAACAACCTTAAATTCCGTGGTTTCCTCAAAGCTTGCAACCGTATAGCAGCGGCTTATAGTTGCCGACGGCTGAATAAGTATATACAGCCCGACCGACCAACCGTGATCAGCTTGTTGAGTATGGAAACGGGAGAAGGCAAAAGCTACCTCGGCAATTTCTTTGCAAGCTACTGGGAGACCGAAGGATTGAACATACGCATTGTGAAGGCAGAAGTAGATTTCGATCCCTCCTCAGCCGCTTACGTCAATGCACAGCAACTTTCTGATTTTTGGCAACCCAATCAAGCAGAACCCGTGCCTAACATTATTCTGGTAGAGTATCCGGCCATCAACACGGCTTCTATTCCTCTGCCGGTTCTGCATAAAGCGGACGTAAATGTTTTGGTGGCCAATGCTTGTCGTCTGTGGCGTAATAGTGACAATACAACATTGCAATATATAAAAACCGTGATTGACGATGCTCCGTTGTATTTATATCTGAACAATGCTGACCGTGAAGTAGTAGAGTCGTTCACCGGAGAATTGCCTCCTCAGACCCCGACGCATTCTCTCTTCAGTCGATTGGCGCAATTAGGATTGACGGCCAAACAAGCTGCCATCAAATAATTAACGATTAAAACTACGCGTGAATAATGGCATTTGCATTTAAAGACAACAATTTCAGACTGACAGCCTCCGGAATAAACTATTTGTTATTCTTTCTGGGATTGTTGGCCATGGCATATAGTCTCATCACGCAACATTGGTTCATCTTCGCGGCAGTCACGCTACTTCCATTGGTGGCAATAATCCTTATATATGCCATAGAAAAGCCTATGTTGAGCTATGTGCTATTTGCAACGGCCACATGCTATTTTTCTGCCATTTACCGTTATAGCGGAATAGAAGGATTAAGCGGGATATTGGATATCGCTTTGGCATTCTGCCTCTTCTCCATATCCATCAATATTATCAGTAACAGAGAAAGTTATTCTTGGACAAGAGGGTTCAATACGCTGACCATCACCTATCTCATCTGGTTGACTTATTGTTTCCTCATCCTTCTTACGCCGTATGCCAGAATAGCCGATTTGGTAAGTAGCCGCAGTGTTTTCTTAACGCTTCCCCTCACCTACTTTATTTCAGGGGTCCTTTTATGTAGTACAAAACAATTACGTACCACTCTGTTCCTATTAGGATTGTTCATTATTACGGCAGTTTTTAAGGCCTATTGGCAAAAAAGAAGAGGGTTTGACGATACAGAAATGGAATGGTTGTTGGGAGGAGCATGGCACACTCATATCCTTCAAAGCGGTATACGCTATTTCTCCTTCTATACTGATGCAGGAAACTACGGTTCCTCCATGGGTATGTTTACCGTCACCTTTGGAATCATTGGTATAATAGCCCGTAAGAAGATGGCCCGTTATTTCTGCTTAGGCATTGCAATATTGGCATGGATTGGTATGATGATGTCCGGAACACGAGGAGCAATGGCCGTTCCCTTTGGCGGCATCGCCCTTTACTGCCTCATAAGCAAGAGCGTCAAAATGATGGTCACCAGTCTTCTTTTAGGCATATTTACATTCTCTTTTTTCTATTTCACCGACATTGGAAACGACAATGTCTTCATCAGGCGTATGCGTACCGCTTTCCGTCCCACAGAAGATGCCTCTTTCAATGTCAGAGTTGAGAATCAGAAACGTTTTGCCTATTATTTGGCCGACAAACCCTTTGGCGTGGGAGTAGGAGGAAAGATTGTAGACGTCAAAGGACTTATGGAATTGGACGAAGATTTTATCCCTACCGACTCCTATTATGTAGGGATTTGGGTAGAAGGCGGAGTGGTAGGCCTTGGGCTTTATCTCATTCTGCAAGCCATTGTCCTATTAAGGAGTTGCTACTTATTAATGTTCAGGATAAAGAACAAACAGCTCAGGCTGATACTTACTGCCCTGCTATGCAGTATCTTCGGAATATGGCTGAACGGTTATGCCGGACGAGGGATGGGATTTTTGCCCAGCAATTTTATCATTGCGATATTTTTCTCGTTCATCTTGAACGGCCCATATATGGACAAGCAACTCAAAAAAGATGAAATAATAATTTAGAAACAAAAGATACCAACAGATATGAACGATTTTTTTTCCATATTCAATCCCGAATGGTGGATGAATGAAAACAACAATGCGTTGCAAATGGCAGATGCTATTTTCTTTTTGCTGTTAGCTATCCCCGTGGCATATTTATTCGTATATGCCCTCGCTTCTTTACAGAAATACAGGAATCGCTACCCTGCTTCTAAAAAGCAGCACCGTTTTCTGGTCTTGTTCGTTGCGTTGAAGAACGGCAAGGAGGTTATTGAATCCATCAACCACTTTTTTGATACCCAGAATTATCCGCGCGACAAATACGACGTTGCCGTTGCAGCTACCCAACTACCCGAAGAAGATCTCAGTACACTGCTTCAAATGCCTGTCAACATTGTGGTGCCGGATAAAGAATACTGTACCAAGATCTATGCTATACAGCAGGTTATGGAGCGTTACTCCCACAACGAGTACGATGCCATTACGATTTTCAATTCGGACAATAAGATTGTACCCAAAGCTTTGGAGTACTTCAACAATGCCTATTATTCGGGTTGCGATGCCATCCAGGCACACCGCATGACAGAGAACCTGAATACCAACATAGCCATTTTGAGTGCCACCAGCGAAGAGATCAACAACCATCTCTTCCGTAAGGCGCATACAGCACTCGGATTTTCGTCGGCCCTCATAGGTTCGGGCATGATGTTCGATTTTGAGATGTTCCAGCGTCTTATGCCCAGATTGAAGGGCAGCGACTTTACCAAAGCCATGGAAATAGAGTTGCTGAAGGAAAACATATACACCGAGTATATGGAAGAGGTAGTTTGCTATTGCAAAAAGAAAGAAGAAACTTCCGAATACAGCAAAGAACGTCAACGTTGGCTGTCAGCAGAATATCAAAGCAAGGCTACCGCCATGATGCAATTTCCTTTGGCCTTCCTGCAAGGAAAATGGGATCTTTGCGAAAAGCTGTTTCAGTGGCTGATGCCATCCAGACTGTTGCTCATAGCCTACATTGTATTGGGTGCCGTTATCATGACATTGGCAAACTGGCCTCTCAGCATCAAGTGGTATGTATTATTAGGGATTTTGCTGTTTTCTTACCTCATGGCCTTGCCCGAAGGAGAAGTCAGCCGTCGTTTCCGTAAAGCTTTCTGGTCTTTACCTATTTTGATAGTGGCCTCGGCATTCAGTCATGTAGCACGACTTTTCAGAAAGAAAAAAGAAACAAAAAGCTAAAAGAATGAGGATAGGCATTGAAGCCCAACGGATATTCCGTGCAGATAAACATGGCATGGATTTCGTCGTCCTTGAAGTGTTGCACCGGTTACAGCAAGAGGATGACGGCAATGAGTACCTCGTATTCGTTGCCCCTGGGCCGGACCGCTGCCTGCAAAGTGGCAGGAACATGCAAGTGGTGGAGCTGAAATGCCCTGTATATCCGCTGTGGGAACAATGGGTTCTTCCGCGAGCCGTGCGCCGCATGCACATCGACATATTGCATTGCACATCGAACACGGCCCCACTATACAGCCCCGCTCCATTGCTGTTGACTTTGCACGACATTATTTTCCTGAATACACCCAAGAGCAAGAAGATGTCGCGCTACCAGCAATTAGGATGGTACTATCGGCGCTGGAACGTACCCCGCATTGTTGCACGTTGCCGACACATCATCACTGTGTCTGAAACAGAACAGGCCAATATCCTCGCCTATTTTCCGCAATTAAAAGGGAAGCTCAGCGTAGTGCACAACGGTTACAGCGATTGCTACCGCCCCTTGACGGACGAGGAGACGAAACCCGTTACCCGTAAATACCTGGCAGACGAGGAATACCTGCTTTTCTTGGGCAACACCGATCCGAGAAAAAACACGGAAGGCGTGTTGCGTGCATACCATGCATACTTGCAACGGTCGAAACGAGCCCTGAAGCTGGTTATCACCGGTCTGAAGCGCGAATACGTGGAAGAGTTGCTGGGCAAGATGGGGATTGCATACTGCACTCCCGACATTGTCTATACGGGTTATGTGCCCGGCGAAGACCTGCCTGCGCTATACAACGGCGCCTTCGCTTTCTTGTATCCCTCTTTGCAAGAAGGGTTCGGCATCCCGGTGCTGGAAAGCATGGCATGCGGCACACCCGTCATCACCAGCAATTGCTCTTCGTTGCCCGAAGTGGCCGGCGAAGGAGGGGTGTTGGTAAATCCTTCTGATTTCAACGAAATAGCAGAAGCACTGTTAAGGCTGGAGAATGACACGGAATACTATCAGGCTCAATCGGCCTACGGATTGGCTCGCGTAAAACGATTCTCTTGGCAACAAACGACCGAGGATTACAGAAAAATATACAACGAAATCACTACACGCCTCTCTCGCACGGAGCAGTCAAGAATAAAAAGCTAACAAGTATGGCAGATTTCATCATTACCACTCTTCAGTCATGGGATATCGAAATAGGCAGTACTATCAAGAATACAGCCATAGAGATTTCGAGACAGAACAGAGTATTCTATATCAATACTCCTCCCGGTATTTTGCAATGGATGCGGAAAGGTGGGCGACCGAATAAGCCTGACGCTGTTTCAGTCAATGACAATCTTCACATTATTTATTGCCGCATTCCCGCATTACCCGCAGGCAACATGCCATTCAGGTGGTTGTTCAATCTGATGAATTATTGCAACAACTACACTATAGCCCGTACCATCAAGAAGACGATAAAAAAATATAAGATTCAGAACTATACCCATATCATTGATACGGATATTTTCCGAAGCCGCTACCTCAAGCAGTTGCTCCGTCCCGACATTTCCATATACTATCGCCGCGATTACGTTATCGGGGTGGATTATTGGAAAAAATACGGTGTGAGCTGCGAGCAGGCCATCGTGGCCCAATCTGATATCGTATTGACCAATTCGGACTATTTCACGGAAGAGCTGAAACCCCTGAATGGCAATATACATACAACCAACACCGGCGTTGACCTGGAACTTTACGATGCCCGCATCGAACACGAACGGCCTGCCGATATGGCAGGTATCTCCTCTCCTGTCATCGGTTATACGGGTGCCATCATCCAAAGCAGGATAGACGGAGAACTGCTGTATGCGGTGATACAACAGCTTGCCGAATACAACTTCGTTTTTGTGGGACCCGAAGACGAACATTTCAAGGGCCATGCGTTGCATCAACTCAAAAACGCTTTCTTCGTGGGGCGCAAGGATGTGGATATGCTTCCGCATTACATCCGGTATTTCGACGTCTGCATCAACCCTCAATACGTGAACCCTATTACAGAAGGAAACTATCCGTTGAAGATAGACGAGTATCTGGCCATGGGCAAACCGGTTGTTGCCACCGGCACGCACACCATGCGCAACGTGTTTGGCCGGCACACGCACTTGGCCAACGACACAGAATCGTGGATAAAGGCACTCAGGGTTGCCGTGGGCGAGACACATGACACGGCATTGTCGCAAGAGCGCATCCGTTTTGCCCACACCCACAGCTGGGAGAACAGCGTGAAAAAGATATACCAAGCCATTGAAGAATTTAAACGCAGATGAAGCCATGAAACAGATAGCAAAGCTAAAGAACAGCATCAAGCAATCGCCTGTATGGAAAAAACGCATCCATCGGCTGATGTTTTCCAATGCACGCCCGCGTTTATGGGTGAAATGGCTGGTGAATCCATTGGTGTTCCACCACGGCAAAGGGGCGGTGATCCGCCGTAATACGGTCATCAACGTTTCGCCGCTCAACCGATTCCGGTTGGGTGCGGACAGCACCATCGAAGAATATTGCGTAGTGGATAACGGGGTGGGCGATGTCATCATCGGCAACCATACGCGCATCGGACTACGTTCCACCCTTATAGGCCCCGTGCAGATAGGGCATCATGTGATTCTGGCACAAAACACGGTGCTGTCGGGGTTGAACCACAACTACGAAAATCCCGGTTTGCCCATACACCGACAAGGCGTAAGTACCCGTGGCATCCGGATAGGCGATGGCTCGTGGATTGGCGCCAACGCCATCATCACGGCAGGCGTCGAGATAGGCGAGCACGTCATTGTAGGCGCGGGAAGCGTTGTAACCAAAGACATTCCGGCTTACAGCGTGGCAGTGGGCAATCCGGCCCGAATCATAAAAAAACTGGATGCCGCATCCGGACGGTGGGTGAAGACGGAATAACCTCCTCCTGCCCTGCACGGGTTCAGAGTTGATAGTTACGGTCGGCCAGAATCCTGCTTATCTTATCCACCCTGTCAAGCCATGACGCATTTTCCAAGGCCGTGGCATAGTTACGGTCCACCAATCCCTGGTAAGTGTGTATGTTTTTCAGCAGCTCTTCCATTTGCTCCCCGGGTTTTTCCCAATCGATATTCACCACCGGGTCATAGCCTATCAAATCAATCAGTTCCTTCGGAGCCCTGCCCACAATGAGGCACCGGCTCAACATCGCTTCCCAATAGCGTTGGGTTAACGTTTCAAGGTTTCCCGACTTTTGCGGGTCGGTGTCTGTGAGCGGGAAAGAGACAAGCACCTTTGTGTCCGACAGAACGTCCAGCAACTCCTCCGCCGTAGGGAAAGCCAGTTGCAAGAGTCTTCCATCCTCTGAATATCTGTTTCTGTAATAATGCGTTATGATTCCTGCCGCATGAAGTTTTTCCAATATGGCATGATATTCTTTCTTTTGCCGTCCAAGCTCGTACACCTCCACATGCCTTTCCGACAAGTCGTTTCCTTTGTCATAGTCGCCCAAGTCTATTCCTTCGGGAATCCAATGAGCCTCGATTCCCAGTTCTTCAGAAATTTTCCGGGCCATGTCTCTTGCCGTAACAAACACCATCTTGCATTCGAACAACTTCAGATCGCTAAACAAACTCTCCCACGTAGAAGGCCACACATCCCACAGCACCGGTATGATTTCATACCGATAGAAAAATGGAAACGCATTTCTGAAAAAAGTGGCTCCGGTGGTTGTCACGATAATGGCCTTTTTCTTTTCGGTCTTGTTGAGCCACGGATACAGCCGCATGCCTATTTTCCTCAAGGAATTTCCGCCGCTGGCCGGAACCACGGCACTGGTTGCTTTTGCAGCTCCTGCCGGCATTTTTTTCTTAAAGATGAAAGAACGCAATGAGGAAAGAGCCGACAGAACTTTTTTAAGACTGAAGGCCACGTCAAACAGCACATCTGCGCGAGGCGTAATTTTACGGGCAATAGCCGCCTCTACAAACTGATGCATATAAAACTGGAATTGTCCGGCTTTTCTTTTTCTATTCTTGATATCACTACTGTCCCGTAAAAGTGGATAAATAGTTCTTTTAAATTATTGAAATATAGTCAATTACACGTTTTTTGAAATGAAACGGACTTGATTTTGCAACTTTGCAGTCTAATACAAATGGCTGC
>Ga0129307_1000789_pt1 | contig 43216 bp, 30 predicted proteins | sample P1105metagenome_FD_94437 | JGI IMG/M metagenome (GOLD analysis project Ga0129307, IMG submission 94437) | Capybara group fecal microbial communities from Wisconsin, USA - P1105 metagenome | ecosystem: Host-associated > Mammals > Digestive system > Large intestine > Fecal | place: USA: Wisconsin...
CCAAATCTGGATGGACTACCCACAAGCCGCCGGCATCGCAAACATTTTCGCACAATACCTCGTCCGCTTTGGCGACCGATTCCAGGCGCTCCCGTGGGATGCATTCGGCAACGTCTTTGAAGGTCCGGACCACACGTGGGGAACTATCAGCATGACCGCTCTCGTCAAGGAAGGTTCCTGGAACCTCTGGGGAAGCCTTGAACCCACCGCCGAATATTACGGAGTCTATATGGCGTACAAGCGTTTCCTCGATCCGGGATTAGGTTATGCAGTCGTTCCCGTCAAAAGCACAACCGAATCCGTCGTGCCATACGCCGTTTGCTATGATGGCGAACGGGACGAAAGTAATCGTCGCTGTCACGTTTTACTAATAAACCTCACCGACACCAAGCAAATTGTGCAGGTTGACCGCAAAAGCGAAAAAAAGAAGCCGGGCAACTATCGCACCGAAGTTGACGTATTCGGAGCAGAACAATTCAAGTGGATTGGCGACCAGAAAGACGCATACCCGTACCCCAAAATGGGGCCAAGCGGTCGTTTGCTTGAAGGAAAGAATCGCGATATCGAGATTCCACCATTCGGCACTGTCGTTGTCCGTATGAATGCATTCAACCATATGAAACCCCAACGCCCAAATATTCTAGCCGCAGCACTCGAAAAGAAAGTGATGACCGTCGGCGACACGCTAGACCTCTTCGTAACCGCAGAGGAGCGTTCTTCAATACCGATCACCGGAGCTAACATCCAAATCAAGAAGTGGGACAATAAAGGGACGCTTACCGTCCGTGCTACACCTGATGACGGCAAATGGAATTCTTCCATCGAAAGTTTCCACATTCAAGTTCCTGTTACAAATAAAGTATCTATCGGCAAGAAGGAAATCAAACTCACCGTCTCGAACGGGTTTAAGTTCGGCGTCCCAGACACGCTCAACATTCCGTTCCGCGTCCGTGGCGCTTACCGCACCACAAGCGTGATGGAGAATTTCGACAATGGTCTAGACAACGTATCGTGGTTCCCGGTCGTCAACGGCGACAACGCCACCTCCATGGATGCCAAGGTGTATAACGGCAATCCTCCGCTTGGCGGTTACATCCGTCACGACTTCATCGTCGAACAACCGCCTAATCTCGGCTGGCCAAACTACTCCGGCGCATACTACAACGTCCCCGAAGAAGTCAAGAAGTCCGTCGGAATCGTTTTCGATTACGCCACAACGCATAACAATCCGCAAGGCTATATCGAACTGCAAATCATGTCGAGCCAAGTCGAAGACTACGACGAATTCATGGTCCGCCTCAAGAATACGCGCGGCAACTGGGTTCGCGACACGCTCATCTGGGAAAACATGAAGCAAGAAGGCTGGGGCAAGACGATTCCGCAGCTCGATCCGACCAAAATCAAGAACTTCGCGTTCCGTGCACGCCACAGCGGCAAAGGCTACATCAGCCTCGACAACATCTACCTGCTCGGCGAAGACGGCAAGGAAGTCCCGATGCCGAAGGGTCGGAGACGGTTGAGATAAGGAGATGCGTTTCGAGATGTGTAAACCTATCCCGGCACTAAGGCCGGGATGACTTGAAAAAAAAGTCAATCGGTGGCGGGCATAACAAAAAGCCGTTCTTACGCAAAACTCTGTCACCCCGGCCTCAGTGCCGGGGCCAGTTGTTTTATAACGCATAAACCGTCCCCTGTTGCACTCCGCCCAAAACTTATGTATATTCACTCACGATAGCATTTGTCCTGCTGACTTGGCATTCGTTCCGGGCAGGTTGTTCCACTATCTTCTTGACGCCGACCTCCCTTTGTTCACGAGACAGGCGAACAATTCGAGGCAGCATACACCCTATGGGGAAACTGGCCCCCTGGCGATCAACGTAGAGCACCGTCTGCCAAGCAACACTCCTTGCGGACGTAAAACCTTGTCGCAACAGGTTTGCAAACGAACACGCACTTACAGCGTATTCAATGGTGCTCTGCGAAAATTCTTATAAATTCTAAGATTTTTGATGTGTGGCACTGCTTGCAAGCCTAGACCATAGGCATTTAAAACAGGTATTTTCTATGACCAAGAAAAATACAAAACGGCGGAAGCACGACCCGTTCCTCAAATACATCTACTCCGTTCCAAAGAATACGCGCACGCTTTTGCTGCTCGCGCAACGCAGAACTCCGGCACTTCGCAAAATGCTTTCGGATGTGGATATGAACTCCCTCGAACCCATCCCCGGCACATTCAGCACCGTAGGCGAACGCGGCGAAGCGGACCTCGCATTCAAGGCAAAATCGCTTACAGGCGGCCCGGATGCATTCGTCGGAATCTTGCTCGAACACAAGTCCGTCAAGGAAAACGACGTCCTTTCGCAAATTTACCACTACGTTTTCGAGGTGATGCTGAACAAGAACGCCAAATCCAACATATCATGGCCATGGCTCCCCACCAAGGCAATCATCATCTACAACGGAAAAACAGACTGGGACCCAATCGCAGATTTCAAGAAGAAAGGATACGCCTTGTTCAACGGCAACAACCTCCCGTTTGAATGCGTGATGGTGAACCTCGCAAACATCCTTGACTCGGATTGCAAAGGTTCGGAAAATCCCGAGGCGGCAATCGGCGCACTCGTCATGAAGCACGCCTACGACCCGGACGGACTCCGCAATGCGGGAGAAATCATCAAGGAACTCCTCAATAAACTTGACAACAACGCAAGGACTACCCTCGCCAAGAAAATTGAATTATATTTAAAATGGTACATTGACCAAGACCTTGTAAAGGAGATGATTATGGCATTCAAGAGCATTGGACAGCGGATGGGCTTCGTAAGCATTGCCGATGCTGAAATGAAGGCAGAAGCATCAGGCTTTCGTAAAGGCCAGAAAAAAGGCAAGGAAGAAGAACAGGCAAACAGTGAAAAAAACATGAACCTTTTGGTGAAACGCATCGCTAAGAAGTTTAAAGTTCCCGAAGAAGAACTGCTTGCACTGAAACCGTAGATTCGTGAATCTACATTAATTTGGCTTACAACGTTTTCATACAAATAGCAAAACACCGCCCCATCGGGCGGCGTTTCTTATCCTTGATAGATTCCCGATCAGGGTCGGGAATGACGAATAATCGCGAGGATGACGGCAACTTCAAAAAAACGCTAATGGATCCTATCGCGTTACTCCAGGATGACAGTGAGCGACCATTACGCAAGTTCGTTCACGTGGTCGAGCACAAGCTTCTGTGCAGCACCGTTGTACAAGACCGCATCATAATTTTCACCGTTCTTGCCCACGCGAGACTGCGTCACGATACCGTTTTGTGCACCCGATTCCGTCGGCACAAAGAAAATCTTTCCCAATGCGTTCTTCTTTTCTTCAAGGTAATTCTGCGAAACAAACCAGTCGCGAATCGTCTTGAAATAAATCTTTTCGACATTGGAATCTTGCGGAAGCAAATCGTTCAAGCGCCTTGCAATTTCGCTTACCGGCACCGGAGATTCATCCGTCGGATAATTCTTGAGCTGGTCATCCGTCACATGGAACTTTTCTTTGCCCGAGCGACCCGATTCACCAGATTCTGCACGCTCTTTACGCTTTGCCAAGCGTTCATTCGCCTGAGCCACGCACTTATCAATGTTGTTCAAAATGAACTTTTGGGCATCGACATTGCACTTCGTATAAACTGAATGATGCCCGCGAATATCCGCTTCTACACGGGCAAAACCAAGTTCTTCGCCATGCGGAGTCGGTAAATTCAAATCCTTTCCCTTTTCATTTTCTTCCTTCAAAAGAACGCCTTCTCTAGAAAGAACCTCAGCGACATCCGCATACACAAGCGGAATCATACCGCTACCCTGCGGAACAAGGAAATTCAATCGGCGCACAAAACCCGAAAGGGAAATCGGTTCTTCTGAAACTTCAAACTTAGAAAGAGTCTCTGGAGTTAAAACGAGTTCATTTGTCGCTGATTCACGGACAGGGCGAGGTTTCAAAACTTTTGCTGGCTTAGGAGCAACCTTTTTCTCGCTACGTTCCATGGCCGGCATCACCTTCAGCTTTAAATAATCAGCTACATAGGCAAGGCACTTGCTAATACGTTCCTGTCGGCACACGTCTCCTTCTGGCAGCGATTCCTCGGTCAATGGATTCACGCCACTAGAAAGCGATCTCAAATACATTTCAGCTCTTTCAAGAATTTTAATTTCAGCTGGCATTTTTTACAATCCCTTTTTAATCTTTTTCAAGCAAAGAACAATATAACATCTTTTATAACAAAAAAAAGTCGGCACAGCGTGAACTGCACCGACTTTTTACATATACACCAAAAAACTTAAGGCTTAGCCATAAGCAAAACCAAGAACAAGAGCAAGTAATGCAAAGAGCACCACCTGTTTGAGAATAGAGATATCATCTTTTTGCATATGGTTCACCTTTTCGTTTTCCGAATTATAAAATACGAATTTAAAGCCAAAATACCTATGGATGTAAGAAAAACAACAATTTCACCCGATTCAAAAGTGATTTTCGTCATATTGTCATTTCGTCAATACTAATTGAAAAAAAATTGAGCACCGCGTATGTAAAAAATCTATTTCATTATAGAGGTTTGCTCATGTTGAACATTGATGAAATTGGCGATTACAGAGACCTTCTAAAAAATTTTTTCGTTCAGAAAAAATTGGAATTTCCGCTATTTTCTTATAAAATGATGGGGCAAAAACTCGGACTCGAAACAAGCCAGGTTTTTCGCGTTCTCAACAAGGAATCCCACCTCCCCGCACAAAGCATTCCCTTGTCCAAAAAATTGCTCGGACTCAAAGGGCGAGACGGGGAACTTTTTGAAATTCTCGTTGCAGCATCGAGAACTAAATCGAAGACGAAAAAAGACAAACTGTACAAGATGGCTCTTGCACTGCAAGATGTCAGTCTTCGCAAGTTGAACTCGAACGAAATTCTTTTTCTCAGCCGCTGGTGGATTCCTGTAGTTCGTTCGATTATCGAAATCAACGGCGGCAAGGCCGATGTCCGCACACTCGTCAAGCAAATCACGCCAGCCGTATCTGAAGACCAAGTCAAAGAAGCAATCCAAGTTTTGAAAGAACTCAAGATGATTACGCCTCTCGCTTCCGAACGTTTTGCCGTCACGACCGTCAATTTCACTTCGGCGGGAGCGTCCAAGATTTCGGCCATCCGCAGTTACCAAAATCAATTGTTGACGCTTGCACAAAACGCTCTCGTCAACATTCCGCCCGACGAACGCAACATTTCTTCTGTTCTCGCTTGCGTCGATGACGAATGCCTCGAAGATTTAGTCGAAATGACTCGCGAATTCCGTAGGCAAGTGCAAAAACGCGTTGCCGATGTCCCTAAGCCAGAGAAAGTCATTCAATTCATTTTTTCACTGTACCCGGTCGCCGATATTTCGGATAAAAAAACATCTAAAGAAACTGCGAGGAATGTATGAAAAAAACTTTAGCATTCCTATCGAGCGTTTTATTATTCGCCTGTTCTTCGGATAGAGATGTCGCAGGCGCAAGCACCGTCGAAACTGAAAACGCGAGCATCATCAACGTCGTTGGCGTTGACTCCAAGCCCGCCGCTTACGCTGTTGCAAAAATCCGTCCGCTTTGGCATGTGCAAGAAATCTCCGCCCAAACGCAATACGAAGCTTTAGAAGTTACAGCAGATTCGCTCGGCAACATCGTGATGGATTCCGTAAATTTTGAAACAGGTTATATTGAAATCATTGATGGAAACGCGGGCGTATTCAAAGCAATCGCATCAAACGACTTAAGAAAGAACAAATTAACTACCATGCAAATGAAAACACTCGGTTCAGTTTCCGGCAAAGCGGAATTGCCCGAAGGAACAGCGTTCGCATGGATTCAAATCTTTGGCACAGACAAACTTGTAAAGACGAACGACAAGGGCGAATTCAAACTAGACTCGCTCCCTCCCGCAAGCTACCAAATTCGAGCTATAATCTCCGACGAGCAGACTGCCATCGGCGAAGGTTCCGCAGATGTTTTAGCAGGCTTGTTACTCGACATGCATACGCTCGAAAAGCCGACACTTGAAAACGAACAGCTAGAGCAATGGGCTCATTCCCGCATCATTCCGCTCGATTCCACCGTGTCTGAATGGATGCGTCCCATCGCAGAATCCACCGTTGTCTTTGTCCGCCTAGACTCTGCAAATTTCGACTTTAGCGAAACGATGAAAAACGGAAACGACATCCGCATTACCGACCAAAGCGGAAACCGTCTCGCGTTCAAAAAAGCATTCTGGAACGATTCACTCCAGCAAGCGGAATTGCAAATTCGCATCAACGGAACATCAAATGTCGAAAACCTCGTCATGTACTGGGGAAAAACAGCCGCTCTCGACGCCAGTGCCGATGACGTTTGGGCAGGACTTCCCGATTCACTCGTCACTGCACTCCACTCCGTCAAAATCATCGACTTCGACAAGCAAAAACTCATTTCCGCGTTCAATTATGGCAATGACGCTCGCGAATGGTACTTCCAGCCGCAAGATTCCAACGTAACGACAACGCCATCCAACAAAAATGTCCAAGACGCATTCGAAAAGAGCGACGAACGCAGTGGCTACGTGTTCCACTGGAAGAGTACATCTAAAGTAAAAAGCAAATGGTCCATGATTGGCACCCGCATAAATCGCAATCCGTCAAGCCTTGAAAGCATAGACTCCATCGCGTTCTACGCCAAAGGCAAAGGCGAACTCGGTTTCGCAATTGAAGTGCTCGACGAGCCGACAGGCAAAACGAAATACGTCGATTATCTGGATTCCAACTGGAAACGTTTCAGCTTTACGCCAAACGACTTTGTCGCTGGAGACGGCGAATTCGGGAACATGGGCTGGGACTTCGTAAAGCCTCGCGTCACGACCATCACCATCTGGATTGTCGATGATAGCGAAATGTGGATTGATGACGTAATCCTGTACGGCGTCAACCGGGATAATTTTAATTAAGGGGTTAGGTTTTAGGGGTTAGGGGGTAGGTGTATAATCGTGGCTTCGCCACCCTTTAAAGACGAGCGAAGCTCGTGATACTTATCCTAAAACCTGTTACCTAAAACCTGTTACCTCTCTCGTCAAATATCCTTTCCGCTTTTGGCTAGAAATGCAAGCAGTATAAAGCAACCAATAACAACGCCTATCAGCGGAAGGTCAGACAACTGTTGCAGTCCCGTTTTCAAAAGACGAACTAATTGCGAACTCGCAAACGCATAACCGACACTGCATAAAATTACAAACAAAACAAAGCGCCCCACAAACGGAATGCTCTTTGTAATCCGCTTGAAATAATTGTTGATGGAAGCACCATAAATCATCAAAAGCGTTGCAATCAGCCCCACCGAAATCGAAGTCAAGTGAGCTCTTAAAAAACTGGCAAATTGATGAATATAAGGTTGCATGTAAAACTTATTCCTTCTCTTTTTTCATTCCCGTTTTGACTTTGTCATTCCCGACATTTTCTACTTTGTCACCCCGGACTTGTTCCGGGGTCAGTTTTTAAAATCAACTTTTTCATTCCCGCCTTTACTTCGTCATTCCCGACTAACTTTACGTCGTCATTCCCGACCTAATCGGGAATCTCTTCCGTCACCTTAGCATTTCTTCCAATTGCATTTCTACGCAAGAACGGTCCCCGTCATTCGTCAGCAATCGAATCCGCTTTCCTCGGAACAGTTCCGGAGCGCAGGCGCCACGTTGGTTTTCTATGCGTCTTGCGGCATCGCTTTCGCTTAATCCTCGCACAACCAAGCGCTGCAAACGAACATTTTCAGGAGCATCGACAATCCAAATTTCATCAAGCATTTCGACTAGCGAAGGAGCACGTGAAAAAAGAGCGGCTTCCACAAATCTCGCCGAATCGACAGCCGCAACATTCGTCGCGTTTCCAGCGTCCGCTTCAAAAAAAACTTCCACGGCACGCGTCAAGCGCGGATAAACTATTTGTTCCAATTTTTCGCGAGCCGAGGCATCTGCAAAAATCCTATCGGCAATCATTGCGCTATTCACGCCCGTCGGAGTCAAACAATCTTCGCCAAAGAAATTCGCCAGTTCTGCACGAAGTTCCGTGCAATCCCTGTAAAGTTCATGAACCTTACGGTCTGCATCCAAGACTAGGAAACCACGTTCACGCAGCAGCCCGCCCACAAAGGACTTGCCCGCTCCAATCGAACCTGTAATTCCAATCTTTAGCATAACGCCTCTAAATTAACGCCCCAGCGAAATCAAGCAAAGTCCAATCACCACGCCCAACATCGCAAAGAATTTCGTCTTGCTCTTGCGTTCCTTGAATATAAGAATTCCCGCCAAGAAACTGATGAACACGCTCGAACGGCGCAACACCGTGATGACAGAAATCAACGCATCGGAATCGCTCACCGCTAAAAAATAGCAACGATCCGCCACAATCAAAAGAGCAGCCACCGCCAAGAACGACCAACGGAACTGAAACGGAGTCGTTTTCTTGCGAGTCGGATACCACGTCATCATCGTCGTCAAGAACTGCACCACGCACATGTAGATGCTAAACCAAACTTGCACCGTCAACGGCTCGAAATTCATCCGCTGTAGAATTAGCTTATCGTAAATTCCGCTGCACGCCGCAAGGATCGTCCCGAGGAGCATTGCTACCACCCAGCCGTTGCTAAAGAAATGCCCCATCTCTTTGCGGCCCGCCAAACTCAGCCCGATGTACGAACAAACGCAAACAGCAATACCCGCCCACTGCATCACATGCGGGCGCTCTCCCAAGAATCCCACCGCAATCATGATTGTAAATAAAGGAGCCAGAGCACGGATCGTCGTCGAAATGCTAAGAGGCATGTGCGCAATCGCGCTATACGTAAAAAGCCAGCTTGCCCCGACAATGACAGCCTTGCCCATCAAAAAGAAATGGTCATGCAAAGTCAACGGTTCGCAATGCCCGGTAATGAGCACCGGCAACATCAAAAGCGCGTAAAAGACACTGCAAAGTAACAGAACCGGCCGAACAGCATTATCCTGAACCGATTTTTTCTTCGCCAAATCATAAAAGCCTAGAAAAACAGCCGAGGCAAAAGCCAATAATAACCATGACATAGCGCGCCAAATTTAAAAATTGCATGCCAAACTTCAAAGGTTTTTCTAATTATTTAAATATTAAAACAACCATCATAGGAGAAAAAAAATGGGCATTAAAGGTAAAGCAACTTCACTCATTGAAGAATTCAAAGCATTCGCCTTCAAAGGCAACATCGTCGATATGGCCATCGGTATCATCATCGGTGCCGCATTCGGCAAAATCGTCAACTCGTTCGTAAGCGACGTCGTCATGCCGTTGGTCACAGCCCTCATCGCCAAGTGCGGTGGTCAGGACGCCGGCGAAGGCCTCAAGACGCTCGCATACACGACCGCCGAAGGAATCACAATCCCGTACGGCACCTTCATCGGAGAAGTCCTGAACTTCCTGATTGTCGCTTTCGCCGTGTTCCTCTTGATGAAGAAATTCCTCGGATTCATGCAGAACATGCGTAAGAAAAAAGCCGAAGAAGAAGCCGCTGCTGCCGCCGCACCTGCAGCTCCTCCTGAGCCGACTGCCGAAGAAAAACTCCTCACTGAAATCCGCGACTTGCTGAAGAATAAATAGGTATGAGGTGTGGGGTCGCTTCGCTCTGAGTAATGAGCTAAGAGAACCTCATCCTAGAATCTGTAGAAAGTAGGACAAATGCGTAGGTCGAGAGTCGTATCCAAACTTGTTTGGACATGACCGAGACCAGCATTTGGTACTTGAATAACGCGAAAGTACAAGTGATGCGAATGTATCATCCTGGAGGCTCGAAGAGCCGATAGGATCCACTGAGGAAGGGGGAAGACTCCCCCTGATTGCAGCCTCGGTTAAGTCATTCTCGACCGAAGGGAGGGAATCCATACGATTAACCGAGTATTCCATCACCCTCTCTAGCGGGGGCACCCCGCAACGCCCCGATGCAAAACGTGCAAATTTCATTTGCACGTTTTTTTTATTGCAATAACACTCCGCTGTCCCCCGCCAACGTCATCCAGCCTCTGTGAGAGGAATCCCCCCCCGCAAGGCGAGACTTGTCGCCCGCTGTCATCCTGACCCTGTAAGGGGAAGGAGCCAGTTAAGTCCTGTATTGTGCATCTAAAAGTAACTGGATGCTTCGAATCTACGATTCTCAGCATGACGAAAAAACTCATTCCTCAAACCGAGCCAAAGGCGAGCGCCCCCCTAGCCTCAAACCTCACAACTCAATCATCGCATCCGCTTTAAACGGCAAATCTTCCGCCTGCGGTGTCGCGATGACCACTTGGCACTGCTTTTCTCGAATAAGCGAAGCGACCGCATCACGGCGGTTCACGTCGAGTTCCGCAAAAATATCGTCCAACAATAAAATCGGTTTCGTCAAGTAACGCGAAGCCACATCTACAGCGGCAAAACGCATGGCGACCGCAGCCGAGCGGCACTGCCCTTGCGACCCGACAGAACGCATCTCGTAGCCCGAAGCGCACAACGCCAAATCATCGCGGTGCGGCCCTGCCATTGTCATTCCCTGCAAACGTTCCACGAATTCCAAATCGGCAAGTTTGCGGGCAAACGCATTCCGCAACATTTCTTCGCTCACAACATCTGCATCATCATTCGCACATTCAGCGCATGCAGCACCCGGCGCATTTGCAACAGCGTTTTCAACAGCATTTGCAGCAGCGACATAAGCTGCACCGGCAGAACTTTCAGCAGCCATTTTCGCACAACATTCACTCTCCGCGACGCTCCTGCCAGCCGCCATCAGCGTTCCCGCATTTGCAGGAATTTCATCCATCATCTCATCCGACATCGGCTCAGCCGCATCGAGAGCATCTAACGTTTTGAGAATCGAACTCTTGTACGCACAAGTGATTTCGTCCACGCCACCCGAAAGCTTACGGTAATACCGCGTGATAATTTCAGAAACTTCTTTCGAAAGCGATATACGGGCCGCCCACAACTTTGCACCAAGTTCTATCAGCTGTTGCGTCAAAACGCGGTACAAGTCCTCGCCGCCAACTGCAGAACCGTTCTGCTTGAATTCTTTCAGCCATTTATTACGTTGTTGTAACACGCGTTTGTAACGTCGCAGCACCAACGCATTCGCCGAAGACCTGTAACAAAGAATTTCATCAAGCCAATGCCTGCGAACCTCCGGCCCGCCGCGCAAAAGTTCAATGTCCGAAGGCTGCATAATCACCGCCGGGCACGTCCCGAAAAACGATGTCGGCGATTTCAGCGACTCTCCGTTTTCACGGACTTCGTTCCCGCGAGAATGCACACGGAGCGCCCGCATTCGCGAACGCCCTTCATCTTCGAACTCGCCACGCAAAATCAGTTCGTTCTGCTTCCACGTAATGAGTTCACGCAAGTCCCGCGATCTAAACGAGAATCCTTGCGCAAGCAAATGGATAGACTCCAGAATGGTCGTCTTTCCGCAACCATTCGGGCCGCAAATGACATTTATGCCCGTATCGAAGTTGCAGTCCATCGAATCTAGACTGCGAACTTTCGAAATGAACACCTTCGAAATCAAGGAATGTATCCCCGCAAGCCAAGAGTAAACGGAGACCAGAGCCCGGCACTCGTTTCGTAAAGGAATGCGTAGTTCACCTCTAACGGGAATTTCTTGCGGCCCACGTGAATTTCGAACTTGTAACCGGCGCCAAGCATCCAGTTCAAATCGTCCATGCCTACACGGAGCGTCGCATTCGGAACAATTTCGCATTCAAAACCGACGCGACCCGTCCAAACGTGGAGCTGCGGGTCAAATGCCAAAAGCGTATCGGCCACTTGATAATCCAGCGCTTCCATCCAAGCATAAACGGGCTTGCCCATGATTTTTGAACGGTAGCCAAGGCCAATCTGCAACACCTTCGGGCGAACACCTTCCGTCGAAGCGAGCGAGTTGTCCTTGCTCGGGTTTTTCGTCCATTTTGCAGACAAGTTTTTACTAAAGCTCAAGTTGCGAATCACAACAGAAGATGACCATTTCGCATTCCATTGGCGTAACCAGCTGAGGTTAATCGTCACTGGGCTACGGAAAGAATCTTCCATATCGATGCCTTCGAAATATTTCGAATCCGCGATATCCAAATTATCATAGCTCATCGAAAGCGAGAGACCAAACGCATCTTGACGCGTTGCACGATAAGCGAAGCCGAGATAGAACATTGAGAAAAACGGCTTTGCTGTTCCTACCGTTTCGTCATCATCGTCAATCACTTTGAAGTCCCGATCACCACGATAAAGCACGGCAAAGCCCACGCCCATGCGCTTTCCGACTTTTCCTTCAATACCGAAAGCTCCACCCAAGCGGTCCAAGTCACGCCGTTCAATATTCAACGTGACTCCAAGATTTTCGCGGAATCCCAATATAGCCGGGTTCCAAAAAGCACCAGGCATCGAAGCCGTATCCGCAGAACCCGTATTGCCACGGCCCAATTCACGAACACTGCCACTCATGCGTTCTACAAAGCCATCAAATCCACCAAGTTCAGACTTTTTCGTAAAGGGACCGGCAAAGGCAGAACTAACAAATGAACAACCCGCCAAAGCAGCGACAACAAGTTTTTTTAAATTCATCATCTGAAGTTACCTCCAAGCGTCATCGCCTTACCCCAGCCCACATGTCCGTGATTGTCCTTCACCCTGATATAATAAACGCCCATCGTGCAATCCTTGCCGTGGTCATCGCGGCCATCCCAATAATCTTCCTTCGGGTTTGTGCTTCGCGAAGCGTCCGCATTGCGTTCAGCATCTTTCACAATAGTACGCACCTTGCGCATATCGTAACTAAAAACTTCAATCGTAACTTTGGAATCTTTTCCTAGTTTATACGAAACCAGCGATTCTTCTCCCGGTTGAACTATGACAGAAGGAACCATGCGAATCGAACCCAAGTCGTTGCTGAGTTTTGCTCGGTTCAAAACCACACTCCAAGTCGCTCCGGAATCCGCTGACACAGAAATTCCGTTTCCATACGTCGCAATGGCAAGCCCTGTGCGATTTTTGGATAGCGGGAACGTACACATCGACATAATAGTCGCCTTGCGGTCAGTCGCTCCTGTTTCGTAACCATACAGCCACTGGTCTTTTCCATCATCGTCTTTTTCCCAAGCCTTCGCACCAAGCGAATCCAGCTTGAGGTAGCCGCTAATCGAACCACCCACGGCCCGCACGAGTACATAAGCAATTTTACCGATAAAAGCGACATCGCTTACGGTGTAATCCGCTTCATCATAAATGTCCTTCTTTTGCTTTTTACCTGCGGTGTCTAAGAAATTCACCCTGGAAAAATCCTTGGGTTTTTCGCCATACTTGCGCCAAAGTCCACCAATGAAATTATCATCTTTTTTATAAGATGTTTCTGCAATAATCTGAAGTGGAGAACCTCCCATCCAAAGTCCCGTCACACGCATCGTGTCAAGAACCGATAATTCCAATGCCCTAGACACGTTTCCATTCGGGGTTCTTTTCCAAATACCCTGAGCCGTCGCAAGCCAAAGATCGCCTGATTCCGGGTGCAATTGCACATCGAAAACTTCAGGATTTTTTTTCAAATCCAATTCCGTATTATTCTTGAGTCTTTCAAGTTTTGCACTTCCATCTTTTTCAACTTTAAGAACAAACGTTGTATCTTTAGCACCTTTATTGCTGGACACATCGTGAACCATCAAGCCCAAAGCCCCACGGGCCACCCAGAGTCGTTTCGCCGTTGAATCATAGGCAAAACCACTAGTCGCATACATCATAGGGTCATCTTTCAAAGTATCTAAGTCGTTTGCGACCGCCGGAATGTCAATCGGATTTTCAATAACGTTTTTTAAATCAAGTACTGTATAAAATCCTGCGGGTTGGCGATAGCGCTCATCCTTGTCCATCGCATACATCGGAAGTACAAGACCTAGTTTTGTTCCCGCATAAATTGCTGGGATTCGCCTGCGTTCTGCGAAATTATCTTCAAAGATTTCGTACCGAGCCGCAGTCAACGTATCCGTCTCGACTGGAGCCTGAGCTGTCGCTTCCGTAACCACATTGTTCTTACTGGCAACGTTAAAGTTCAATAGTGTCACGCCGCTATAACTGCCATCTCGCGAAAATGCCCACAAGGCACCATTCTCGCCAGCAGGCCCAACGGCAAATACAAAGTTGCTGAACAATGTTTCACCGGCAAGAGCATTTGTACATAATGCGCTGCCACCCACTAGAAGTCCAGCAACAAAAGCTAATGTCTTTCGAGCTATAGCCCTTTTCTTCAAACTCAATTTCACAAATTACCTCATGTCAATTTCATCAACGCCTGGAACTGGCTTGTACTTGAAATCGTCGTTAGAAACACTTTTGACCACTTTCATGTCGATAATATTATACCAAGATGCGTTCCCTGCAGGATCTTCTGTAAAGAGGCGCACCGGCGAGTAATCCTTTTGCGAAAGCCAAACTTCCATCTTGGTAAACTGCCCCGCATATTTTGACGGGTCAAGTTTCAATGTCCAAAATTTTTGTTTCGAGAGTTCCGCCTCGCCCATTTCAAGAGCCTTGCAGTTCAGATACTTGAACAACAACTCCGACGGATGCAACGAACTCGACAAGTCCTCCACAGCCTTGATAAGCACCTGTTTCTGATCTACATTCCACTGCCAAAGGCTCTCGCCATCGCTATAGAATTTGATGCCCGATATGTCCAGCTTGAACCTATCCCCTTCGGCAACGACCAAACTTCCCGACTGCGTCCTGATTTCCGGAGAATCCGCCTGAAAAATCTGAGCCTTGAAATCAAGGCTCCATGCTTTGCCCGACTTGAACCACGCTTTGGACTTGTCCAAAACTTGCTCCGCCGTCAACGCAAAAACACCTTGCGCAAACGCTAACGACAAAAAAAGAATGATGCGAGAGGAAAATTTCATATTCACCTTTACGATTGTCTTCCAAATTTACAAAACTGAATCATTCAAGATATTGCATGTTCGTATTTTTGAGCTACTAGGCACAAAACATTGGTTTCTCGGCAAAGATATTTCTATCTTTTGCACGTAAAAATCAAATAAATCTTTTTTGGAAGGATTGTATGCGTAAACTTATTTTGCCGATTGCCCTTGCCGCTACCGGTTTTGCCATGGCCGCTGACATCGAATTTCATGGTGATGTCAACTTTGACTATGCGAGCTACTTTGACAAGGATTTTGACCCCACCAATGCCGCAAGTCAGGATATTGATCTTTCTGTCACGGCAAACCTCGACGAAAATGTTTCCGTCACCGTATATACAAATACCACAAGTAACGTGACGAACTCAGACAGAGCCGCCGAAATTCGCCATGGTCTTGCCCGTTCGACCGCAATCAACAGCGCAAACGACCGCTACACAGCATTCAATTTTGACGGTGTGGAACTTCGCTGGAAGCCGTACCAGGATGTAAGCTTTGTATTCGGCGACTTGACCTACAGTGCAGGTGCTTTCAATTACTATTTCTGGCGTGACCAGCGCTATTACGCAGTCATTTCCCGCAACCAGACGGTTCGCGGTATCGGCGTAGAACTCGGCAATACCAAGTTCGGCGAAGGTAAATTCTACATCGGCGCATCGGAAAACGCCAAAAGCTCTGTCGAAGCATTCGCTAGCTACGGCATCAAGCTTTTGAACCGCCCGGATGAACACTTGACCGTCACCCCGAGCTTGGACTGGGCATTCGGCTCTGAACTTGGTCGCAGCTACGGCTACACCTTCGGCACAGAACTCGACTACTCCAAGAGTCTCGAAGTCTTGAATTACAGCGTTTATGCCGTTTATGGCCTGCATCCGTACAAGGGCCACGGAGTTCATTCTTTCCTCGTGGAACCGAGCATGAACTACGACATTTTCAACTTGGGATTCACTTATTTCTATGCCATCATCAACAAAAACGAAGGCCCAGCATCCGAACAGATTTTCACAGATGACCAGATGCTCTTTGCTATCGAACCGAGCTTCAACATCACGAAGAAGTTCAGCTTGGGCGTAAGCTTCGAATACCACGATCCTGATTCCGAAGTCAACAAAGACGAATTCGAATTCCTCGGCATGAACTTCTACATCTATCCGACCCTCAATACGAATCTCGTCTTCTGGTTCGGCTACAACTTCAGCAAGGACAAGAACCCGGTCGTCGGCAAGACCAAGTTTGCCCTCGGCATGAGCGCCCACGCGGAATTCTAGTTAGTGGACAGTAGGAAGTAGGCAGTAAACAGTTATTGCAATAGAAACTGCACGATTGTCATTCCCGCGAAGGCGGGAATCTCCATTTAGCAAAAGTACCCCGGACACCGTTTCGGGGCTTTTTCGTAGCCAATTAATCATCTTGAGCAAAGCAACTTACCCCACACCTCATACCCCAAAGCACCCGCAAGGGTGCGTGCTCATGCCTACCTATCCCTAAAACCTAACACCTAAAAACAAAAGAACCCGCCGCGCATCCGCGACGAGTCCATACAAATTCTTTAAGCTAATCTCGAATTAGTGACCGAGGTACTTACGGCCAATGCCGAAGTCATCCTTGTATTCGATGTAGTCAGGAACAAAGCCAGCCGGGAAGGAGAAGCTTATGTTCACAGAGCACTGGAATTCGTTCATCAACTTGCCCTTGCCCTTGAACTTCTTCTGCTTCTTTTCAATCTTTTCGTCACCCTTCTTGCCTACGAGAACTTCGGCTTCGCACCAGCCCGTGTCGCCCTTGGCAAAAACTTCCTTGCCTTCGGTAGAAACAAGCTTGATCTTGGACGGATCGAGTTCGGTGTTGTTACCCGTCGAAGCCCAGAACTGGAGTTCGGCAGTAAGACCAGTCTTAGACGGCTTGTAAATCGGCAAAGCCATCACATAGCCCCACTTATCAACCTTCTGCTTGCCACTCAAGTCGGGGATGTTTTCACCGAAGATGAGGAAGTAACCGCGAGTCGTCTTGCGGCTCTTGTTAAGAGCAGCCTGGATTTCAGCATTTGTCGGAGCCATCGCTTCCATGCGGAGGAGCAAGTATTCGCCCACGACCGGATCGTCTTCGGAAGTTGCTTCTTGCAAATTGCGAGCCACATAAATCTTTTCCGTTTCAGCACGGATGGCCTTCACGTCGGATTCTGCAACACGGCGGGTCTTTGCGACAGATTCGGCAGAGTCAATCTTTGCGAAAGCATTGATGATAGTCGCATAGTCAACGCCTTCCTGTGCAGCCTGACGTTTACCGATTTCAGCAAGCGTCTTCACATATTCTTCAATAGTTGCGTTTTCCTTCACCTTCGGAATATTGACCGCAGCCTTTTCGAAATAGTTGTTAATGAGGTCGCTGCTCAAATCCTTCTTGGATTCAGCTTCGCCAGCACGCACAAGTGCCAAGGTGAAGTTGTCAAAGAATTCATCGGACATTTTGCCCTTCTTCTTTGCTTCAAGATAAGAATTGATGGCGTTACGGAAACGGCCTTCCTTGAGGTGTTCGTCACCGCGTTTTTCGTTAGTACCCTTACAGCCGGTAAGCGAAATCGCCACAGCGGCTGCCAAAGCAGCAATGAAAATCTTCTTCATTTTGTATCCTTCAGATGAAGTTATGTTAAAAAACGTTGAAAAGGACTCTTTATCACGTTGAAAAATAAAATATACCCTTTCAGTTGAAATTTAAATAAATAAATTTATACATACCTATTTTTATAGGTAAATTTTTTTTTGAAGTGGAAGAAAATCAATGAATATACTCGTCGTAACTCCAGAAGCGGGGAACTGGAAGACACCTAGTCCACTTGCAACCGCAGTGAACTGTATGACACAGGCTTTTGCCGATGCCGGTTCTCAAGTCATGACCTGTTCGCCCTTTTACAAGGACCACATCGTCGATTCAGACAAGTATCATTGCGTTTTTAAAGGTATCGAAGCCTTGCAGAACAAGCCCTTCGAGGTTTGGCGTTCCGACGACGACCCTCTCCACACCTATATATATAATGAGGAATATTTCGGTCGCCCCTATGTCTATGGGCCGCCGCATTCTCCACCTTACAACGACAACCACTTGAGATTCGCCATGTTCGCCTCAGCTGTGCTTACGTACAGCGCGCAAAGCGGAATCCAGTTCCAGGCCATTCTTGGACATGAATGGGGTGGTGCCCTTGTCGGGGCTCTTTGTCATACTGTTTATCAGGACACGTTCCATAACGTTCCGTTCTTTTTCAACGTCCACAACATTACCTATGACTTCCATGTGCAGCCTAGCGAAATCGAAAAGATAGGCCTCCCGCCTAAAGACTTCAACATGGATGGCTACGAATTCTGGGGCAAGGTAAGCCTCCTCAAGGCAGGCATTCTTTACGCGAACAAGGTGTTGTTCCCGTCGTCCGGCTACCGAGATGCCATGCTCAATACGAACCTCCCCGGCGGACTTAGCGGGTTCCTCAATCGCAACAGCGAAAAGCTCCTCGGTATCCAGTTCGGTGTCAATTACAAATTCTGGGACTTTAACGACGAAGCAAAGCTCCCCATCAAGGAAGCGAAGCGTGCTGCGAAGGCGAGCCTCGGGCGCCAGTTCGACATGGATCTTTCGCACAAGCTCATCATTTACAGCCACATGGACTTGGAATCGGGCAACACATCCGAAACGCTTGCGACCATTCTCTCGGACATCGCCAAGCAGAACGCCCTTATCATCGTGGGCATTTCGCCGGAACATCCCGAATGGAACTACTACCAGGAAGTGTCGCAACAATACGGCAACTTCGTCCGCATTCTCCAGTTTGATTCTGAAGAAGCGAACAATAGAGACAAACTACGCGACACGCTTGCCGCATCCGACATTCTTTTTGCGGCCAACCTCCAGGAGCCGTCCGCCTCGATTATTCTCAAGGCCATGGCTACCGGAACACTCCCGCTCACGGGTAGGAACGTCGGTATTGCAAGCATGCTCACCGACTACACCCTCGAAACCGCAGGAGAGGCGAACGCATTCCTCGTCGATGACGCGAACGCACCGCACCAAATGCTTCGACGCATCAAGGATGCGATCAATGTCTATAACACAGAAGTCGCCGATTGGGACAAATGCGTAGTGAACGCCTATAGCGGGTTCCATTACGAATGGGCTAAAACAATTTCAAAATATTTACTAATTTTGGGTGAGCTGGGGCTTTAGCTCAATCGGTTAGAGCCACGGACTCATAACCCGTTGGTTCCCGGTTCAAGTCCGGGAGGCCCCACGAAATCCCCGTAACCACAATGGTTGCGGGGTTTTCTTTAATCAAAACAAATCTGTTCAAAAAGATGAGTAGAACTCATCAAAAAAGCCCTAAATAATCGTAAAAAAATCTTTCATTTTATCACTTTAAATGATAAATATTTTATTTTTAGATAATACATGCAAAAAACATATTTTTGTATTACAGAACGCAGTAGGGACATGCAATGAAAAAGAAAGGTTTTTCCCTTATCGAATTGATGGTCGCTGTAGTGATTATGGCCACTCTCGCAGCAATCGCTGTTCCCAAACTCTTCGGCATGATTGATAAAGCCAAGGCCTCCGAAATCAGTTTTTCCGCAGGAACATACGTAAAATTGCAAGAGACATACGTCCATGAACACGGCAAAGCCGGAAGTTGGCATACCATAGGCTACAAGTCTCCCGGTGGAAACTCATCTGGCAAAGGAAGCTCGTCCACTTTTGAATATGATGCCGCACAGACCACTTACAATTGGAGTGCAGAATCTGTTGTTAAATTGAACAATTGCGTCAAAGGCAAAAAATGGTTTATTAATTTTTCGATGGAAACAGACTCTCATCTAATTAACTTCTGGGCCAGTTCCGATGACACCACCAATTGCAGTGATCAATTGACTCCGAATTTCAAACTATTAAGCAACACAGCAACACCAATTACATCTCCCGGTAGTGTGGAATAAAGCTGTGGACGACCAGCGGTGAATTACTAGCCGCCATCCCTTGCTTATCGCAAGGAACTTTGAGGCCCCCGGCGTAATGCACGGGGCTTTTTGCTAGATTTTGACTTATGACCATTCTCGAAAAAATTGCCTTAGCTCTCCCTGCCGTCGAATCCCCCGCCCGTTACATGGGCGGCGAAGCGAACAGCGTCATCAAAGACCACAGCAAAATGCTTGCACGTATGGCGTTCGTTTTCCCGGACACTTACGAAATCGGCATGAGCAACAACGGGCTTCGCATTCTGTATCACGTGCTCAACCGCGAACCGGACCTGCTTTGCGAAGTGGCATTCGCCCCGTGGGACGATATGGCCCGCGAGATGAAAAAGTATGACATACCGCTTTACACGCATGCCAGCTATACGGCAGTCAAAGATTACGAGGTGGTGGGGCTTACGCTCCAGACGGAACTGAACTTTACGAACGTTCCGTACGTGCTTGAACTCGCCGGGATTCCAGCATGGCAGAAAGACCGCGCCGAAAGCGACCCGATTGTGGTCTCTGGCGGGCCTGCAATGGGAAACCCGGAGCCAGTAGCCGACTTTTTCGATGCGTTCATGATTGGCGATGGCGAAAAGCTAATCGTAGAATTTGTACGTTGCGTGGGCGAAGGTCGCAAAGCGGGATTGCCCCGTGTCCAGATTCTAGAGAATTTATCAAAAATTGACGGTGTATATGTACCAAGCCTTCGCGAAGTCGTCAAAAATGAATTTGGCGTACTCGTTCCGAAAGAACCGGCAAAGGGTTCTTACGAGCATACGAATGGCGTGCGTCGGCAGTTCATCCCGTACCTCGATCCGAAAGACTATCCTATCAAAAACTTGATTGCAAACATGCAACTTGTACACAATCGCTTTAGCGTCGAGGTGATGCGAGGCTGTGCACAAGGTTGCCGTTTTTGCCAAGCAGGCATTTGGTACAGGCCTTGCCGCGAACTTAATCCCGATGATGTTTTGGATATTGCCAAGGCGGGCATTCAGGCAACGGGCGAACGCGAACTCGGTCTTTTATCGCTTTCAACAGCAGACTACAAGCCGGTCGAAGCGCTTACAGATTCCATCATCGATGACCCGTTTTACGATAACGTTGACGTGAGCCTTCCGAGCATCCGCGTTAACAGCTTCGGACAAAGTCTTGCTGAGAAAGTGGCTGCACTCAAAGGTGGCCGTAGCGCTACGTTTGCACCGGAAACGGGTTCCGAACGCATCCGCAAGATGATCAACAAGACGATTAGCGACCAGGACATGTACGATGCTGCTGAACATGCGTTCTCTAGCGGGTTCAATAAAATCAAGCTTTACACGATGATCGGGTTCCCGACCGAGAATCTAGACGACATGCAAGCGTTCTGCGATCTTATCTTCAATCTCGTGAAGATTGGGCGCAAATACAACCGCGGCATTCAAATCGCAGTATCCATCGGCATTCTCATTCCGAAATCGTTTACGGGGCTGCAATGGGCTCCGTTTATGGACAAAGAAACTGCACTCGGTCACATCCGCTTTGTTCGTGAAAAGTTCTATAAGCATCCGAACGTAAAAATCAACTGGGCCGCATGGGAAACAAGCTTCCTCGAAGCCGTCTATAGCCGTGGCGACCGCAGCCTTGGCCCCGTCATTTACGCGGCGTACAAGAAGGGAATCATCTTCGAAAGCGACAGCTACCGCTTTGACTTCAACAAGTGGCTCGAAGTCTGGGAAGAATGCGGCTACGATACATCCTGGGTTTATCGCGAACGCGAAAAAGACGAAGTGTTCCCGTGGGACTTCATCCATGCAGGCACATCAAAACAGTACTTGCGTCGCGAATGGGAAAAAGCTTTTGATCCGACGTCAGCGCCAGTGCCGAACTGCAAGTGGGGCGACTGCCAGAAGTGCGGCATTCCCGGTTTCGGCGATGAAATCGTACTTGCTGACGATCCGGTACGCCACAAGGCGCCGAGCCGTACTCCCGAAGAAATCAAGAAGCTCGTTGCAGACCGCCGCCCGAGCCAGAAAGTCAGTTACAGCTACAAGATTACGTTCAAGAAAACGGGCATCAGCAGATTCCTTCCGCACCACAACATGCTTTCGTTCTTCGAACGCACATTTATCTGCGCCGGCATCCCCATAAAGTTCAGCGAAGGGTTCAGCCCGAAGCCCCGCATCGTGAACATGGGCGCACTCCCGCTTGGACTTGAAACGTATTGCGAAGTCATCAGCGTCGATTTGCTCCAGCCACTCGACATCACTCCTGAAGGCAAGCAAAAGACCATCGAAATGCTCAGTGCGCCATTCCCGCGCGGCATGGAAATTGTCGATATCGAGCCGCTCAAGGAAAAGCTCTCGAAGCATTTTCCCAAAGCAATGGTCTATCGCCATACGCCTGAAAGCATCCCCGCCGACCTCATGGACAAGTTCGAACAAAAGCAACTGCCGATTGTCACGAACCACCGCGGTCAGCAAATGGACTTGAACGAACAAGTTCTTGGAATCGAGATTCAAGACGGCACGATGACAATCCGCGTCAAGTGCAATAATCAAGGCACGACTCCAAGTCCGTTCGTCATCTTCGCAGGCCTCCTCGGCATCGAAATTGACCCCGCCAAGCTCGACGAAGTCTCGCGCAGATTCCTCGTCGCAAAAGTCGCGATTGAGTGGTAATTTTAGACTAGAGACGAAAGACGAAAGAATATTGCAGTGAGCGGTGAGGTCGCTCGCCTTGCTCGCTCTGAGCATTACCCCGGATGTAGCCTGCACTGAGCCTGCCGAATGTGTTCCGGGATCAGTTTTTAATACAGACAAAAGCGGACCCCGCAACAGTGTGCGGGGTGACAAAAAAAAGGAAAATATCAAAGTCATTTACAAAAAATCGAATAAAGAGTTTTATTCGAAGTTGGAATAATCATTTTTCAACTTCTGTTTTTCATTTTCCTTCTTTCCACTTATATTTTAATTACAGTAAGACATCTCAGAAGGGGAGAAAATCATGAAAAAAATAATTCTTGCCGTTTTGACGGCTTTCGTCCTCTGCAATTATAGTTTCGCTCAGGACAACAACAATTCAGCCAAGGGATCCTCAGGAGAAAGCAGATCCTTCGGTATAGGTCTTAATCTGACAGGCCTTCTTGTAAGACAAGGAGTCGACTTGACAGGAGTCAACTTGACCTTTCTTCCAACGGACAACATGCTCATGACAGTAATTTTTGGATTAATACACCAAGGCGAAACAACAATCAAAGCTGACGGACGGGAACGAAAGCTAGGTGATGATAAAACAATCTTTTCTATCGGCGCAGCAATTGATTTCATCCTCGTAAAGAAAGCGGTTCCATTCTCTTTGGGTGGCGAAATTGTTTATAACAACTTGACCGAAGATGATTCCAGAATTGATATTGGAATTATGGCAGGTCTTCACGGTGAAATTGTTCCGAACCTAATCCTTTCTGGAAAGGTCGGTCCTGTATTCATGTACAACTCCAGCGAAAGCAAATATTCAGAATCAAGCCGTTTTGACTTCGCTCTCGCTTATAGGATCTACCTGACCTGGTTTGCGTTCTAAGCCATAGTAAACAACAAATGTAAATTCGCATAAAAAAGCGGACCCCGCAACAGAGTACAGGGTGACAAAAAAGGAAAATATCAAAGTCGTTTACCACAAATCGCATATATGCAAAAAGACCTCTCTCCGAGCGGTCATTTTTTTGCATAAACAAAAATGGAGTACATATCTACCCCCTCGACTAAATCGTTTGTGAAAACGGCAGTTATTCTGCCGGAAGGATAATTTCGATGTGGTTCGTGCTAACGTTCAAGAAATGCGTACGGAACAAGTCTCTTTCATTCCTGTCGCAAACGCGCACCTGAGTCACCGCGATAAAATCCTTGTTTTCACGGATATAGTCCGTCAAGCGTTCGTCACGCAACGTGTCGATTTCGCCCGTTATGACAAAATTATCTGTCCACATTTTTACTAGCATACCCAAAATATATAAATGTTATTCCAACTAAGATGATAAAAACTTTACTTTTTTACCCATAAAAGCATTTTAACGTATATTATTCATTAAATAATGACGTACAAAACGAGGTTTAGTATTATGGCACCGAAAAAAATCCACCCGGCACCGGGACAGATGGCATACCACAATGCCGAATTCATGGAAAGCGATGCAGCACGTACCATTCGATTCCTTTCTGAATTTTTGCAACCCGACCAGATTTTTAAGCAAGAAGAAATCAAGAATACCATTGTTTTCTTTGGCTCCGCTCGCACGCTTCCACCCGACGAAATCAAAAAGCGTCGCAAGGGCTGCAAGAATAAGGCCGAACTGAAACGGTTAGACAGACTTTCCAAAGTCGCCGAATCTTACAACTCCGCACGCGAACTCGCAGCACGTCTCGGCAAGTGGATCAACAAGCAGCACCAAGGCTACGCCATCATGACGGGTGGCGGTCCTGGTATCATGGAAGCCGGAAACCGCGGAGCCACCGACGTGGGAACGCCTTCTATCGGGCTGAACATCAAGCTCCCGTTCGAACAACATTGCAATCCTTACTTGGACGATGCGCTCAACTTGCAGTTCCGTTATTTCTTTATCCGTAAATACTGGTTCTTGCGCATGGCTCGCGCTTTGGTCATTTTCCCAGGCGGTTTCGGTACACTTGACGAAGCCTTCGAAATGCTCACGCTTATCCAGACCGACAAGTACGCTCAGCAAATGCCTGTCGTTATCTTCGACTCCAAGTTCTGGAAGACGGCACTCAACTGGGACTTCTTTGCGGAAACTGGCATGATCAACCCCGAAGACCTCAAGCTCTTCAAGTTCTGCGACACAGTCGATGAGGCCTACGACTTCATCACCTCGACGCTCACGGCCCAAAGCGAAGGGCAGGTCACGTTCGCAAGAACCCATGTTGAAGAATTCGAAAGCAAGAAAAAATAAAATACCGCAATCCTGCGCACTGTCATGCCGGACTTGTTCACTTTGACTACTTGCACTTTAGTGCTTAGTAGTCATGGTCCGCGAATGGGGACGGCATCAGTTTTTTTAGGCATATTCCATTGCATTTTTTTAAATTTGGGCTATGTTTTGGAACAATTTGGCAGAAACAATGGACCGTGTTTCGCGCAATCTGGCATTGCGTCCAAATTACACCATGGAAGAATACCAGCGGTGGTTCGACCACAACCCCGACTTCAAGCACAACGGCGACGCCGAACGCATTGAACTGGTTGAGCCGCTTTCGCTCACGGGCACGAACCAGCTCTACCGTGCAAAGCTCTGGCTCCAGCACCCCCGCGATGAAAAGCGTTATGACGAAAGAGAAATCGTTGTAAAAATTTGCAAGTACTGGGCGCATTCCGGTAAGAACCGCTTGCACCGCCTGAACATGCTCCTGAGCGCATTCCAAGACGAAATCCGCATCAACAACCTTGTCCGTGCAACAAACATCGAAGGTGTTGTCCAGACGTTTGGCGGAGGCATTGCGGGCCGTCATCCCTACCTCAAATTGGAGTTTATCAAAGGCTGTTCCATCGACCGCATCATCAAGCCCAAGCTCACGGACGAAGAACTGCTACAGCGAGTCGCGCAAATGGCGTACCTCGCAAATACGATAAGCCAGCTCCACTACTACCAAATTGTACATAAGGACCTCAAGCCCAAGAACTTGCTCCTTTGCCAAAATCCGGCACACAAGAACAATCACAAGATTTTAATTTGCGACTTCGGTTACGCCCAAGCCAAAATGCGCGAGACCGTTACCGAAGGGGGTGGACAGGCTACGCCATGTTACAGCGCTCCCGAAATCGCTTTGTCTAGCGAAAACATTACCTACGCTGTCGATTACTTTAGTTTTGGGGCTATCATGCACGAATACTTGACCGGATGTAAGCTCTATCCTAAGGCCAAGGAAATTTACAATGAAGAAGGGCATGTTATTACCAAACGTTACATGGAATACCTCGAAAGCGGTCGCGAAAATGTCTTCCAGGATGATCGATTCCCCGAAATTCACGATTGGATAGATAGTCTCACCACATTCGACAAGGCCGAACGAATGAAGCGGAGTCCGAACCTTTTTGCCCTCGCTCATAGGCTGCGCGAAGAGGTCAACGCCCAAGGTTTCCGCGATGTGAACACCGATTTCTTATGGAATCAATTAAACGAGTACGGAAAACGTACTTTTTAGCTAAAATTCTATAACATTCTGCTGATGATTTGTTTATATTCATTAGCATGAAGAAAATATTGGGCATCATTCTTACGCCATTCAAGGTGTTTAAAATTCATCATTACATCACGCTTGTAGCTTTTGTCGCTATAGGTATTTTCAACTTTCAAACAACTTTTGACCCGACTGTTCAGCAGTTGCGACAAGAAAAGGACATCCACCAGTCATTTGAAAAATGGTGGAACGAGGAACGCGCCGAGGAGTTCAAAAAAGTTGGCCTTACTCCAGATAAAAAACTAAAAAAGGAAGAGTTTGAACTTTACAAGGAACGTTACCGCATCGAAAATCCGACACCGATTGTCGAGGACCGTGTCGAGCAAATGAAGGGAGAATTCCGCGAATGGTGGGAAAATCAAGGCGGTAAGGAACAATACGCCGCAGAACACGGCAGTTATCCCACTGACAAGCAATACGAGGCTGAACTCGAAAAGTGGATCAATAATTATAAGGATAAATTCGCACGTTACCGCTGGGCGTACATTCCAAGCCGTGGCAATTCTGAAAGCTTGCTCACTTGCAGTCTTTTATTCCCCAGCTTTTGGTCTTATCTTTTCTGCGTCTTGTTTTTCATGTTTGCGCTCATGCAACTCGAAAAACGCTGGAATACGCTGTATGTCTATGCATTTGCTGTCGTGATAGCAATTATAAGCGGTTTCTTTGTCGATTTGCTTGTCAATACATCATTCTTTGAACAGTTTGCTTCGGACCGTTACATGGGCGTAAGTTTAATGCTTTGTTTCTTGCTTGGCGCAAATACGTTTGACAAAGACAGAGAATGCTTACCTTCTTACGTCTGTAAAATCTCGGAGGCGGGGCTTGTCATTAGCATGGCGATAGACTGGTTCCTGAATCCTGGAATTTTCAACGCGGTCGCAGCAGAATCGCCTGTATTCTTTGCGCTAGGCGGACTTGCGGGCTACTATATGCCACACCGCAGTGAACCTGCTACAGTGACGACTGCACCGACTCACGAAAACGTAGAAAAGGTAACTCCAGGTGAACGCACCCGCAAAATGATTAACAAGGGTCTTGAAGAAGCGAATAACGGCTCGACTGAAAATGCAGCACGCTTGTTGCAATACGGATTGACAGCACTCTTGCAAGAGGAGCCGGTCAAGTTCCAAGATGTCAAAGATGCTGTGAATAAAATCGCAGGTAGTTACGTTGAAATTCCGAGCACACAATGGATGGAATGGGGCGCAACAGCAAAGCAAAAGAATATTCCTGAAGCTGCCATCGTGCTCTTTGAAAAAGGAATTGCCAAAGAAAAGGACCCTGGTTTTGTCCGTCGTGCTCACTTAGACATCGGTGAACTTCGCATCCAGACGAAGTTGGATGTGAACGTCGCCATGGAGCATTTAGCTAAAGTCATCAAGGAAAAAGACGATGACAATCTTGCCGAACAAGCTAAAAAGCTTATGGAAGCCGGAAAAGATATTCTTGTGCAGCAGGCGTACGCTCCCACGAGGACGTTTAAAGTATCAAATTAACGCTTGCTGTAAAGCCTGTCCCCCCGCACTGCTGCGGGGGCGTTTTTTTTCAAAAAATCAAGGAAATTTTGAAATTTGTACCTATAAAATTATTGTTTTATGCACTTTTATAGGTACAAAACAGGCTGTTTTCTATCCAATAGAGTAACCATAAAGCGTTCTTTATTCTGCATGTACCTATAAATAACGAAATTTTTCGGTTTTATAGGTGTTTTTGTTCTTAACTTGTACGTTAAAATGAAAAAATGTACCTATAAAAGTGTTGTTTTTAGAGATTTATAGGTACTAAAGAAAAAAAAAGAAGTTCTCGATACCTATAAAACTTCATTGAAATCCGTTTTATAGGTACCGGAATAAAAAAGAGTATTCTGTGTTGCTTCCATTAGGGGGCAGCTTACGCAGCATTACTTCACGATGAACTTGTTTGCGGAGAAGCCTTGGACTTGAACGAGATAAACGCCGCTCTTGAGGCTGCTCACATCCATCGTTTCGTTCATGCCTTGCGCTTTCTTTTGCATCTGCACGTTACCGAGTACATCGACAATCTTAATGGTCTTGCCAACAACAGAACGCGGCAAATTGAGCGTTAGCGTACCCGCAGCAAGCGATACGCCAATCGTCGCTTTCGCCACAGATTTCGGCAAAGCGGAACGCGGCTGTTCTACTTTCTTCGTCATTTCGTCATAGCGTTCCACAACAGCCATCAAGTACCACGTGCTATGCGGCAGCCACTGTTCGTCCCAGCGCCAAACCTGCCAGGCTTCCTTCTTTGCGTCAAAGCCTACAGCGGCAACACCATCGTCAGTCCAGGCAATTCCAGAACCATCTTGATTCTTGCCGCTGATACCGTTCGCAATGCCGCCTTCAAGCGTAGCATCGTAATTCGACTGGCCATCATACTTCTGCGGATTCTTGAGCCCCTTGCCATGCATCATGCAAGTTGCATACGGGTTCTTGCCCAAAATCCAGTCGAGCTGATCGGTCGCATACTTTTGTGCGCTGTCAGCAACACTTCCATTTAAAGCACGGGCAGCAAACACAGCTGCAGCAGAGAGGCTTGCGATACGGGCGTCTTCGCCCTGCCACCAGTAATTGCTCTCGTTATCATGCGGGATAAAGAAGCCGTCCTTTATTTTGTCCTGAGTCTTGTAAGTCTGGCGGGCGTAGCCGAACGGGTTATCTACTTTATTCGTAACAGAAATGAGCCACTTGTAATGTTTTGCAATGGCATCACGGACATACGATAAAAGTTGATTGGAACACTCACATCCAAGGCAGTCTGGGCATACCCACACATCCATTCCATCAAATTCAAGTTCTTTCAAATAACCGGTTGAAGCTTCGATTTCTGCATAGCGGATAAGAGCGACTAGCGGGAGGCCAGCATCGCTTGCATGCCAGAACGGACGCTTTTTATCATCATCGCTCCAGAAATAGCCATCTGCACTCAAGCGGCCTTCAAGATGTTGTGCACGTCTGCGAGCATCCGTCAAATAATCGCTTTTTTTCGTTGCCGCAAAAAGTTCCGTCGCGGCAAGGAGCGCCGTGTAATCGTCGATGATATTTTCCTTGCCATCATCGCAGTAAGCGCACGATTTGCCAATTCCCTGTTTTTCGGACAAATGCTTATAAGCCTTTTCAGCCGCTTCCAAGTACTTGTCACTCGAAAAATCGCCTTTCAGCTTAAGCCTTGATGCGCTGGCCAAGGCTGCAATCGCCATGCCCCCGCCTTCGCGGAACGCCGTCTGGTAATCCGTACTCTTGACTCCATCGGACCCCGAGAACGCGCAAATTTCACGTTTGCCCATGGGACTGCCCCAATTATCGAACACAGTCATGTAGAAGTAGCCGTCATCGGAGAGCATGCGCACCAAGAAGTCCGCGCCATAAGCCGCTTCGTCTTTCGTTTTCGCCTTGGTCGATGTCGAAGACAGCAACTTCGGGATGCGTTCCGATGTAAACGCAAGTGCCCAAACTGTCAGCGGAATCTGCTGCGGGTTCAAGTAGTTCGCGTAAGACAAATGCGAAAGATACTTGCTCACGTCGCCGCTCGCATCGTACCAACCGCCATGCACATCAATCTTCTTGTCGGACTTATAGACACCCATGCTTTTGTCCCAGCCTTCGACAGTCGGGTTATTTGCACGGTCATTGTAGAAATAATCGAGCACAGTTCCTAGCGTATTCTTCGCCAGCGCGTTCTCGCCCACCGTAAATTCGCCGGATTGCTGCGGCTGTCCGTTCTCGGAAACTTGCAACGTGTATTTACCGGCTTTAACGTCCTTCAGTTCGGCCACATAGAACTTGCCGTTGTTCAGCCAGTTGTCTGGATTCGAGCCAGCCGAGAGCTTGCCGGTCTGCACGGCGCTTCCGCCCGACATCAAGCTGAATTCAGCCCCGTCTTTGAGATTGTCGCTCCTGACAATCACAGTAATGGGCTGGTTGGTGTCATAGCCAACCTGGTTGTAGTAAAATTTTGTGTCAGCGGACGCTGCGGACGCTCCCAAAAGAACGACCGTCGCCATGGGAAAAATCGGGGAAAAATACTTTGAAAACTGCATAACGTAAATATACAATCCTATGGGGACCATTAATAGTAAAATAAGGTTTAATACAGGAAATGGTGTTTCAAAGCACTTTTTATTCTACGCAAATTTTACGTTAAATAATAAAATTAAGGATTTTATGGGTTTATAAGTGTTCCACAGGCGGAGTCGTTTTATCCACGCAAAACCGAAAACATGGACCGTTTTGCTTCGTTTTTCACCTTTTATTCTTCAAGCTTCAATTTACGCGTCCCCCGTTTTTGATAAAATTTAAGCATATTTTACGCATTCCTCGCTGTTTTTGCGTAAATTATTAAACTTTTTGAGATTTATTTTCCAAACCTATTGCACACCACAAAGAACAAAACTACATTTAGCTCGTTCAAAAAGAAAACCTTTAACCCCTAACCTCAAAGTCGCTTGCGACGACCTCAAAGCTCAAAGCGAAGCGACCTCACAACCTCTATGTACTACGAAAGCATTAAAGTCCTCGACTGCACCATCCGCGACGGCGGCCTCGTCAACAAGCACGACTTCTCTCTGGAATTCGTCCGTCGTCTCTATACACTCCTTTCCGCAGCCGGCATCGACTACATGGAAATGGGTTACAAGAACTCCCCCGATCTTTTCGACCCGAAGGAATACGGCCCGTGGAAATTCTGCGACGACGACCTGCTCTGGAAAGTCAAGGACGGTATCGAATCCAAGATGAAAATGGCTGTGATGGCCGACGTGGGCCGCGTGAACATGGACGCCGTGAAGCCCGCCTCTGAAAGCCCATACCAGATGTTCCGCGTGGCAAGCTACGTCAAGAATATCGACAAGGGCATCAGCATGGTGAACGCCTTCCACGACATGGGCTACGAAACGACGCTCAACATCATGGCTGTAAGCCGTGACCGCGGCCCGGAACTCGACGAAGCGCTCCACCAAGTGAACGAAGAATGCAAGGCCGACATCCTCTATCTCGTCGATAGCTTTGGCGCATTCTACCAAGAAGACATCGACAAGGAAATCACGCGCTACAGAAATATCGTGAAGAACAAGAAGTTCGGCTTCCATGGTCACAACAACCAACAGCTCGCCTTCAGCAACACGATTCAAGCTATCATCGACCACGTGGATTACCTCGACGGTTCCGTGTCCGGCATGGGCCGCGGCGCTGGCAACTGCACCACCGAACTCTTGCTCAGTTTCCTCAAGAATCCGAAGTACGATTTGCGACCGGTGCTTGACGCCATCCAGGAACTCTTCCTCCCGCTCAAAGAAAAGTACGAATGGGGCTACATCATCCCGCAGATGATCACGGGCATGCTCAACCGCCACCCGCAAGATGCGATTGCCGTCCGCAAGACGGAAGACAAGGACAAGTACCGCAAATTCTACGAAAGAATGATTAACGACTAAAGACAGTATCACCGGTCCGTCATTCCGGCCTCCGAGCCGGAATCTCCATTGTCACCCCGGCCTCAGTGCCGGGGCCTGTTTTTTACAGTATGACTGATCCCGAGATAAATTTTGGAATACGGCGCGGGCAAAATTCACCTCTTACTCCTCCGGCAACGAACAACATAACGCCGAGGTATTTTTTGTAAAAAGTTGAAAAACGCACTTTTTTACGTGAAAAAACTCAAAAAAACGCCTTTTGTCACGTAATTTTTAGAACAAAATAACAAATTTTTGCAAAAAATAGGACGTTCTTTCCTATTTCGCTCCGTTTTTCGCTTAAGATGCGCCTTTTTTTCAGAAAAAATCTCGAAAAATCAAAAATTATAACATATAACGTAACAATTTTACGTGACTAAAACGCAATTTCGAGCGAAATTCACGTAAATTTCGCGATTTTCTGCGATCAACCTTTGGTAACAAGATGATTCATCCCAATGAGCTTATTTGCAACACAACATAAAGTTATATTTACCATAATAAAAACTATAACAGGTTGGTTACATTGAAGAAAATTTTCTCTTACACCCTAGCATTTCTATTGCTATTTCCGTGCTTGCTTTGCGCTAAAAGCGTTGCTGTGTCGGAAACCCAAGCTTCGAGCGACTTACTGTCTTCGCCAGAGATTCAATATCTGACAGCCGTTCTTCGAGAAGAAGCGACACGCGTGCTCCCCGCCAGCCAAGACTGGACTGTATTAAGCCGCGAAAGCATGGTCGAATCATATAACGCCGATTACAAAGTTCAAACTCAAATTTCCAAGTTCGGTAGTTCCCTAGTGATAAACGCCGAGATGTACGAATCATCGAGCAACACGCTTGTCGCAAGCTACACCGGCAAGGGCGCCACCATCGAAGACATCGAAACCATCATCAAGGAACAATCACCAGCGTTTTTCCAAAAGCTTATTGAGCTAAACGCAAATAACGCAAGTTCAGCAACCAACGATGGAGCCGCAGCTTTAGGCGTCGTTGAACCTCCGCAAGAACAAGCAAACGCTTTCCCAGCAACATCAGATTCCGTAGTGGCTGGCGCTGCTACTCAAGACTCGACCGTCGCCACCGTAAGCGATACCGCGGCACAAGTTCCGACTGCCACATCAAACGTTGTCACCGCAGACTCGACGCAGCCAAAGCCTGAAGCCGCAGCAACTGCAGCCAAAGACACAACCAAAGCAACGCCAGAAGTCAAGGAAGAAAACAAAGAAGAAAAGCAAGCCGAAGCCAAGACTGAGCAAAACAAGCCCAAACGCATTTGGGGCGGCGTTACCGTCGGCGTGACCTACAACGACTTTCTCGACACCAAGTTTGGCCTCGACAAACTCCCACAAGGCGATGATTACAGCGTTACCGTTGAAGGAGCAGACAAACTTTTAGACAACTTCTGGGGTGTCGGTTTCAAGGCTGGCTTTGGCATCATGTTTATGTTCAACGACTTTTTCAATCTGCGTGGCGACTTGAACATCGCCCTCAGGCAAGGAACTGGAAAAGCGAATTCATCCGTAATCGTGTCTTGGGATGACGAAGATTACGATGACGAAAAGAACGATTTGAAATTGGAATACTCCGCAACGCAATTAAACATCGACTTGCCGTTGCTCGCACGCGTTACGATTCCGAACGCAGTTTATTTTGAAGTTGGCCCCATGTTCTCGTTCAATGTTTATGCGAAGAACAAAGTCACCATCAAGGATTACCATGGCAGCAAGACTTACGAAGAAAAAGGCGGACTCAAAGCATTCGAATTCGATATCGCGACAGGCCTTGGCGTTATGCGTCACATCGGCAAATCCATTCTCGATATCGACTTGCGACTTATAATCGGCATGACTCGAATCAGCGACAGCAAGGATTCTCCAAAAACATGGCAAGGACAGTTGAATATAACCTATTGGTTCTTGTAAGGAGGAATACAAAATGAAAAGTTTGAAGATTTTATTCGCAACAGCAATTGCATTAAGCGTCACAAATGCATGGGCAGACTTGAGAAAATCAGAAACAAGCTATGACGTTTGTTCGCCTAAAGTCCACTTTAAGCTCCCGGATGGTTGGACTAGTGCATATTTAATGATGGGGGGCAGTGGCACTCCGTTCCCCAAAGCGGGTGCTGACGGATGGAGCACCATTGATTTGGGAACGACAAAGACCTACGACGACGCCTATTTCTTCATCAACGGTTTTAACAAGAACGATTGTAATGAAAGCATGTGCTTTACCAAAAAAGGGGCAAACATCAACCCGCCAATGGCCCGTAACGAAGGCTTTACTTGTAAGGACGTCCAAACGGATGGCGGCGACATTTGGATTATGGAACATCCCAATCCGAAGAATGCCGGTCAAGTTTATGTAAAACAGGAAAAGCCTGTTGTACAAGACTTCTATGTACTTTTGCCGCAAAATAAAATGTGGATGAGTTCCACGCCGTTGATTAACGAAAATGGCATAGATCATGAATTGTATGTGGATACAGATCGCTGCGGCTGGTATTTCAGGCGTTACGTCGATGAAGAACTGCCAAGTTCTGTGCTAATTCACATGGCTGATGACGAAAATCCGTACAAACATGCTGTTGGCATGGAAGGTGAAAATTCAAGCAACGCGACTCCGATTGCTTTAAGCGCAATGTTTTCAATTTTTGAGGCTGAACCCGATTACAAAGACGCTCTCTACTTTGTTGTAGATGAAAATATTGCAAGTGAACTTCCTGGAGAAACCAAAGGTTGGTTTGCGACATATCCAGAAGTCGAAGGCTATTGTGGCCTTGAGTTAGCCGCTACGATTTACGATACCGATGCACAGCTGCACCCCTCGTTCTCTTGCTATTCAGGCAGTTATATACTCCAAGGTGAAGGATGCCAGGCCTCAAGCGGAACGGCCGCGCAAGGGGTAGATAGTGCGACCGCAGTAACGGCAATTAACGCATGCATTGGCGTCACAACAGGCATTGTCGAAACGACATTAGATTCGAAGACGAAAAAGCCCACCCTTTCTGCATTGGGAAAAAAATGCTTTATCGACAATAAATACTTCGACCAATTGTTCAGCTACACCGAAGGCGTCAACGAAAAAACATATTTTTACATGCCCTTCTACCGCTCAGCCAACGGCAAATGGGAATTTGATTCCGATTATTACACCAGTCCAGGCCTTGACATTCCCGTTCAGGGTGGTTTCTACCCTGCCGAAGGAAAAACAGACGCCATGATTCTTGCGGTTGATCCGAAACAAAAACCAGTTCCTGCAGCACGCACAAAGCGAAATGCTGAAGGCCCTGTATTCTGGGGACCTTTACTTCGCGAATTAGATCCATCGGAACAAGTTCCTATCATCGACCTTTTCTGTAAAGGTCCTGGTTGGTCCAAAGGCTATGATTGCGAAGGGTCCTTTGCCGAAGGTGAAGAAACAACTGAGCGTATAAATGAAACATTGAAACTTGGAACAGGACTAATTGATGCTTGCGTCTTCGGGTGGAGCTGCGATATTGATGGTTACGCACCTGAAGGTTGGCACATGTTCGTACAAGGTTCAGAAACCGCATCAACCGGAAATTCATCATATTCTCACCGCTGGACGTCCTCCGAAGAAAACAGCAAAGGCAATGGAGGCCGCAACCAACACTTTTGTTTTGAATCCCATGCAAAGTTTGCATTCAAGAGAGGGCTGAAATTCAGCATTCGCGGCGATGACGACATTTGGGTATTCATCAACAACAAACTCGCAGTCGATCTCGGAGGAACACATCTCTCTACTCCGGGTTATGTCGATTTGGACTTTTTCATGAAAGACGCTAAAGTGGATTCGATTTACGATATCGACGTATTCTTCTGCGACCGTCGCACCACAATGAGCAACATGAGAATCAGCACAAACATTTACATGTATCAAGACGAAGAAAGCACCGATTTGCCCACGAGTAGCTCTAGCTCAGCAAAAGCGACATCAAACGCCAGCACAAAGAGTTCTGACTCCAAAAATGCCAAGTCGAGTTCTAGCGTAAGCGACTCCAAATCAAAATCCAGCTCCAGCACAAGCAAAGACTCTAAATCAAGCGCTAGCAAGAATTCCAAATCGAGTTCCAGCAATAAAGATGCAAAGTCCAAGTCGTCTAGCTCTACTAAGTATTACGCAAAGCCGTCTTTCCACGTCGAAATGGTTGCTCCGTTCGAATTCGATATCGTCTTTGACGATGACACACCAAGTCTCGCCAAGCAATATGCCGTCATGGACATGAAAGGGCAAGTACTTTTCACTGGAGAATTGAGCAGCGCGGATACTCGCGTGAAAGTCCCGACTTCCGGCTCGTATATCGTCAGTGTCGGCTACAACTATAGACAAGTGAATGTGAAATAGTCATAGGTCAATAGTCATTGATCATTGGTTATTAGTTATTTGTCTGTAGTAATTGTCACCTCGGCCTTGTGCCGAGGTTATTTTTTTGTTTACTATATTTATCAAAATCATAGCACAAATAGGATGGTTTCAGTGAATAAATTTTATGCAACCGCATTAGCATTCCTACTACTCTGCCCCTGTTTTCTATCGGCCAAATACATGGCTGTTTTAGAAACACTCGCCCCAAAAGATTTACTGACAACGCAAGAGCGTCTCTACTTGACAGATATTCTGAGAGGGCAAGCGGTAAACATTCTTCCGGCAGAACAAAACTGGACCATCATGACTCGTGAAAACATCAACATCATGTTGCCTCCCGGAAAAAAGATTGAAGACTGTGAAGGAAGTTGCCTTGCAGAAACGGGCAAAAATATTGCCGCAGATTACGTAGCTCAAGCTCGAATTTCACAGTTTGGAAAATCCTTGGCAATTAGTGCTGAACTTTACGAAACCGCAAGCAGCAAGCTCGTCGCCAGTTTTGTGGGTAAAGGGGAATCAGTTGATGATATTGAAAAGATTATCAAGGAACAATCTCCGACCTTCTTCAAAAAAGTACGCGAAAATTCTTGGGGCGGATTTGACTACGTCAACACAAACAACTCTTTTTCATTTCAAACCGCTAAAAAAATCATCTTAAACATCGCTACCATTCCTGAAGGAGCGATTCCTTCCATTGACGGCAAAGCGACTCCGCAATGCACAAGCACGCCCTGCAAAATCCAAATTGAAGCCGGCGAACACAGGCTCGTTGTTTCAAAGGATCAATTCGAGGATTTGGACACTCTGATAAACGTTGTTGAAAACGACCAAACCATAAATTTAACACTGTCTTCTAATTTAGGCTCTTTGTACATAATTCCGCAATTTCCCGATGAATTCAGGAAATACCCCATGGCAATTTCCATTGATGGGAAAAACGCTTTTTTGGGCCAGAACGAATTGATTCCGGGGCCACATGCCGTTCGCATAGAACATGCTTGTTTCGATCCGGTCGAATTCAATACCATTATCCAAAAGCAAGAAAGTAAAACAATGTCAGATTCTTTAATACGGGGACTTAGCGGGCTAGAACTGGAGGTGACGAAAAATAACGTTCCTCAAGCCGTTCCTGTTTTCGTCGATGGAGTCCAAGTCGGCACGACTCCTTTTGCAAGTGAAGTACCTTTGTGTGCGAAAATTGAAATTGAATACGACCATGAGCGTAAAGAAATTCCGGTTGATTTTAAATGGCATCAAGTCACCAAGAAAACTTATAGCATTGAAGAAAAAACAGTGGTCGAAGCCCCAAAGACAACGCAAAAAGTAGATGAAACGCCAAAAGATGAAACAACGCAAAAAGTAAATGTTACAGACGTTGAACAAGAATCCCAAAAAGAAACAAGCGAAATCGGCCCCAAAAAGTTTTGGGGAGGTCTTGTGGCAGGTGTTTTCTATAATGATTTTCACAGCACAAAGTTCGGCTTGAACAGCATTCCGCAAAACCCAAGCTATAGTTTATCCATCCAAGATGCAGACAAGCTTCTCGATAATTTCTGGGGAATCGGTTTTAAAGTTGGCTTTGGAAGCTTGTTTGTGCAGAATTCTTATTTTAGCGTACGCAACGACATAGGCATTGCTTACAGACAAGGAACAGGAAATGCGAATACGTCCTTTATCATGTCTTGGGAAAACAGTAATCGTGCTGCTGAAAAATCGGATTTGCAAATAGAATACACAATCAAACAGCTGAACATTGATATTCCTTTGCTTGCACGCGTTTCTATTCCAAGCGCACTTTATTTTGAAGTCGGCCCGATGTTCTCTTTTAACGTTTATTCAAAGAACAAATCGGTTATAACGGATATATACGGCAGTGAAACTTACGAAAGTGACGGCGAGTTAAAAGCTTTTGAATTTGACATCGCAACGGGAATAGGTATTTCTCGCAACTTGGAAAAATCAATTCTCGACATTGACTTGCGATTTGTGATAGGCTTGACACGAATCAGTGACAGCAAGGATTCTCCAAAAACATGGCAAGGACAGTTGAATATAACCTATTGGTTCTTGTAAGGAGGAATACAAAATGAAAAGTTTGAAAATTTTATTCGCAACGGCAATTGCTTTAAGCGTCACAAATGCATGGGCAAACTTGAAAAAATCAGAAATGGGCAGTGATTACTGTTCGCCAAAAATCCATTTTAAACTCCCGGATGGCTGGACTAATGCTTATTTGATGATTGGTAGTTCCGGCGTTCCCTTCCCAACACCTAAGTTAGGGGATAACGGCTGGACGACGATTAATCTTGGTAGCACGGAGGCCAACGATGATGCCTATTTCTTCATCAACGGTGTTTACAAGAACGATTGTAACGACGGTATGTGCGTTACAAGAAATGGCGTCTATGTAAAGCCGAATAACGCTCGTGTCGAGGGCTTTAAGTGTTCTGATATTGGGACCGAAGGTGAAATCTGGATTCAGGATCACCCGGATCCCCAAAAAGAAGGCCAGGTTTATGTAACTACGTCGCAGCCGGTTGTCAAGGACTTCTATATATTCCTTCCGGATAACACGACTTGGAGAAGCTCTACGCCGATGATTGATGAAGACGGCAAGCCGCATGCATTGCAGGTTGATAATGATCATTGCGGATGGTATTATAGGCGCTATATACTTGACGGAAAAATCGACAAGGCTTTGCCATCGAGCGTGATTCTTTATAGAGAAGATGACCCAGAAAAAAATGGCGCTATCGGTATGGGTGGTGAAAAGGCCTTGAATGAAGATCTTGTTGCTGAACCAATTGCGTTGGCCGATTTCTTCGCACTTTTTGAAGCGGATCCGAATTATGCTGATGCTGTGTATTTTTTGGCTGACGAAGAGCAAGCGGATGCGCTTGGTGGTGACACTTATGGTTGGTTTGCTACACGACCGAGTGGTGTCGTTGGAAACTGCCAATATAATCTTGCTGCCGTTATTTACGATACCGATGCTCAGTTGCATCCGTTGTTCTCTTGCTATGCAGATGGCGCTAAGGAGGGCAGTGATGGTTGCCAAAAGAGTGCAGCTTCTCAATCAGCTATTTATAGTTGTATGGGCGTCCATCAAGGGCTAGTGGAATCGACTCTTGCTATTGAAAATGGCAAAAAGAAAATGAAACTCACGACAGCGGGTAAGGCATGTTACTTGAGCCAAACTACCTTTGACCAGATGTTTAACATGACGGAAGGCGTGAACGAAATGTCTTGCTTTGACATGCCATTCACCCGAGCTTCGGACGGCAAGTGGGAATTCGATTCTGATTACTTTATCAGCCCCGGTTTAAACACACCTGTTCAGGGAGGTTTCTTCCCTGTAGAAGCAACAACAGATGCGGACATTTTAGCTGCTCATGCTAGCCAGACTCCTGTTGAGGCTGCTCGTACAAAATATTATGCACAGGGGCCAGTCTTCTACGGTCCGCTTCTCCGTGAAAATGACCCGACGGAACAAATGCCGAAGATAGACGTGCTATGCAATGGCCCTGGTTGGACAGGAGGTCATGATTGCAAAGGAGCTTTTGCAGATGGCGAGGGAACCGAGGCTGTTGTAAATTCAGCTTTAAATCTTGGTAATTATGCCATTTGTGTTTTCGGTTGGAGCTGCGATGATAGGAATAATGCTCCTGAAAACTGGCCGTTCTACACTGCCGGTACTGAAACTAAAGTTACGACGGGGGGAACAGGGCGTTGGGAGTCCAAAGTTGATGGATTAGGCAATGGTGGCCGTAACCAACACTTCTGCTTTGAATCTCACGCTAATTTCCGCTTCAAGAAAAATCTCAAGTTCAACTTCCGCGGTGACGATGACATTTGGGTCTTTATCGATAACAAGCTCGCCGTTGACCTTGGTGGTACGCACCTTGCCGCTCCGGGCTACGTGGATTTGGATTATTTCATGAAGAATAATGGTTATAATCTTGATGAAATTGTGGGAAGGTTCTTTGATATCGATATCTACTTCTGCGATCGCCGTACTCCGATGAGTAACGTCCGTATCAAGACGAACATATTCCTTGAACAGTTTGCGGGAATTATGGTTGAAGCTAAGCAAGATCCGATGGATGTCGTTCCTAATGATAAAGTCCATTACAAAATTTGTTACAAGAAAGGCGGCTATGGTTCGTGTGCAGGTTTTGGCATAGGCGGGATCGATTGCGGTGCGGATATTAAGGAAAAGATTTCCTTTGCACTCACCCAAGATAAGACCTTGCTGAATCCTAGCATGGTCAAGGTCAGCGAATCCCAGTTTGAAGCCAATCCGAAGTATGCATGTGACCAAGGCTGTGGCATCGATGTTTCAAATCCATACGAACCGGTTATTAGCAAAGATAATTTGGAAAAGTTCTTATCTCCCGGAAAATATTACTTTATTATCAAGATTGGCAATGACACGAAAGCAATTGATATTAACATCAAAGGGGATGTCGGTATTGCAAACCGCGAAGCGGTCGTTGTTGATGCTGCAGGAAATCAAGGTCTCCCCTATCCGTTCAAATCTCAAGCGATGGCTTCAACCACGAATAGCGATGGTTCTCCAAACATCGCCCAAATGATTCCACTTTATGTAGCCAACATTTCTGATCCGTGCTCATCAACAAATTGCTCCGCCCCTCTTGAAATGCAGTCCGCCGCAAATACTTCCTATAGTTTGCAAGTTTCAAATAGCAAGGTGGTATTCTATAAGCTGAAAGATGGCAAGCTTTCTCAGGTGAATCTCGTAAAGGACGGCTCTACGATTGGCCAGGGCGGTATTGATACCATTTATGCGACAATTCCGTTTGACAAAATGGAATCTACTGTTGAAAGCGTCTCTATCAATGTGAAAGGCAGCTCGCGCAAGGCCGAAATCAAATTCTTCGTTCCGCGAATCGTGTTCGTAGATTCCGATTCCACATATAACGTTATATCGCATGACGATGATACAAAACAACGATTGAAAGGCTCAACTTATAACTTCTACGTTATAGCCCTTAAAGGTGACGACACTCCATGCACAGATTGCAACTTTACCCTTTCCAAGGGGAGCAAAACATCTACAGGAATCAACATTATCTCAGGCAGTCAAGTCGTGAACGGTCGTGCTACGGTTACTATCCAATCTCAAAAGGTTTATGAAAAGTGCGACAATCCGGATAGGTCTCAGTGCGGCAAGGATACTACAGCTACGCTCCATATCGTAGGTCCAAATGCAGCCCTTACGCAAGCAACCTACACAAATCTCCAATTCCTTGAACCGCCGGTCCCGACTCCGCTGTTCGCAGACATCTTCGATGTCCACGGTGTAAAGAGCGCAAGCGATTTAAATATCCCGACTCCGTATTTCAGCAAGGATCAGGAATATCTCGATGGCATCGGCGACTCGCTAGTCGTTTATTACACCCGAAATTTCATTAAAGATTCGCTCCCTGAAAAAATTGCAGTCTTCTGGGATAGCGATAAAGATTCCGTAGTCTTCGAAAAATCTGAAATCAAGAAGGGAGCTGTTTGCGGTGATAAAGCCGGTTTGCCTGATTCGCTTTGCTTGGGTCGAATTTCTCTTAGCGGCAAGAAACTTTCGAAAAAAGTGAAAACTTCCGGAATGGGAAAACTTACATCTTGGGCACTCTATACGGCTCGCGGAGTACCTATTATGAACTTTTATATGTGCAGTATTTATGACCGTATCGCTCCAATTATTCTCTCTGCAAACGCTTTTACCGATAAGTCAACTAGCAATATTGCTCAATTGCAGGTTATATTCTCTGAAAAGGTTGAAAAGACGACTGTTGGCGCAAAACAGGGTGATAACATATTCTCCTTCTACATCAATGCTGGCAAGAATCCTCATTTTGAGGAATCGATTTCACTTGCTCCTGGTGTTGCTTATGGCAGCAAGTTTGATTCGGTGCATACTTTCATATACAGCCAAAAATCTACGTTCCCGCAGGTGGAAGATTACATCAACTTCAGAAGCTTCGATGGCAAAGGACTTGTCGGCGACCAATCTAGTTATGCATCATTTTCTGGTGCAGATACAATTCGCCCATCAAACGACATTTCCAAACAATGGAATATTGCTCTTGGCTATAACGCGAAAACCCATCTTCCATCTCCTTGGGTTCTAATTACAAAAGGCAGCTCCGCATCTCAAAGTTCTAAATCCAGCTCCAGCAGCAAGAATTCAAAATCGAGTTCCAGTGGTAAAATTGCATCGTCTAGTTCCAGCAGTATAGATTATGCAAAGCCTTCTTTCCGAGTCAAGATGATATCGCCATTTGAATTCGATATTGTCTTGGATGAAGATTTGCCAAGCCTTGCAAAACAATATGCGGTCATGGACATGAAGGGGCAAGTTCTTTCTGTCGGGGAATTGAGCAATGCGGAAACGCGTGTCAAGGTTTCGACGCCGGGTTCATACGTTGTTCGCGTTGGACTTGGCTATAGACAAGTAAATGTGAAGTAGTTTGTGGTTTTTATTTCTGCGATTAAATAAATTGAAGAACGACGTCATGACGGACGAATAGCGACGTCATGGCGGACCTGATCCGCCATCTGTTGTAGCCAAGTTTCCGGCTCGGAGGCCGGAATGACGAGCAAGGTTTTACAGCGAGAACATTTATGTTCTCATTGGAAAACCGCAGTAGTCATGCCTCAACGAGGAATGACGGGCAAGGCGATTATTGCAAAAATCCCGCTTCGGCGGGATTTTTCTATATGATACAATATGTTGCATATAAAAGCAAAAAAAATTTAATTTTTCTATTGTAAATTTGTTTTAATTTATATAGTTTTCTATCAGAATTAATGTTATAACAAGGAGGAAACATGAATTCTTTTAAGGCAGCAATTGCCGTTTCTATTGCTATATGCACTTCAACGTCATGGGCAAACTTGAAGAACTCACAAACGGGAAATGACGTTTGTTCGCCCAAAATCCACTTTAAACTCCCTAAAGGTTGGTCAAATGCCTATTTGGTGCTCGGCGAGACTGCTGTAGCGTTCCCTAAAGCCAAGCTGGCTGACAACGGCTGGACAATGATTGATCTCGGGAGCACAAAGACCAACGACGATTCCTATTTCTACATCAACGCTTTTAACAAGAACAATTGTAATGACGGTATGTGCGTTACA
>Ga0129307_1000792_pt1 | contig 43188 bp, 43 predicted proteins | sample P1105metagenome_FD_94437 | JGI IMG/M metagenome (GOLD analysis project Ga0129307, IMG submission 94437) | Capybara group fecal microbial communities from Wisconsin, USA - P1105 metagenome | ecosystem: Host-associated > Mammals > Digestive system > Large intestine > Fecal | place: USA: Wisconsin...
GCAGCAAGAAGTACATGAATATGAAGCACTTGGAGGCGGCTCTGGAAGACGTCTCTATTGCTGGCTGACTTCATTCAGCCAGAGCCTGCAAACGAATTTGCGCATAACTCTTGACAGTACCGTCGGGGCAGAGTACTTCTTTCATCCATTCGTTGAATGCTTCGATGATTGGATTATCTGGTGGAGTTTCCCACTCTCGACATTGGCCGAAGTAACCTCGGCGATAGAAAAGGGAATTGCGGCTGAGGCTTTAATGAACAGGCCTGTCCGGCTTGAACGTGAAAAAAGGAAATTGACAAAAAATAAGGAAGAAGGAAATTGATCTATCGCGTTGACCGTGACCAGATTGTATTTTGGCTGAGTCAATTCAAATACGGTGATATAAACGATGTAGATTTTAGAAGACACCTCATTGATCTGCTTATCAATTCTATAACTGTATGGGACAGAGCTGACGAATTTTAGATAACCACAGCTTATAACCTAACTTCCTGCAAAACCAAGACATTCCAGGTTGAAAAGAACCACGTCGCCGAAGAAGCGGCATGGTTCGATTTTAGAGAGTCTGTGTGTGCCGGGAGCCTCTTAGATCGAAAGACTCTGAGAGGCGTTTTTGTTTCATAAGTATGTTTTTCGCTATTTTGCCAAAAATGGGAGTGTCAGTTTGTGGAAGCGTCTCTGCGAGAATGGAAACCTGGGAGATTAAATGGATTTTTCAGGAGTAATCACGGATTCAGAGAAAATAGACAAAAACATGGGATTGTCGCTTGCTTTTTGGGGGATAGTTTGATATAATAAAGACCAAAGGCCATGGGAGAGAGAAGGTGAATCGTATGTCCCTACAAGCCGTTGAGATGGTTATTGAGACCGAACAGAAAAACAAAGAGCGCAGGACAGCCGCCGAGCAGCAGGCCAAGCAGTTGACAGCCGATGCCGAGCGGAATGGTCTTGCGCTCTTGAACAATGTGCGTGCTCAGGCGGACGCGGAGGGGAAAACCCTGCTGCAGCAGGCTGAGGCGTGCGCGGAGGAGCGCTCCGACGTCATCCGGAAAGAGGCGGAGCAGCATGCGGAAGCTCTGCGAACCAAGGCAAAATCCCGCCTGGAGGATGCCGCGGAATTGATTGTCAGAAGGGTCGTGAGGTAAGAGATATGGCCATTGTCAAAATGAAAAAGCTTCGGGTTATGGCTCTGGCCTCAGATCGGGAGGATCTGCTGCAGCAGCTGCTGCGGCTGGGCTGCGTGGAGATCAGCGAGCCGGATAGCCTGCTGGCCGATCCCCAGTGGGCGGCCCTGCTCCACCGGGGAAGCTCTTCTCTGGCCGAAGCGCGGACGGAGATCTCGGACGTCAACACCGCCCTGGAGGCCATCCGAAAATACGGCGGGCTGAAGGACGGTATGTTCGTCCAGCGGCCTCCCGTTTCGGAAAATGCGTTTCTGGGAAGCGGTACGGTGGACACCGCAAAAGCCGCCGCGGCCAAGATCAACGGGCTGCTTCAGTCCCTGACCCGGCTCCAGAGCGAGGAGGGGCGGCTTTCCGCCCAGCGGGCGGCGCTGACTCCCTGGGCAGCGCTGGAGCTGCCGCTGGAGAACCAGGGAACCGCCCATGTGCTGTTCCGTCTGGGCGTCTGTCCGGGCGCGGCGGATGTGGGCCGCATCCGCAATGAGCTCACCGCCTCCGACGCGGCGGCGGAGCTGCTGGAGATCAGCGCGGACAAGCAGCAGCACTACCTGCTGATCCTGTGCCACCGGGCGGATGAGGAGAAAGCTATGGAGGTCCTGCGGCCCCATGGCTTCAGTGTCACAGCCTTCCCGGATGTCACCGGGACCCCGGCGGAGAACCTCAGTCGGTTGGACCAGGATCTGGAGGCCAACCGCAAGCAACAGGCGGATACCACGGCGGCCATTACCGCCTGCGCCGGTTCCCGGGAGGCGTTATGGATCTATGCTGACCGGCTTACCGCCGAGGAGGCTCGGGAGGAGAACGCGGGACGGCTGATGACCGACGGCACCATCGTGTTTTTTGAGGGCTGGTGTCCGACGGAGAGCCTCGATCAGGTGCAAGCGCTTCTGGAGGCAAAAGGCTGTGCATGGGAGGCGGCGGACCCCACGGAGGAGGAGATCCCCGACGTACCGGTCCAGCTGAAGAACAACTGGCTGACCAGGCCGCTGAACATGGTGACGGAGATGTACAGTCTGCCCGCCTACGACGGTGTGGACCCCAACCCCCTGATGGCGCCGTTTTTCATCTTCTTCTACGGCTTCATGCTGGCGGATATGGGATATGGATTGCTGATGATACTGGCCTCCTGGATCATTATGAAGAAGGCAAAGCCCAATGGGCCCACCATGCGGCACATGATCCCCCTGCTGGGGCTGTGCGGCGTCAGCACCTTCATCATGGGCGCCGTCACCGGCGGCTTCTTCGGAGACCTGCTGCCTCAGTTGGCGAAGCTCATCAATCCCAATACCACGTTTACCGCTATGCCGGCCCTGTTTTCACCACTGAATGACGCACTGGCGGTACTGATCGGGTCACTGGGTATTGGCCTGGTGCAGATCTTTACCGGCATGGCTGTCAGCATGTACCGGCAGATCAAGCGGGGAGAGGTCATGGCCGCGCTCTGCAATGAGGGTGCCTGGTATCTGATCTTCGTCCTGATCGCCATCGGCGCTGTCACCGGAGCCATGTCCTACGCGCTGATCGCGGTTCTGGTGGTGATCGTGCTCACCCAGGGCTACGGCAAGAAGGGCATCCTGGGCAAGATCATGGGCATCGGCGGGTCGCTGTACAACAACATCACCGGGTATTTCAGCGACATCCTGTCCTATTCCCGTCTGATGGCCCTGATGCTGGCTGGCGCGGTTATTGCCCAGGTGTTCAATACGCTGGGCGCGATCACAGGCAACGTGATTACCTTTTTCATCATATCCATGATCGGCAACGCCTTGAACTTTGCACTGAACCTGCTGGGCTGCTATGTCCATGACATGCGTCTCCAGTGCCTGGAGTTTTTCAGCAGGTTTTACTCGGACGGCGGAAAGCCCTTCCGCCCCCTGGGCATTACTACGAAATATGTTGATATTGTAAAGAAATAAGGAGGTTTTCAAAATGAGTTTTCTGGAATCTTTCGGTGGTTTGGCACTGGCCCTGCTGGGCTCTGGTTTGGCGGTGGGCCTGAGCTGCGTTGGTTCGGCCAAGGGTACCGGCATCGCCGGTGAGGCCGGTACCGGACTTCTGTGCCAGGATCCCTCTAAATCCGGTAAGGTCATGGTTCTGCAGCTGCTGCCCGGCACCCAGGGCCTGTACGGCCTGGTGGTCTGGTTCTTCGCGCTGATCCAGATGGGCATGCTGAACGGCACCGCCGCCGACCTGTCCGTCGCGGAGGGACTGCGGTACTTCGCCGCCTGTATGCCCATGGCATTGGGCGGGCTGCTGTCCGCCATCGCCCAGGGCCGCGTGGCCGCTGGTTCTATCAATATCCTGGCCAAGAAGCCCGACGACTGGTCCAAGGGCCTGATCCTCTGCGGCATCGTGGAGTTCTACGCCATTCTGTCCCTGCTGGCTTCCATGCTGATGCTTCTGTGGCTGTAATCCCACAGGAAGGGGATTCAATATGAACGGAATCGAAAAAATCACCCAACGCCTCGATACGGAGACCCAGGCGGAGATCGACCGGGTCCTGGATCAGGCGAAGGATGCCGCCGCCCAGGCAGTGGCCCGCTACCAGGCTCAGGCGGACAGGGAAGCCGCCGACCGGAAGGCCCGGAATGAAAAGGCCGCCGCTGAGCGGGAGGAGCGTCTGGTCAGCGTGGCCCAGATGGAGGCCCGGAAGGTAACCCTGGGAGCCAAGCAGGAGATGGTGGAGCAGGCCTTTGATCTGGCCCTCCGGAAGCTGTGCGAGATGCCGGATGAACGGTACATTGCCACGGCGGCCGGTCTGCTGGCCGAGGCCGCGCCCGATGGAAAGGGCACCGTCATTTTCTCGGAACAGGAGCGGAAACGAATCGGACAGGCGTCGGTGGATGCCGCCAACGCCAAGCTGGGGGAGAAGGGGAAGCTGACCCTTTCCTCCGAGACCCGGAACATCCGGGGCGGCTTCATCCTGGTAAACGGCAGCGTGGAGGTCAACTGCACCTTTGAGACGCTGGTCCGCCTGCAGAAGGGCACCATGTCCGGCGAAGTGGCCAAGCTGCTGTTCCCCGAAGGATAAGGGGGGAGACAAGACTTGCCCAAAAGAATCAAGGATACCGATTATCTGGTGATCTCCGCCCGCATCAAGGCCATGGAGACAGGGCTTCTGACAGCGGATCGGATGGAGCAGTTGCTGGCCGCCCACTCCGATGAGGAGGTTTCCCGGATCCTGCAGGAGTGCGGCTACCCCGCCTTCTCCGCCGGAAATCAGTCGGAGATGGATGCGGCGCTGTCTGCGGCCCGGGAGGAGATCCTGACAGACCTGGGCGACAGCGCCCCGGATCCCAGATATCTGGATGTATTCAAACTGAAGTATGACTATCACAACGCCAAGGCGATTCTGAAGGCGCAGGCCATGGGCACCGAGCCGGACTCCATGCTGATGGATATGGGCCGTGTCCCCGCCGGGGAGCTGAAGGAGGCCATCCGGGAGGGGGACGATGCCGAGCTGCCGTCCCTGCTGGCGGAGGCCATCACCGAGGCGAAGGAAGTGCTGGAGACCACCCGGGACCCGCAGCTCAGCGACATGGTGCTGGACCGCTGGCTCTACCGGGATGAGATGGCAGTGGCGGAGGCCACCGGAAGCTCGTTCCTCCGGGGCTATGTGCAGAGTCAAATCGACGCCGCCAATCTCCGCGCGCTTGTGCGTACCCTCCGCATGGGGAAGAACGCCGATTTTCTGAAGGGGGTCCTCTTCACGGGCGGAAAGATTCCCGAGGACGCAGTGCTGTCAGTGGCGGAGGCCAATGGCAGTGGGATGACGGAGTTGTACGGCTCCACGGATCTCTGCGCGGCGGCGGAAGCCGGCGCGGAAGCCCTGTCCGGCGGCCCTCTGACGGAGTTTGAAAAGCTCTGTGACGACGCGGTCAGCGAATATCTGGCCGGGGCACAGATGGTGCCATTTGGCGAGGCCCCGCTGGTGGGCTATCTGGCGGCGCGGGAGACGGAGTACACCAATCTCCGTATTCTGCTGATGGGGCGGAAAGCCGGTCTGGCGCCGGAGGTTATCCGCGCCCGTCTCCGGCAGAACTATGTGTAAGGAGTAAGCTATGGCTGTAACGTATCGTATCGCGGTGGTGGGAGATTGGCAGTCCGTTATGGGCTTCCGTGCCCTGGGCCTGGACACCTATCCGGTGACCAGCCCGGAGGAGGCGCGGGAAACCATCCACCGTCTGGCGAAAGAGGACTGCGCGGTGATCTACCTGACGGAACAGCTGGCTGCCAAGCTGGGGGATGTCATCGCCCGTTATAAGGACGAGCTGGCCCCCGCCATCATCCTGATCCCCGGCCGGGAGGGCTCTCTCGGCATCGGCAAGGAAACGCTCCAGAGCTCCATCGAGCGGGCCGTGGGCGCGGATATCCTGTAAAATATTCACAGCAGATGCTGTGAGACCGGGATCCGTCTTCTCTGTTGAAATAAAGAAAGCGGAACCCATTCCGGCGGCAGAGAGCCGCACAGTATGTTCCAGCGAATCTACCCGGAAAGAAGGTATATATTCTTGAGCGGTAAAGTTGTAAAAGTATCCGGCCCGCTGGTGGTAGCCACCGGCCTGTCGGACGCCAATATGTCCGACGTGGTCCGTGTGGGTCCCCAGCGGCTGATTGGCGAGATTTTGACGATGAAGGGCGACTCCGCATCCATTCAGGTCTATGAGGAGACCTCAGGCTTGGGTCCCGGAGCCGAGGTGGTTACCACCGGCGCGCCCATGAGCGTGGAGCTGGGCCCCGGTATGATCGAGGGCATCTACGACGGCATCCAGCGCCCGCTGGAGAAGATCGTGGAAAAGGTGGGCGCCAACATCACCCGCGGCGTGGAAGTTCCCGCCCTGGATCATGAGAAGAAGTGGGAGTTCACCCCCATTGCCAAGGTGGGCGACAAAGTTGTGGGCGGCGATATCTTGGGCACCGTGCCCGAGACAGCTGTGGTGCTCCACAAAATCATGGTGCCCCCCAAGATGAGCGGCACCATCACCAAGATCGCGCCCAAGGGCGAGTATACGGTTCTGGATCCCATCGTCACCCTGAAGACGGACGACGGTAAGGAAGTGGAGCTGCCCATGATGCAGAAGTGGCCTGTCCGTGTGGGCCGGCCCTATAGCCACAAATATCCCCCCAAGCGGCCCCTGTGCTCCGGCCAGCGGATCATCGACACCATGTTCCCCATCGCCAAGGGTGGCACCGCCGCCGTACCCGGCCCCTTCGGTTCCGGTAAGACTGTGGTGCAGCACCAGCTGGCCAAGTGGTCCGACGTGGACATCGTGGTCTACATCGGCTGCGGCGAGCGCGGCAACGAGATGACCGACGTTCTGCGGGAGTTCCCCGAGCTGAAGGACCCCCGCACTGGCGAGTCCCTGATGAAGCGGACAGTCCTGATCGCCAACACCTCCGATATGCCCGTGGCCGCCCGTGAGGCCTCTGTGTACACCGGCATCACCATTGCCGAGTATTTCCGTGACATGGGCTACGACGTGGCCGTCATCGCCGACTCCACCTCCCGGTGGGCCGAGGCTCTGCGAGAGATGTCCGGCCGTCTGGAGGAGATGCCCGGCGAGGAGGGCTATCCCGCCTACCTGGCCTCCCGTCTGGCCCAGTTCTACGAGCGCGCCGGCTCCGTGGAGTGTATCGGCTCCGACGAGCGCCGGGGCAGCCTGACCGCCGTGGGCGCCGTGTCGCCTCCCGGCGGCGACCTGTCCGAGCCTGTCTCCCAGGCCACCATGCGGATCGTCAAGGTGTTCTGGTCCTTGGACTCCTCTCTGGCCTACAAGCGCCATTTCCCGGCCATCAACTGGCTGAATTCCTACTCCCTGTACCTGGACTCCCTGAAGCCCTGGTTCGATGAGAATCTGGGTTCCGACTTTATGAAAAACCGGGGACAGGCTATGTCCATTCTGCAGAATGAGGCCAGCCTGAACGAGATCGTCCAGCTGGTGGGCAAGGACGCCCTGTCTCCTGCCGACCAGCTGACGCTGGAGGTGGCCCGGATGATCCGGGAGGACTTCCTGCAGCAGAACGCGTTTCTGGACGTGGACAGCTTCTCCAGCTATGACCGGCAGGAAAAGCTGCTGGGCATGATTCTGGACTACGACCGCCTGTGCCGTGACGCCATCGCCAAGGGCGCGCCGGTGATGAAGCTGTTTGAGATTCCCGCCCGTGAGCAGATCGGCCGCGCCAAGAGTGTGCCCGCCGAGGAATATGAGAAGGTCTACGCCGATATCCGCCACTCCATGGCACAGGAGATTGAGGCTGTGGCGGCACAGGGAGGGGAAGACTGATGATTAAAGAATACAGAACCGTAGAAGAGATCGTCAGCCCGCTGATGATGGTCCGCCAGGTGGAGGGCGTCACCTACGACGAGCTGGTGGAAGTCCAGCTCCACAACGGCTCCATCCGCCGTGGCAAGGTGCTGGAGGTCAACGGCGACACCGCTGTTGTCCAGCTGTTCGAGTCCGCCGCCGGCATCAACCTGGCCGACGCCAAGGTCCGTTTCCTGGGCCATCCCCTGCAGCTGGGCGTCTCCGCCGATATGCTGGGCCGCGTGTTCAACGGCATGGGCGAGCCTATCGACGGCGGCCCGGAGATCATCCCGGAGGAATACCGGGACATCAACGGCCTGCCCATGAACCCCGCGGCCCGTGACTATCCCAACGAGTTCATCCAGACCGGCGTCTCTACCATCGACGGCCTGAACACCCTGGTCCGCGGCCAGAAGCTGCCCATTTTCTCCGGCTCCGGCCTGCCCCACGCCAACCTGGCGGCGCAGATCGCCCGTCAGGCCAAGGTGCTGGGAGACGACGGCTCCAACTTCGCGGTGGTGTTCGCCGCCATCGGTATCACCTTCGAGGAGTCCGAGTTCTTCGTCAGCGAGTTCCGCCGCACCGGCGCCATTGACCGTACCGTCATGTTCTCCAACCTGGCCAACGACCCGGCCGTCGAGCGCATCAGCACGCCCCGTATGGCCCTGACCGCCGCCGAGTACCTGGCCTTTGAGAAGGATATGCACGTGCTGGTCATCATGACCGATATCACCAACTACGCCGAGGCCCTCCGTGAGGTCTCCGCAGCCAAGAAGGAGGTCCCCGGCCGCCGCGGCTTCCCCGGCTACCTGTATACCGACCTGGCCACCATGTACGAGCGGGCTGGCCGTCAGCTGGGCAAGAAGGGCTCCATTACCCTGATTCCCATCCTGACCATGCCCGAGGACGACAAGACCCACCCCATCCCCGACCTGACCGGATATATCACCGAGGGACAGATTATCCTGTCCCGTGAGCTGTACCGCAAGGGCATTCATCCCCCTGTGGACGTGCTGCCGTCCCTGTCCCGTCTGAAGGACAAGGGCATCGGCGAGGGCAAGACCCGGGAGGATCACGCCAACACCATGAACCAGCTGTTCGCCGCCTACTCCACCGGTAAGGACAACAAGGAATTGATGTCCATCCTGGGCGAGGCTGCCCTGACCCCCACGGATCTGCTGTACGCCAAATTCGCCGACGAATTTGAGAAGCGGTATGTGAACCAGGGCTACGAGGAGAACCGCTCCATTGAGGAGACCCTGGATCTGGGCTGGGAGCTGCTGAGCATCCTGCCCAAAAGCGAGCTGAAGCGTATTAAGCCGGAGTATATTGAAAAGTACTGGCCGAAAAAAGACGAGCAGAAGTAAGGAGGGGGTAACCTATGGCGAATATCACGGTAAACCCCACCCGTATGGAGCTGACCCGGCTGAAGGGAAAGCTGCGCACCGCCCAGCGTGGCCACAAGCTGCTGAAGGATAAGCGGGACGAACTGATGAAGCAGTTCCTGGACACCGTCCGGGAGGTGAAAGCCCTCCGGGCCGAGGTGGAGGAGGAACTGATGACCGTCCACGGCGCCTTCACCGTGGCCTCCGCCCTAATGAGCGACCAGGCCATGGAGCAGGCCCTGCTGTACCCCAAGCAGAGCGTGGAGCTGACCATGACGACGCAGAACATCATGTCCGTCAATGTGCCGGTATACCACTTCCAGACCAAGACGAAATCTGATTCCGACATCTATCCCTACGGCTTCGCGGCTACCTCCGGCGAGCTGGATACCGCCGTGGATGCATTGGGCAAGGTGTTTCAGAAGATGCTGAAGCTGGCTCAGATCGAGAAATCCGCCCAACTGATGGCGGAGGAGATCGAAAAGACCCGCCGCCGCGTCAACGCGCTGGAATATGTGATGATCCCCAATACCCAAGAGGCGATCCGCTATATCAACATGAAGCTGGATGAAAATGACCGCGCCACCACCATCCGCTTGATGAAGGTGAAGGATATGCTTCTGAAAGAGGCCATTGAGGAACAGCGCGCCCGGGATGAGGCCGCGCAGAAACGATTCGAAGAGACTCGGAGTTAAAAAGGAAAGGCGGCGCACTGCGCCGCCTTTCTGATGTTTATTAGGTTTTGCGCTTATTATAATTTTAGAATACAAGGAGAAGCGTCCTATTATGTACTGCACACAGAAGATTACATCAGACCTGACTTGGGTGGGCGTCTCTGACCGGCGCCTGGCCCTCTTTGAAAACGCCTATCCCATCCCTAAGGGTATCTCCTACAACGCATACGTGGCGTCGGATGAGAAAACGGTTTTGTTGGACACCGTGGACAAAGCGGTGGCGGAGCAGTTTTTTGAAAATCTGGAGCATGTCCTGGCGGGCCGGGGCCTGGACTATGTCATCGTCAACCACATGGAGCCGGACCACTGTGCCACGCTGGGCGACCTGCTGCGGCGCTATCCCGGCGTAACGGTGGTGGGCAACGCCAAGACTCTGACCATGATCGGTCAGTTCTTCGACTGCGACCTGACGGGTCGGACCCTTACGGTGAAGGAGGGGGAGAGCCTGTGCACCGGCCGCCACACCTTTACATTCTATATGGCCCCCATGGTCCACTGGCCGGAGGTCATGGTGACCTATGACAGCGCGGACAAGGCGCTGTTTTCCGCCGACGCCTTCGGAACCTTCGGCGCCCTGAACGGCAACCTGTTCGCCGACGAGGTGAATTTCAAGGAGATCCGGGCGGAGGACGCCCGCCGCTACTACGCCAATATCGTGGGAAAATACGGCGTTCAGGTCCAGGCCCTGCTGAAAAAAGCCGCCGGGCTGGACATCGCCCTTCTCTGCCCTCTCCATGGCCCCGTCTGGCGGCAGGACATCGGCTGGTTTGTAGAGAAGTACCAGAAGTGGAGCACCTGGACCCCGGAGGACCGGACGGCCCTGATTGTCTACGGCTCCATCTACGGCCATACCCAGAACGCCGCCGAGATTTTGGCCAACGCCCTGGCGCAGAGAGGCGTGAAGGGCATCACCCTGTACGACGCGGCGGAGACGGACCTGTCGGAGCTGGTCAGCGAGGCCTTCCGGTGCAGTCACATCGTTCTGGCCTCCGCCACCTACAACGGTGGGATCTTCACCCCCATGGAGACGCTGCTGCTGGATCTGAAGGCCCACGCCCTGCAGAACCGCACGGTGGCCCTCATCGAAAACGGCACCTGGTCCGCTCAGTCCGGACGGCAGATGGGTGACATTCTTTCGTCCATGAAGAACATGACGGTGCTGGAGGGGACGGTCAGCCTGAAGTCCTCCGTGAAGGAGGTCCAGCGGGAGGAGCTGGAGGCTCTTGCAGATGCCTTGGCCTTGGATATCCTGCAGTAAATAAAATTACGGAAAAGGCGCTGGAGCAATTCCGGCGCCTTTTCTCTGTTGACACCGGCAGTATATGAAAGTATAATAAGTATGAAAAGTATAACTTTTCATACTTTTGTAAATGAGGGATGGATATGAAACCGTCGAAAGGGAAATTTGCCGGGACCGTCCGGGTGGGGGAGAAGGGTCAGATCGTCATCCCTAAGGGCATACGAGAACTGTTCGATATCCGGCCGGGAGACACCCTGCTGGTGCTGGCGGACGAAAAGCGGGGCATCGCCATCACCAAGGACGATGTGCTGCTCCGGCAGTTTGAAGCCATCCTAGGGCCGGAGGGAGAGAAATGAGCAAGATCGCTTTTTTCTGCATCCCCGCCTGGGGGCACACCAATCCCACGGTGGAGGTGGTGCGGGCCTTGACCCGGCAGGGCCATCAGGTGCGGTATTACAGCTTTACACCCTTCCGGAAGAAGCTGGAGAGCGCCGGCGCGGAGGTGGTGCTCTGTGATCCCTATCTGCCGCCGGAGCCAAAACATCTGGACAAAAAGGTGGGGAAGGATTTCGCGGCCTTGGTGGAGATGGCGGCGGACACCACCCTGGCCCTGGAGGAGAAGGTCTGTCGGGAGATGGCGGACTTTAGCCCGGATATCATCGTCTCCGACTCCGTATGTTTCTGGGGCAAGTTATTCGCCAAAAAGTTAGATGTCCCTTATGTCTGCTCTACTACGACTTTCGCCTTTAATCAGTATACGGCCCAACTGATGAAGCCGAGGCTGGGGGAGATGGCGCGGTCGGTTCTGGGGATGCCCAGAATCAACCGGAAGATGGTTCTGCTGCGGCAGCATGGCTATCCGGTGGAGAAGCTGACAGACCTGATTCAGAATGACAACGACACGGACACCATCGTCTATACCTCCCGGGAGTTTCAGCCCATGGCGGAGACTTTTTCCGAGCGGTACGCCTTTGTGGGGCCGTCTCTGCCGGAGACCACGGCAGCGCGGAAAGGGGAAAACCTCCGTCCTCTGATTTATATCTCCCTGGGGACGGTGGTGAACCGGAATCCGTCCTTTTATCGGAATTGTTTCGCGGCTCTGGGAGAGCTGGACGCCGATGTGGTGCTGTCCATTGGGGAGGGAAATCCCCTGCCTGAGAGCGCACCGGAAAATTTCCGGGTGGAGCAGCGGGTGGACCAGCTGGCGGTTCTGAGCCGGGCGGCTGTGTTTCTGACTCACTGCGGCATGAACAGCGCCAACGAGGCCATTTGGTTCGGCGTGCCTACGGTTTTGTTTCCTCAACAGAGCGAGGAAGAGGCAGTTGCAGGCCGGATGGCGGAGTTGGGACTGGGCCTGCGCCTGCAAGGCGGATCTCCCGCACAGATCCGGGAGGCCATTCGGCAAGTTCTCACCGATCCGGGCTATCGGGAACGCACGGAGCGCATGGCGGATACCTTCCGCACTGCCGGAGGACCGGAGAGAGCGGCTGATTTTATCCTGTCCCGCTGCAAGTAAAAAATGCCTGTGAAGCGGCAGCTTCACAGGCATTTTTGAGTTTAGAACCATTTTACAGCAGGGTCACGCCGGCTTTTTCACAGACCTCCAGGGTCTCCTGGTCCCACAGGCTGGCCTGAACCTCACCGATGTGGCAGGCGCCCAGCAGCAGCATGCACAGCCGGGACTGGCCGATGCCGCCGCCGATGGACTGGGGTAGCTCCCCGTTCAGCAGCATCTGGTGGAAGGGCAGCTTGCGGCGGTCGTCACAACCCCGCTCCGTCAGCTGGCGGTCCAGGGCAGCCTCATCCACCCGGATGCCCATGGAGGAGATCTCAAAGGCCCGCTCCAGAACCGGGTTCCACATGAGGATATCGCCATTGAGAGTCCAGTCATCGTAGTCCGGCGCCCGGCCGTCATGGGGTTTACCAGATTTCAGATTGCCGCCGATCTGCATCAGGAACACAGTGCTGTGCTCCCGGCAGATCTCCGTTTCCCGCTCCTGGGGGGTCAGCTGGGGGAAGCGGTCCTCCAAATCCTGGGTGGTGATAAAATAGACCTCCCGCTCCGGCTTGAAGGTCAGGACGGGATAGGCATTCCGCAGGGCGGCGGCGGTGTCGCAGATAGCGCCCACGATGTCCTGAACAGTCTCCCTCAGGTACGCCTCACGACGGTCCTCCCGGGTGATGTGCTTTTCCCAGTCCCACTGATCCACATAGATGGAGTGCAGATTGTCTACTACTTCATCCCGGCGGATGGCGTTCATGTTCGTATACAGTCCCGTGCCCACGGGAAATTCATAGCGCTTCAGGGCCAGCCGCTTCCACTTTGCAAGGGAGTGGACCACCTGGCCTTCAGTGCCTACGTCTGGGATATCGAAAGCTACTGGCCGTTCCACACCGTTGAGGTCGTCGTTCAGGCCGGTTTTCCCGTCCACAAACAGGGGAGCGGAAACCCGGTGCAGGTTCAGCCGGATAGACAGGCTGTGCTGAAATTCCGCGTGAATCAGCTCGATGGCCTTTTGCAACTGGTTATTGGTCAAAGGCATCCGGTAGCCGGCGGGGATGGTGACTTTGCTCATGAGATCATTCCTTTTTATCAAAATTCAAATGAAGAAGGAGACCAGCCAGGGGGTGACATAGGCCTCCATGAGAGCCGCTGCCGCCAGCAGAGGGAGAATCAGCAGCAAATAGATCCGGGATAACTGGCCCGCAGTCTGGAGAAAAGGGGTGGTTTGCTGTTTCCGCAGGCGGCGGGTCAAATCTCCACAGAGATACAGCCCGACGGCAAAGGAGACTACCATGGCCGGAAGTTCAAACACGCCGTGGGGCAGCAGGGCTGCCAGATATACCAGCAGAGAGTAACCGTGGGCCGAGTAATAGGCGCCCATGACGCCCAGCAGCATGGCATTGGCCCCCAGGGCAAGGGCCGGGAGATAGACAAAGGGCAGCAGTCCGTAGAGAATGGAGATGCCGCAGGCTGTCAGATTGTTCCCCAGCAGAGCGGCGGCGGAAACAAAGCCCTCGGGATCAGACAGCTCCGAGAGCTGGATCACCATGGTCTCTACAATTTCATCCCGCAGCTCCGGAAGCAGAAAGCCGCCGGCATAGGCGATGAGAATCAAAATAGGGAAAGCCGCGGCGCACCGCGTCAGCTCGTAGGAGAAGTCCGGGCTGCGCAGAAAGCCCCGCAGTTCCTCATAAAGGGAGGCAATCACTGCAGTTTCTCCAGGCCCAGGCGCAGGCGGCGGAGGGTTTCCTCACGGCCCAGAATGTAGCAGATCTCCACGGCACCGCCGGGGGTTACCAGTTTGCCGGCGACAGCGATACGGACCGGCCACATCAGCGTGGCGTTCTTGACGCCCAACTGGGCGGCGAAGCTGATGAGGGTGTCGTGGATGGCGTCCACGGTCCAGTCGGGAAGGGCTTCCAGCACGGGAATGACCTTTTCCAGCATTTCACGGGAGATGACGGCGTCGGTCTTGGATTTCTTGTTGGTGAAGAACGCCGCATCGTACTCCGGCAGCTGGTCGAAGAAGTCAATCTTCTCCGGGATGTCCGTCAGCTTTTCACACCGGGCCTGAAGCAGTCCGGCGATGGCGGCGGTGTCCATGGCGGGGTTCTTCACCGCCTGGCGGATATAGGGTTCCGCCACTCGGACGAAGTTCTCCGGCGTCATGGCCCTGAGATAGTTGGCGTTGAAGTAGTCCAGCTTGGCGATGTCAAAGATGGCAGGGGACTTGGAGATGCCGGCGATGTCAAAGGCATCCACCAGTTCCTCCAGGGAGAAAAACTCCTTTTCGGCCAGGTCGCCCTTGGGAGCCCAGCCCAGCAGCGCCACGTAGTTCAACACAGCGGGGGTCAGATAGCCACGGGCGATCAGATCCTCGTAGGAGGGGTCGCCCTTGCGCTTGGACATCTTATTGTGCTGATCCCGCATGACGGGGGAGCAGTGGACATAGGTGGGAATCTCCCAGCCGAAGGCCTCGTACAGCAGATTATATTTCGGAGCGGAGGATAAATATTCGCTGCCCCGCACCACATGGGTGATGCCCATCAGGTGGTCGTCCACCACGTTGGCAAAGTTGTAGGTGGGCAGGCCGTCCCGCTTCAGCAGCACCTGGTCGTCCAGCGTCTTGTTTTCCACGGTAATGTCGCCGAAGCTGACGTCGTGGAAGGTGGTGGTGCCCTCATGGGGGATGCGCTGGCGGATGACATAGGGCTTCCCGGCGGCAAGGTTGGCGGCCACTTCCTCAGCGCTCAAATCGCGGCAGGGATCGTCGGCCCGGTCGAAATCGCCGCTGTCCGCCTCAGACTCCGCCTTTTCACAGAAGCAGTAATAGGCTGCGCCCTTTTCTACCAGTAGCTCGGCGTACTTGCCGTACAGCCCCCGGCGCTCAGACTGAATATAGGGGCCCACAGGGCCGCCCACGTCGGGGCCTTCGTCATGATCCAGACCGCATTCGGCCATGGTGCGGTAGATGACGTCGGTGGCGCCTTCAACCAGACGGCCCTGGTCGGTGTCCTCAATTCGGAGGATAAAGGTGCCGCCACTGTGCCGGGCGATGAGCCAGGTGTACAGAGCGGTGCGCAGGTTGCCCACATGCATATAGCCGGTGGGGGAGGGAGCGAACCGGGTGCGGACTTTACCCTTGGGAATCCGGGTCTCCATCTCGTTGAAAAATGCCATATCAAGTGCCATGAAAGTACCTCCATGCCGGAAATTTACGCAATTTAACAAATAGCATTATCGCTTTTCTCCTGACAATTGTCAAGGCTTGTCTTTTCAGTAATGAGAGACGGGCGAAGAAGGAATGTTCTCTTTTATCCGTTGCACTTTCTCTGCTCTTGTGCTACACTAAATAAGTTAAATTGCGCCTTTTTGCGTGGCGCTTTCAATACATGAATTTGAGGTGTTCCAACTATGGAAAATGAAGTGCAGAAAAAGAGAATCCTCAGCGGTATCCAGCCCTCTGGCGACCTGACCCTGGGCTCCTACCTGGGGGCCATCCGGAACTGGGCGGCTCTGGCTGACGAGTACGACTGTTATTATATGCTGGCGGATATGCACACCATTACCGTCCGGCAGGTGCCTGCCGAATTGCGGCGCCACACCCTGACCCAGCTGGCGACCTACATCGCCTGCGGCCTGGACCCGGAGAAGAATGTGCTGTTTGTCCAGTCCCACGTCCCCGCCCACGCCCAGTTGGGCTGGGTGCTGGACTGCTACACCATGTTCGGTGAGCTGAGCCGCATGACCCAGTTCAAGGACAAGTCCGCCAAGAACGCGGACAACATCAACGCGGGCCTGTTCACCTATCCCTCCCTGATGGCGGCGGACATCCTGCTGTATCAGGCGGACCTGGTGCCCGTGGGCGGCGATCAGAAGCAGCATGTGGAGATCTGCCGGGACATCGCGGGCCGGTTCAACGGCATTTACGGCGACGTGTTCAAAATTCCCGAGCCCTATATCCCCAAGGTGGGCGCCCGGGTCATGTCCCTGACCTCCCCGGAGAACAAGATGTCCAAGTCCGACAAGGATCAGAACGGCTGTGTCTATATGCTGGAAAAGCCGGAGGACATTATGCGGAAGTTCAAGAAGGCCGTGACGGACTCCGAGGCCTGCGTCCGCTATGACCCCGCCGCCAAGCCCGGAGTGTCCAATCTGATGCAGATCTACTCCGCTACCACAGGAAAGAGCTTTGAGGCCATCGAGGCGGAGTTCGCCGGCCATGGCTACGGCGATTTCAAGGCCGCCGTGGGCGAGTCCGTAGTGGAGATGCTGCGGCCCATCCAGGAGGAGACCGCCCGCCTGCTGGCGGACAAGGCTGCCCTCCAGGCCATCTACCGGGACGGCGCGGAACGGGCTTCCCGGGTGGCCAACCGCACCCTGGGCAAGGTCTACAAGAAGGTCGGCTTCATCGACCGGTAACACGGAGGCCAACATGAATTTTGAAAACCAGATGATCGTCCTGGTGATTATGGCGCTGGTGGTGGCCCTGATGGTCAGCTTTCTTATGACGCCGGTGGTCAAGACCTTCGCCTACAAGGTAGGGGCCATCGACGTGCCAAAGGACGCCCGGCGGATGCACAAGGTGCCCATTCCCCGGCTGGGTGGCCTGGCCATCTTTATCGGCTTCATGGTCAGCATTCTGCTGTTTGTGGATGTCCGCCACGACTATCAGATGCAGGGGATTCTGCTGGGCGCTGTCATCATCGTGGTGTTGGGCGTGGTGGATGACATCATGGCCCTGCCCGCCATGCTGAAGTTCATTGTGCAGATCATAGCGGCCTCTATCCCCGCAACCCACGGCGTGGTGATCCAGGCCTTCTCCAACCCCAATATTTTCTCCGATCATTTGTACTGGGTGCTGGGCTGGATGTCCATCCCCTTCACCATTCTGTGGATTGTGGCCATCACCAACGCCGTCAACCTGATCGACGGCCTGGACGGCCTGGCCAACGGCGTCTCCGCCATCTCCGCCACCACCATGCTGGTTATTGCCATTCTGGTGTCTGAAGGGCAGGTGGCCGTGGTTATGGCGGCCCTGGTGGGCGCCTGTGTGGGCTTTATGCCCTACAATATGAACCCTGCCAAGATGTTCATGGGAGACACCGGCGCCACTTTCCTGGGCTACATCCTGGCCACCATGTCTATCCAGGGCCTGTTCAAGTATTACGCGGTGATCTCCTTTGTGGTGCCCTTCCTGATACTGGGCCTGCCTATTTTTGATACGGCTTTCGCTTTCATCCGGCGCATCGCCCACGGCCAAAGCCCCATGCACGCGGACCGGGGCCATATCCACCACCGGCTCATCGATATGGGCCTGAATCAGAAGCAGGCGGTGGCCACGCTGTATGTGATCTCCGCTATTCTGGGCCTTTCCGCCGTGGTGCTGACCACCGGCGGCGAGGAGAAGGCCATGCTGTTCTTCCTGGCCCTGTGCGTGGTAGCCGCCGTGGCGGCCCGGGTGGCGTTCCCTAAGGAGATCAAAGAAGAGCTTCATGAGGAGATCGAGGAACTGAAGGAGCACGGTCACCATGAGGAGGACGAGCCCGCCCAGACTGAAGAAGAGACGGAACCGGGGACCCCGGAGAAAAACGGGGAGGAGTAAGGATGGAAAAGCTGCGTATTATGAGTGTCTTCGGCACCCGGCCGGAGGCCATCAAGATGTGCCCTCTGGTGAAGGAGCTGGCCTCCCGTCCGGAGGTGGAGAGCCTCTGCTGCGTTACCGCCCAGCACCGGCAGATGCTGGACTCCGTGCTGGAGGTCTTTGACCTGAAGCCGGACTGGGATCTGGACATCATGACCCCCCGGCAGACCCTGTCCACCATCACCAGCAAGTGTCTGCTGGGCATGGACCAGGCCATCGACGCCCTGAAGCCGGATATGATCCTGGTTCACGGTGACACCTCCACCACCTTCGCCGGAGCCCTGTCCGCGTTCTATCACCAGGTTCCTGTGGGCCATGTAGAGGCCGGACTGCGTACCTATGATAAGTATTCCCCCTTCCCGGAAGAGATGAACCGCAAGCTGGTATCCGCCATCGCGGATCTGTATTTCTGCCCCACAGCCAACAACAAAAACAACCTCCTGAAGGAGGGAATCACAGACGGACTGTTCATCACCGGCAACACGGTCATCGACGCGCTGAATACCACTGTTCGGAAGGACTACCGGTTCGCCACCGAGGAGCTGAACCATCTGCCCTACGGGGAGAAAAAGATCCTCCTGGTGACCTGCCACCGGCGGGAGAACTACGGCGAGCCTATGCGCCACATCATGCTGGCCCTGCGGCAGATTGCCGAGGAGAACCGGGATGTGGAGCTGGTCTATCCCGTCCACCTGAGTCCGGTGGTCCGGGAGGCGGTGGATAAGTATCTGCGGGGGGCACCCCGGGTCCACCTCATCGACCCGCTGCCCGCCGATGAGATGCACAACCTCATGGCGCGATGCTATATGGTCATGACCGACTCCGGCGGATTGCAGGAGGAGGCCCCCGCACTGGGGAAGCCCGTCCTGGTGATGCGCCGGGAGACAGAGCGTCCCGAGGCTGTGGAGGCCGGGACGGTGGCTCTCTGCGGTGTGGTGCAGGACGATATTGTCACCATGGCCTCCCGGCTGATCCGGGACAAGGCGGCCTATACCAAAATGGCCCACGCGGTGAACCCCTACGGCGACGGAAACGCCTGCCGCCGCATCGCCGACGCTATTTTGTGGCACTTTGGCCGGCGGGATTGCCCGCCGGAGGATTACGCCGGAAAGTAAAGGAATGTCTGACGAGAGGAGACGGGCCGTGGGAAACCGGAAATTCAACACCATCACCGGCGGCTTTTTGATTTTGATCGTCCTGATCGTGGTGCTGATGATGGCCAACAGCCTCCGCCGGACCAGCCATATCACCCTGCCGGATCCCTCCGCCGCCGCATCGGCCTCCGGCAGCGGTACCCAGTCCACGGAGGACGCAGTAATCCGCGTGGAGGTGACGCCGGAGACGGTGCAGGCCGCCGTGGCCACTCTGAAGCGCCCAGAGTCCTATGTGCGCCTGCTGACAGTTGAGCGGCTTTGGAGCGGAGGCAGCGGCACCGTCCAGATTGCGGTCACGGTCAGCGGAGAGCTGACCAGAGCTGATACCAAGGGAACCGACGGCCATGTGCGCCATATGATCACCAACGGCCAAACCACCTATGTCTGGTATGACGAAGAGCGTACCTATTATACCGGCGCCGCCGGGGATATTTCGGCGGACGAGGAGCAGAGCATCCTCACTTATGAGGATGTTCTGGCGCTGGATGTGGATCAGATTACCACGGCGGATTACCGCGTCTTTTCCAACGAGGAGAGCATCTATGTGGAGACCGGGGAGGATGCCGCAGGCTATGTCCTGCGCTACTGGGTCAGCGTGGATTCCGGCCTGTTGATCGGAGCGGAGAAGCTGCAAAGCGGTACGGCGGTCTACCGCATGGCCTCCCAGCCAGTGACGGAGACACTGCCCACGGCGAAAGACTTCACCCTGCCGGACGGCACAGTGCTGTGGAAAGAAGATTGAGAAAAGAGGACGGGACGTCGCTGCGCACGCAGCGATGTCCGTCCTCTTTTGATATGTGCTGGAGAAGATCACAGGATCAGCAGCAGGCCCAGGGCGAATAGCAGTTCTTCATCGGCCTCCTCCTCGAACAGCAGGAACAGAAGAATCAGCAGTAAAAGATCCCCCGTGTCCACATTCTCCAGATGAAAGTGGTCCAACAGGCGCCGGAGTGTCCGGGTGATGACGTCTCCGGAGTCCCGGAAGGGCGGTGCTCCCGGTCCGGGACCACTGGGGTGGGCACCGTTCCCCGAACCGTCTGGGCGCCCCCCACCGGATGATGGCGGGGGAGGAGGCGGAGTTCCGCCGCCGGACCGCATCTCCGGCTCCGAATTTGTCTGACGGCGGGAGAAATCCTCCTGCCGGGGGGCCCCCTTTTGCTTGGGGGGGTCTTCCTCGGCCACACGGGTGTATGCGCCCCGGTCGTTGCGGATATAGCGGTTATACACCCATCACCCCTCCCAGCCTGCCAGAAATTTTTTGCCGATATGGATCAGCCGGGCCAGCTGCAGCGCTCGCTCCACCTTTTCCTGCCGGTCCGGCCGCAGATAGGGACGGAGGGCGAAGAGCAGCTGCCGGGCATTGTTGTCGTCGCCCCGGTTCAGTTCCTGCAGCACCGGCAGCAGACGGGACAGCAGCTTGGGGTCTATCCCCCCGGTCAGGGAGGAGAGGAGATCTCCGTTCCCGCCGGACGATGGCTGTGGTGACGATGGGGGCGGGGGAACCTGCTGTCCCGTGGGCGGCGGAGGTCCGCCGCCCGCGGGGGCACCATCGCCCGGCCCTGCCGTCTGGCCGGAGAGGGATTGGGCCAGCTGCATGATCTGCGCCATACTGTCTGGATTGGACAGCAGGGCATTCAGTTTTTCATCAAATTCCGACACGCCGCCGGCCCCCTATCCCCGTTATTTTTGGACCGCTTGATTGATGCGGCTGACCAGAGCTGCCCCCTCTGGGCTCTGCATGATTTTGGAGACCATCTTTACCATCTCCGAGGTGTCGCCTTTTGCGGCGTTCTGCGCCGCCCGCTGCAAGGCCGCTCCCTGGTCTCCCTGGGTCAGCATCCGCACCAGGTTTTGCCCGTCCTGAGTGCGGAACAGGGCCTGCACCATGGCGGGATTGCTTTTCAGCGATTCAATGAGCCGTTTGGTTTTTTCATCCACCATAAAGAATCCTCCCATTTCAGCGTATGGAATTGTGCTTCAGTGCAGTATATGTCCGGCAGCAAAAAAACGTGCCTGTGCAAAGCCCTGATATCTGAAGGACAGCGGACGGCAAGCATTGTCTGGGTATATTTTACATAACGGCCCGGAAAAAACCGTATTTGTTCGGTTGTTTTATGATTGTGTTTTTTGCGTTTTTTGGTATACTTTATCATTTAGAAGGTCGGAACAAGCAGAAATTCAGTGTATGTCTGATATGAAAGACGAATGTTTCGATTTATTGGAAGTTCAATACGGAAAAAATCATCTGATAAGGGGTGTTTCCTATGAAGATACTGAAGGACAAATGCAAAATTGCCGTTGTACAAGCTTCGCCGGTTATGTTCGACAAGGATAAGTGTGTGAATAAGGCAATAAAAATCATTGAAGAATGCGCTGCAAATAACGCGGAATTGATTGTATTTCCAGAACTTTTTATACCTGGATATCCATATGGAATGACTTTTGGTTTTACAGTCGGGAGCAGGAGTGCGGACGGGCGGAAAGACTGGAAGCAATATTACGACAATTCCATATTGGCCGATGGAAGCGAGATGCGGAAGCTGATTGCTTCCGCCATTAAAAACAAGATATATTTGAGCATTGGGTATTCCGAGCGCGACGCGGCGACAGCAACTCTGTATAATTCAAATATGATGATTTCTCCCGAGGGAAAAGCTGTCAACCACCGGAAGCTAAAGCCGACCGGAAGCGAGCGCGTGGTTTGGGGCGATGGAAATAAAGATTTCTTCCCGGTGTTGGAAACCCCTTGGGGTGCAATGGGAAACCTCATTTGTTGGGAGAGCTATATGCCGCTGGCCAGAGTGGCGCTGTATCAGAAAGGTGTGTCTCTTTATATCTCTCCAAACACAAACGACAATGCGGAGTGGCAAAATACGATACGGCATATCGCCATAGAGGGACATTGCTATTTTATCAATTGCGACATGTATTTCACGAGAGAAATGTACCCTGAAACAGAGGGGGCAGAAAGAGAGATAGCCGCCTTGCCCGATATTGTGTGCCGAGGGGGCAGTTGTGTGATAGATCCATATGGGCATGAGGTTTCGGAGACCCTTTGGGACAAAGAAGGTATTATCTATGCCGAGCTGGATATGCAGAAGGTTCCTGCCAGCCGAATGGAACATGATGTCTGCGGCCATTATGCAAGGCCGGATGTGTTAAAGCTGTCTGTACAGGAAGGATAAATACTTGCCTGCCGGGTCATTGAAAAACCGTTAAAACAAAAGGACGCGTATGCGGGAGGATTCTCTGCATCCACGCCCTGCGAAGCGAACAGCCCGGACATTTGAAAATGTCCGGGCTGTTTTCCGCCACTTTATTCCGCACAAGGGTGGACTGTCCCCTTGCCGTTCTAAAGGGGCTGTCTACCTGCCTGATAAACACCTGGGCAAAACCGCGCGGGCACGTTTTTCATGGCTCTGTATTATTTTTTGCCGGCCTTCCAGGTATCGCAGTCCTTTGTGAGAGGGCAACCCTCACACTGGGGGCTGCGGGCGGTACAGGTATCCCGGCCGAACAGCACCATCCGGTGGCAGAAGTTGTTGGACTCTTTGGGAGGGATGATCTCCCGCAGCTGCCGCTCCACCTGCAGGGGATCCTTGGAGCCGTCGGTGATGCCCAGGCGACCGGTGATGCGGATGCAGTGGGTGTCGCAGACGTAGGCGGGCTGACCGTAGACGTCGCCCAAAATCAGGTTGGCGGTCTTGCGGCCTACGCCCGGCAGGGCTGTCAGCTCCTCCATGGTTCCGGGCACCTTGCCGCCGTGCTTTTCCAACAGCTGCTGGGCACAAGCCACAATATCCCGGGCCTTGCCGTTGAAAAAGCCGCAGGAGTGAATGTACTCGCCAACCTCTTTGGGATCCGCCTCCGCGAAGCTCTCCAAAGTGGGAAAACGGGCGTACAGCGCGGGGGTCACCTTGTTGACCCGCTCGTCGGTACACTGGGCGGACAGCCGCACGGCGAACAGCAGTTCGTAGTCCTTTTCATATTGCAGGGAGCAAAGTCCGTCCGGGTAAATGCCCTTCAGGGTCTCAATGATCCGCTTGACAGCGGCTTTCGATTTCATGGCCGTCACCTCACAATGACAGGATACCACAAAATCCGGCATTTGGCGAGAGAAAAATGGAAAACGGCACGGAAAAGCCGCAGCTCCTCCCGTGATGTGAAATGATACTGGAAACTCCATATCAGCTGTGTTATAATACAAGTTCAGACAACGAGAGAGGAGGGACCGCCATGGATCGGCCTCTGGCGGATGAAATCCGCCCCAAGACCCTGGACGAGGTGGTGGGGCAAAAGCACCTGATCGGCAAGGACGCGGTTCTGCGCCGGCTGATCGAAAGCGGCGCCTCGGTGAATATGGTGTTCTACGGTCCCTCCGGCACCGGCAAGACCACCATCGCCAACATCATCGCCCAGCGGACCAACAAGACCCTGTACCGGCTCAACGCCACCACGGCGACCCTGCAGGACATCAAGGACATCATCGCCGACGTGGGGACGCTGATGGCTCCCGGCGGCATCCTGCTGTACCTGGATGAGATCCAGTACTTCAACAAAAAGCAGCAGCAGAGCCTGCTGGAATTCATGGAGAACGGCAAGCTGACCCTCATCGCTTCCACCACGGAGAACCCTTACTTCTACGTCTATGGGGCGCTGCTGTCCCGTAGCACGGTGTTTGAGTTTAAGCAGGTGGCCCCCGAGGAGGCCAAGATCGCGGTGGACCGGGCGCTGAATATCGAAAAGGAGCGTGCCACGCTGCCCTTGCAATGGGAGGAGGGTGTACCCCTCCAGATCGCCACGGCCTGCGGCGGCGACGTGCGGAAGGCCATCAACGCCGTGGAGTTGCTGTGCAAGGCGGTGCTGCCCAAGGATGGGACTCTGATACTGACCATGGAGGACACGGAGCAGGTGTCCCAGCGCAGCGCCATGCGCTACGACAAGGGCGGCGACGCCATGTATGACATCGCCTCCGCCCTGATGAAGTCCCTTCGGGGCAGCGATCCCGACGCGGCCCTGCACTATCTGGCTCGGTTTCTGGAGGCGGGGGATCTGGTGACCCCCTGCCGCCGCCTGCTGTGCTCCGCCAGTGAAGATGTGGGCATGGCCTATCCACAGGCCGTCTCCATTGTGAAGGCCTGCGTGGACACGGCTATGCAGCTGGGATTGCCGGAGGCACGTCTGCCCCTGGCTCAGGCGGCCATTCTGCTGGCCACGGCACCGAAATCCAACAGTGTGGAGGTTGGAATTGACCGGGCGATGGCGGACGTCAGGGCCGGAAAGACCGGAGACGTGCCCCGGCAGCTGCAGAATGTCCACGCCGACACCACCGGCTTTGACAATAAACAGCACTATCTGTATCCCCATGATTTTCCGGGCCACTGGGTCCGGCAGCAGTACCTGCCGGACGCCATCAGGGAGGCCCATTACTATGAATACGGCCCCAACAAGAATGAGCAGGCCGCTAAGGCCTATTGGGAGAAGATCAAGGGCTGAACACCGTCTCCACCGGCGATCGCTCATAGTTGGGCGGAGAGTAGACCCACCGCTCCAGTTGGCCGTCTGTGATCTGATACCGCATAGGCACCGGTCCGTCCATGGCCGGCAGCCGTTCAATGATATGGAGCTTGATCTTCATCCGCTCGGGACGGATGCTCTTGATGTACACTGAGACCCGGTCGCCCTCTTGGACGCCGGTTTTTCGATCCGCCAGACCGGAGAGGTTGGGGGTCAGCTCCACAAAGCAGCCGTAGTCCTTGACGGATCGGACGATGCCGGGAACGGTATCGCCCGGAAGAAAACGGCTGGCGTTTTCCATCCAGGTGCCCAACAGCTCCCGATGGGTCATAGTGAACCGGGGAAGGGCGGGGTCAATGGCCGCCACGGCGGCCAGAATCCGCTGTCCCACCCGGAAGCGCTCCTTCGGATGGGGAATGCGGGAGACGGAGATGTTCTCAATGGGCAGCATGGCTACGATGCCGCAGCCAATGTCCAGAAAGGCGCCGAAGGGCTCCAGATGGGTCACCCGCGCCGTGACAACGGCCCCCGGACGGAGATGGGACAGGAAAAATTCCGCGGCCTGCTGCTGCACCGCACGGCGGGACAGGCGGATCCGGGGGGAACCCTTTTCATCCGCTCCCATCTCTGTGACAAAAAAGCAGACGGGCTTTCCCACACGGGACAGCAGGGCAATGTCCCGGTCTGCCCCGCTGATCCAGGGAGCGATGGCTTCGGCCCGGGGAATGACGCCCTCCAGACTGCCCAATGCCACATGAAGATTCCGCTGGCAGTCGCAGCGGATGACGGGACCCTCCAGAATGGTCTGGTGCTCCTTGGCGTCCGTCAGTGCTGGCATGGAAGGAGCCGCCTGGGGCCGCAGCCCCTCCGGCAGATAGATTGTATTTTCCGGCATATCGCATCACGCACCTTTTTCCTTCAATGGTATTATCCTATGCGCCGGGCTCCGGCAGATTGACAGGAGGAGAGCATATGGATCTGCATCTGCACGATCATGTGGAACTGAAAAAACCCCATCCCTGCGGAAGCACCCAATGGGAGATTCTGCGGGTAGGTATGGATATCAAGCTCAAGTGTCTGGGTTGCGGACACGAGCTGATGCTGCCCCGCAGCCGCGCGGAAAAGAGCATCCGCAAAATCCTGACAGAGGAGGAACGCCCATGAATAAGAGAACACGGGCCATGGCCCTAATATTGGTCATCGTGATGGTTTTGGCCATGCTGGCCTCCATGGTTCTGCCCTACATGGCCGCCTGACGTGTACGGAACGGCTGCCCGGCGCCGGTTGTATTCCGGCCTCGGTTGTGATAAACTAAATTGAATTGACATAGTTTCATAGAGAGTATTCCGCCTCCCTTGCGGCGGAGAAAAGAGGAATTGCATGAAAATTGTTGTACTGGCCGGCGGCCTTTCCACCGAGCGGGACGTCTCCCTGGTGACGGGGGCCTCCGCCTGCCGCGCCCTGCGGGAGAACGGGCATCGGGCTATTTTAGTGGATATGTTCATGGGTATCCCTGTCCTGCCAGAGCCGGCGGAGTCCCTGTTTGACGCGGCGGACGGCCTGTGCCCGGATGTGAAGATTGCTCAGGAGGCGTCTGATCTGGAGGCGGTGCGGAAAAGCCGCCCGGACCAGGGTCCCAGCCTTCTGGGCCCCAACGTGCTGGAGCTTTGCCGCATGGCGGATCTGGTGTTCCTGGGCCTCCACGGAATGGACGGTGAGGACGGCCGCATCCAGGCCACCCTGGACCTGCTGGGGATTCCCTACACCGGCTCCGGCTATCTGGGAGCCGGCATGGCTATGGACAAATCCATCACCAAGACCGTCATGGAGCGGGCGGGCATCCCCACAGCCCCCTGGCGGGACATTCCCGCCTATACGGAGGCGGATATTCCCGCCCTCACCGAGGAGCTGGAGGTGCCCTGCGCCGTGAAGATCGTCAACGGCGGCTCCTCCGTGGGCGTGGCTTTGCCGGACACTAAGGAGGAGCTGCGGCAGGCCCTGCATGAGCTATTGCGCTACGGCAGCCACGTCATTGTGGAGAAAAAGCTGAAGGGCCGGGAGCTGACGGTGGGTGTACTGGGGGACCGGTATCTGCCGGCGGTGGAGATTATCGCCCAGAGCGGCGTCTATTTTGACTATGCCGCCAAGTATCAGGCCGGTGGCTCCCTGGAGCTGTGCCCCGCACCCATCACGGAGGAGCAGCAGAGGGAGCTGGGAGAATATGCTCTGCGGCTCCACAGGGCCCTGGGTCTGTCCGTCTACTCCCGCACGGATTTCATTCTGGATGAGGCGGGGAAACCCTGGTGCCTGGAGGTCAACACCCTGCCCGGCATGACCCCCGCCAGCCTGGTGCCCAAGGAGGCAGCGGCCGTGGGCATGAGCTATAACGAACTGGTTGAGGAGATTGTCCGGCAGTCCACCGGAATCAAAAGGAGGGCGTGATATGCAGCCTTTCACCATCAAAGAGATTGAGCGCGCGGTAGACGGCGTATGGTGGAACACCTGGGAGGGGACTGCAGCAGTGACCACTGTGTCTACGGACAGCCGGAAGATCACAAAGGGCTGCCTGTTCATCCCCCTGTCCGGCGAAAATTTTGACGGACATCAGTTCATTGACATGGCTCTGGACGCCGGAGCCGCCGGTGTCCTGTGCGCCAAGCTGCCCACGAACCTGCGGCCGGATAAGTTTTATATCAAGGTGGACAATACCCGCCTGGCCTTAAAGGCTTTGGCCAAGACATACCGGGAGCGGTTTGACATCCCCTTTGTCCAGATTACCGGCAGCGTGGGGAAGACCACTACCAAGGACATGACGGCGGCGGTGCTGTCCGCCAAGTACAAGGTCCTGAAAACGCCGGAGAATTTCAACAACGACATTGGCACCCCCCTGACGCTGCTGCAGCTGACAGAGGAGCATCAGGCGGCGGTCATTGAGACCGGCATGAACCACTTCGGGGAAATCGAATATCTGGGGGAGATGGTCCAGCCGGACATCGCCATCATCTCCAACATCGGCGACGCCCACATCGAGTATCTGGGCAGTCGGGAGGGAATTCTGAAGGCCAAGTGCGAGATTTTTCAGCATCTGAAGCCGGGCGGCCTGGCAGTGCTCAACGGGGATGACGCTCTGCTGAATGGATTGGAGCTGCCTTTCTCCACGCTGCGCTGCGGAAAATCCCCCCACTGCAATGTGCGGGTGACGGATATCGCGGACCACGGTGTCACCGGCATTACCTGCACCGTGGTGACGGAGAAGGACGCCTACCATCTGGAGATTCCCGCCCCCGGCGAGCATATGGCCTATTCTGCGTCCATGGCCGTGGCCGTGGGAGAAAAGCTGGGGCTGACAGCGGAGGAGATCGCCCGGGGCGTGGCCTCCTATGAGCCAACCGGCTCCCGGATGCATCTGGTGCGGCTGCCCGGCGGCCGGACCATTCTGGACGACTGCTACAACGCCAATCCCCAGTCTGTCACAGCGGCGTTGGAAATTCTGGCCAAGACGGAGTGTGACCGCACCATCGCCGTGCTGGGGGACATGGGAGAACTGGGCGACCTGACGGAGCAGGCCCACTACAACATGGGCGCCCTGGCCGCCATGCTGGGAATTGACCAGATTTTTGCCGTGGGGGCCAAGGCCTCCAAAATTGCCGAGGGCGCCGGAGACAGCGGCGGCCAGGTGCAGCATTTTGCCACCAAGGAGGAGGCGCTGGCTACCATCCGTGAGTCCTTTACGGAGGACACCGTCATGCTGATTAAGGCGTCTCACGCCATGCAGTTTGGATGGTTGGTGGATCAGCTCTGCAAATAGAACATGATAGAGATCCAAATCGAAGGATTGGTGAAATCCTTTGAGATCGGAAAAAACATACTGGATGGCCTGACCTTCCAGATTGATCAGGGAGAACGGGTAGGTCTTCTGGGCCGGAACGGCGCGGGGAAGACCACCCTGTTTAAAATCCTGACCGGTGAACTGGACTGGGACGAGGGAACAGTGACGGTGGCCAAAGGCCGCCGTCTGGGCCTGATTTCCCAGATCCCCGTGTATCCGGAGGGCTATACGGTGGAGGACGTGCTGCGCACCGCATTCTCCCGCCTGCAGAGCCTGGCGGAGGAGATGGAGCAGCTTGCCTCCCGCATGGCGGCGGGGGAGAGCGACCCGGCCCTCCTGCGGCGCTACGGCGCTCTCAGTGAAAAATTTGAGGTGTTCGGCGGCTATGACACCGATGTGGCGGTGAACAAGGTGGCCAACGGCCTTTCCATCTCTGACGAGATGCGCCGGCAGGAGTTTGCCAGCCTGTCCGGCGGAGAGAAGACCCGTGTCAACCTGGGCCGTCTGATTTTAGAGGACACTGATATTCTGCTGCTGGACGAGCCTACCAACCATCTGGATCTCCATGCCACAGAGTGGCTGGAGGACTATGTTCGCTCCTTCCGGGGTACCGTGGTGGTAATCTCCCATGACCGCTATTTCCTGGACCGCACCGTCACCCGGGTCATTGAGATTCAGGACGGCAAGGCGGAGTTTTACAGCGGGAATTACAGCTTCTACGCCGTAGAGAAGGAGCGCCGGTTCCAGGAACGCATGAAGCAGTATGAGAAGGAGCAGGCCAAGATCGAGCAGTTGGAGAAGTCGGCGGAGCAGCTGCGGCTGTGGGCTTTCCAGGGCATGGACAAGACCTACCGCCGGGCCATCTCCATGGAGAAGCGCATTGAGCGGATGCGGACCACCTCCAAGCCCACCAAGGCACGGAAGATGGACGCCCGGTTCAACTCCGCGGAATTCCACGGGGACGAGGTGCTGTCCCTGCGGAATTTGGCCAAATCCTTTGGAGACAAGCATCTCTTTGACCATATCAGCCTGAAGATCGAGGGCGGTGAGCGCATTGCCCTCATCGGTGACAATGGCACCGGCAAGTCCACCCTGATCAAAATGATCATGGACGAGGAGTACCCGGACGACGGCCGCATCCGCATCGGCCCCCAGGTAAAGGCGGCCTATTTGCCGCAGATCATCCACTTTGACCATCCGGACTGGAATCTGGTAGAGAACATGATGGCGGCCAAGCGGGGGCTTTCGGCCCAGTCGGCCCGGAACCGTCTGGCGGCCTATGACTTCCGGGGCGAGGACGTGCTGAAGCCCGTGTCCGTTCTCTCCGGCGGCGAGCAGAGCCGCCTGCGGCTGTGCATGCTGATGGATGACGAGATCAATCTCCTGATTCTGGACGAGCCTACCAACCACTTGGATATCGCCTCCCGGGAGTGGATTGAGGAGGCGGTGGAGGCCTACGACGGCACACTGCTGTTCGTCAGCCATGACCGCTACTTCATCAACCGCTTCGCCACCCGCATCTGGGAGGTGGCGGACGAAACCATCACCGACTATCCTATGGGCTTTGCCCAGTACCGGCAGGTGAAGGCCCAGGAGGCGGCGGAAAAGAAGCCGGAGCCCATTCCTATTAAGGAAAAGAATTCTACAGAAAAGCCCAGGGGAAACCGGAATCAGCAGGCTGCCCGGCGGCAGTTGACCATCTGTGAGAGGGATATTGCCAAAACAGAGGAGCGTTTGGCGGCGCTGGACGCCGATATGGAGTCCGCTGCCTGCGACTATGAGCGGCTTAACGAATTACTGAAAGAAAAAGAGACTGTCCAGGGAGAGCTGGACGACTTGTACGAGAAGTGGGAGAGATTAAGTGAGGAAGCAGAGGCGTAGAGTATCAAGCTATCGCGGCAGACGCAGGAGAGAAGAAAAAGTGCTGCCCGTTTTGGCTGCGGCGCTCTGCCTCCTGGGGCTGGTGCTGCTCTGCCTGCCGGGAGTCAAATTTTCCGGATGCCTGTGCCTGTGTCTGGCCGCATTGTGCGTGATGGAGCTGCTGCTGAGCCGGTGGGCGGAGATATCCCGTGCCGGCATGTGGTGTAAAATGGGGTTCCTCGTCGTGCTGGCGGCGGTTCTGACGGTGCTGTGCGCCTTTGAGGTGGCCATCGTCAGCCGGGGAGAGGAGGACTGGTCCGCCCTGCCGGTGGACGCGGTCATTGTGCTGGGTGCCGGCGTCAACGGCGAGACACCCTCCATGGCCCTGCAGACCCGCATCGATGCCGCGGCAGCCTATCTGGAACAGCATCCTGATGTGCCGGTAGTGCTGTCCGGTGGTCAGGGTAGCGGTGAGGACATCACCGAGGCAGAGGCCATGCGCCGGGCGCTGAAGGCCAAGGGTATGCCGGAGGACCGGCTGCTGCTGGAGGAATCCTCCACCAGCACGGCGGAGAACTTCGCCTTTTCCAAGGTGCTGCTGGAGGATCACGACATTGACACGGATACGGCGGTCATCGCAGTGGTAACCAATGATTTTCACATCTTCCGGGCAAAGCTGATCGCCCAGCGGGAGGGACTGACCACCATCGGCGTCCCGGCGGAGCTGCCCTGGTGGTGGCTGACCGCCAACTACTATGTAAGAGAGGCCTTCGCGCTGACAAAGACGCTGATTTTTGACTTTTGACTGAGGAGGAAATTCAGTTGAGCGATATCCTGTGCATTTATTATTCCCGGACGGGGAATACCAAACAGGCCATGGTGGAGATCGGACATGCCCTGGACGCGGAAGTGGTGGCACTGGGCGACGCAGTCGCACGCGGCGGCGCTTGGGGCTGGCTTCGCTGCGGCTTGGACGCCATGAAGCGGGACACCGCACCTCTGCTGCCCTTTGAGACCTCCAAGCCTCTGGAGCAGTACCGTCTGGTCATCATTGGGACGCCGGTTTGGGCGGGACGGTGCAGCTCCGTCACCCGGGCATTTCTGAAAGCCTACGGCAAAAAGCTGCGGGAGGTGTCCTATGTGGTCACCCGCAGCAGCGAGGGTAAATTCGAGGAGATTTACCGGCAGATGGACGGCTATTTGAATCAGCCCCATCGGACGGCGGTGTCTCTGCGCCCAGGCTCCGTGGGCTATGCTTTCTGGCAGGACGATTTTCTGCACCAGACCCGGGAGTATTTGGCCCAGACGCGGTAGGAACCCCTTTCTGATACGATTCGCCAATGAAGATCAGATTTGATTTTCATTCCGCCTGCTACGCTGGCTGGACACCCCTAAAAGGCGGTGCCGGCGAACCCGGTCCTTACCAATCCCGCTAAAATCCAAATGGATTTTGGCATCCCGACCACAGCCGGGAAATGAAAATGCAATATGCTGTATGTTCATTGGAGATTGGAATGATGAGCTGAATCAGAGAGGAGAAAGCGAATATGCTGGAGAAAATCAAGGAGCTGGCCCGCAAGCACGATCTGATGGCGGAGCGGCTGGCGGACCCCGACGTCTACGGAAACGCGGACAAGCTGCGGGCTCTGAACCAGGAGCTGCGGGAGCTGGAGCCGGTGGCGGAGGCGTATCACGCATACCAAAAGGTGGAATCGGATCGGCAGGCGGCGGAGGCGCTGCTGAATGACCCGGAGATGGGAGAGCTGGCCCGGGAGGAGCTGGCGGACGCCCAGACCCGGCTGGATGCTTTGACCGGGAAGATGCGGCTTCTGCTGCTGCCAAAGGACCCCAACGACCGGCGGAATGTCATTATGGAGATCCGCGGCGGCGTGGGCGGCGAGGAGAGCGCCCTGTTCGCGGCGTTGCTGTTCCGGATGTACACCATGTACGCCCAGTCCAAGGGCTGGAAGGTGGATGTGGTGAACCGGAACGAGACGGAACTGGGGGGGCTGAAGGAGTGCAGCTTCCTCGTTGAGGGCCAGGGCGTGTTCTCCCGGCTGAAATTTGAAAGCGGCGTCCACCGGGTGCAGCGGGTGCCGGAGACGGAGTCCGGCGGCCGCATCCACACCAGCGCCGCAACGGTGGCGGTGCTGCCCGAGGCGGAGGAAGTGGATGTGGAGCTGAATCCGGCGGATATTGAGATGCAGGTGTTCCGGTCCTCCGGCGCCGGCGGACAGCACGTCAACAAGACGTCCTCCGCCGTGCGTCTGATCCACAAGCCCACGGGCACGGTGGTGGAGTGCCAGCAGGAGCGGAGCCAGTTCCAGAATCGGGACAAGGCCATGCGCATCCTGGCCTCCAAGCTCTATGAGGAGGAGCGCTCCCGGCGGGAGGCCGCGGAGGCGGCGGAGCGGAAGAGTCAGGTGGGCAGCGGCGACCGATCCCAGCGGATCCGGACCTATAATTTCCCCCAGGGCCGTGTGACGGACCACCGCATCGGCCTGACACTGTATAAGATCGACGAGATTATGAACGGCGGCCTGGACGAGCTGATCGACGCCCTGACGGCGGCGGACACCGCCGCCCGTCTGGAGGCCGTGGGGGACACGGCGTTTTGACTGCCGACAGAAAAGATAGAGGCGAGAACCATGGAAACAAGACTGTTTGACCTGCGGGACACCAAGCGTCCCAAAAAAGAGATTGAGGACCAGATTATGGCCGCCGCGGACATCATCCGCCACGGCGGATTGCTGGCCATTCCCACGGAGACGGTATACGGACTGGGGGCCAATGCCCTGGACGGAGACGCCGTCCGCCGAATTTTTGAGGCCAAGGGCCGTCCTCAGGACAACCCCCTGATTATCCACGTCCCCGGCCCCCAGTGGCTGGCCCGGTACTGCGTGGATGTACCGCCCCTGGCCTATGAGCTGGCCCGGCGCTTCTGGCCCGGCCCGCTGACCATGATTTTAAAGCGGAATCCCATCATTCCCGACGAGACTACCGCCGGGCTGGACACAGTGGGCGTCCGCTGTCCGGACCATGCCGTGACCCTGTCCGTCATCCGGGAGGCGGGAGTGCCCATCGCGGCACCCAGCGCCAACACCTCCGGCCGCCCCAGCTGCACCAGCGCGGCGGATGTGCTGGAGGATATGAACGGTAAAATTGACGGAATTGTGGACGGCGGAGCCTGCACGGTGGGCGTGGAGTCCACCATTCTGGATCTGACCTGCCAGCCGCCCCGGCTGCTCCGCCCCGGCGGACTGCCCCTGGAGGAGTTGGAAAACGTGCTGGGCCGTGTGGTGGTTGACAAGGCCGTCACCACTCCCTTGAAAGAGGGAGAGAAGCCCAAGGCACCCGGCATGAAGTACCGCCATTACGCCCCCAAGGCGCCGGTGACGGTGGTGACCGGCGCGCCGGAGAAATCCGCCAAAGAGATTCTGAACCGTCTGGGGCCGGGTGCCGGCGTGATCTGCTTTGATGAATACGCCCATCTGTTTGCCGGTCATGAGGTCCACACTCTGGGCCCCAGCGGCGATAAACTGACCCAGGCCCAGCGGGTCTTTGACGCCCTGCGAACCTTCGACGGCGGTGATGTGACGGAGATCTTCGCCCAGTGCCCGGATAACCGGGGGCTGGGGCTGGCCATCAACAACCGACTGAAAAAGGCGGCGGGTTTCCATGTCATTGACGCGGACGATGAGACGGTGGTCATCGGCATCACCGGCGGCACCGGCTCGGGAAAGACCAGCGCCCTCCAGGCCATTGAAAGCCTGGGCGGCTATGTGCTGGACTGTGACGCGGTCTATCACGAAATGCTCCGGACGGATCGGAGTTTGCAGGCAGCTATCACCGCTGAGTTCGGCAATGTGTTCACCCCGGACGGCACCCTGGACCGCAAGCGGCTGGGGGAGGTGGTGTTCAGCAGCAAATCCCGTCTGGACCGCCTGAACGCCATCGCGTTCCAGTTCGTCAAGCCGGAGATTGAGCGCCGCCTGGACGAGCAGTCCAGCCGCCTGTGCGCCGTGGACGCCATCACCCTGGTGGAGGCGGGGCTGGACGAGCTGTGCGACCGCTCGGTGGCGGTGACGTCGCCGCTGGAGCTGCGGGTGCGCCGCATTATGGCCCGGGACGGCATTGACGAGCGGTATGCCCGGATGCGCATCGGCGCACAGAAATCGGACGACTATTATCGGGAACACTGTGACTGCGAGCTGGAGAACGCCGCCGAGACGCCGGAGGCGTTTGAGCAGGAGGCGCAGGCATTTTTTGAGAAACTGATCCAGACCATCAAGGAGGAAAAACGGCATGGCGGAAACCAATAAGGAACGGAAGGAAAAGCTGTTCTCCCAGAAGAAGAACGGCTGGGACACGAAGACCGCAAAGGAAAACGGCTACGCGGAAGCGGTCAGCGCCTACTGCGAGGACTATAAGGCATTTCTGGACGCGGGCAAGACGGAACGTCTTTGCGCCGCCCGGATTGTGGAGCTGGCGGAGCAGGCGGGATATGTCCCCTATGAGCGGGGTATGGCGCTGAAGAGCGGCGGCAAGGTCTATGTCTGCAACCGGGGAAAGAGCGTCATGCTGGCCCACCTGGGCCGGAAGACCCTGGAGGAGGGCGCGCAGATCGCCGCCGCCCACATTGACTCTCCCCGGCTGGATCTGAAGCCCAATCCCCTGTATGAGGACGGGGAGCTGGCCTATTTCAAGACTCATTATTACGGCGGATTGCGGAAGTACCAGTGGCCCACCATTCCCCTGGAGCTTCACGGCGTCATCGCACTGAAGGATGGCACCAGCCTCCAGGTGAACATCGGCGCCGACGAGGGAGATCCCAAGCTGATTATCACGGACCTGCTGCCTCATCTGGGGGCTGAGCAGTCGAAAAAGCCCCTGGCCGAGGCCATTCCCGCCGAGACGTTGAATATCCTGCTGGGCAGCCGCCCTGTGGAGGACGAGGAGGGCGGCGACCGGGTGAAGCTGGCGGTGATGGAGCTGCTGAACGAGAAGTACGGCATCACCGAGGACGACTTCACTTCCGCCGAGCTGGAGGCTGTCCCTGCCGCCCGGGCCTGCGACATCGGCCTGGACCGCAGCCTGATCGGCTCTTACGGCCACGACGACCGGGTTTGCGCCTACGCCGCCCTGCGGGCCCTGCTGGATCTGGAGGAGACACCGGAAAAGACAGCGGTCTGTGTCCTGGCGGACAAGGAGGAGATCGGCTCCGACGGCGTGACGGGTATGCAGTCCGCGGCTTTCGACACCTTTATGGAGGATCTGTGCGATGCCCAGGAGGTGCCCCTGCGGGTCTGCTTTGAGAAGTCTTTCTGCCTGTCCGCCGACGTGACAGCGGCCTTTGACCCCAACTTCTCCGACGTCTATGAAAGGCGCAACGCCGCCTATGTGAACCATGGCATCGGCCTGTGCAAGTACACCGGCGCACGGGGCAAGTCCGGCGCCTCTGACGCCGACGCCGAGACGGTGGCCTACGTCCGCCGCCTGTTCGACGGGGCGGACGTTATCTGGCAGATCGCCGAGCTGGGTAAGGTGGACGCCGGCGGCGGCGGTACCGTGGCCATGTATATGGCCAACCGGAATATCACCACCCTGGACGCCGGCGTTCCGGTGCTGAGCATGCATGCTCCCTTTGAGGTGGTGGCTAAGCTGGATTGCTACGAAACCTATAAGGGCATGAAGGCTGTCTTCCAGGCGGAGTGAGCGATCAAAAAAGAACCCAGAATCGCTGGTATGCGCTGTCTCTCGACAGGCGTATACCGGCGGTTTTCCATATCGGCGGAAGAGGAACGGCAAACGCAACTTCAGATTGCGGAAGTTCCATCACCAATTGCTGGACCGCAACCGGTGATTCTGGTAGACTGAAGCCATCAAAGATAAAGGAGAACAGCCATGACATTTGGAGAGAAGCTGCAATCCCTGCGGCAAAAGGCGGGGATGAGTCAGGACGCCCTGGCGGAGCGGCTGAACGTCAGCAGGCAGGCGGTGTCCCGCTGGGAGCGGGACGGGACCATGCCGGAGACGGAAAAGGTGGTGGCACTGGCGGACATCTTCGGCGTCACCACCGACTATCTGCTGCGGAATCAGCCATCCCCGGCGCCGGAGAAGAAGCCTGCCCGGGACTGGGTGGAGCGGCTGGGATATCTGGCCCGGACAAAAGGGTATTTGCTGGGCTGGGTTCTGGTGGCCTGGGGTGTGCTGGATCTGGCGCGGCTGCTGATGATCGTACTGGTGTACGGGGGATTCTTGAAACTGACAATCTGGTAAGGAGGAGAGATGATGAGTGCTTATACGCCGGTTGTGCTGAGATTTTTTCTGCTGCCCGCGCTGTACGCCGCCGTCAAAATCGCGGCGGGCATTCTGGTGCTGCATTTTGGAAAGCGGTACGCGAAAAAGGTCATAGCGGAAGAAAAGCGTGAGTAAGATTTTCTGAGGCTTTTTTCTTTGTGCTCATCAATTTCAACCTGACGGTGAGCGGATATTCCGCCGGCCCAGACCCTTTGCCGTCGGCATGGCCGTCTACACCGGAATCATCTGGGTGGGCAATCTGATGGGCGTGACCTCCGACAATTGGCTGGGCACCCTGTTGGGGTCGACCTCCGCACCGGTGAGCCTGTATATCTCCTGGGCAGTGGTCCAGGCTATCCGGGATGTGGAGCGCCGCCGGGAGGCGGAGCTGAACGGCGCATCCCTGCGAAAGAGGTGGTACGCCATGGCGGCCCTGAAGCCGCTGAGTTATCTCCTGCTGCTGTTGATCCGTTTTCGCCTTGGCTATTCCTGCTGGAACCTGTGGGATTTAACTGTGTCTGTTGGGCCTGCGTTGGTGGTCGTCTTTTTGGCCGTTTTGATTTGTTTTTCAGTCCTGATCCTGTTCCTGATGGCGCTGTGGAAGAGCAAAAGCCTTTATGAGGGGCTGCCGCCTCAGATCGCTCCTGAGCAGGAGAATCACTGAGCAAACCCCTGATTTGCACGCAAAAAAGCCACCCATTCGGGTGGCTTTTTCGTCTGAGAATACTTGCTTGTAAGGGAAAGATCGGATCACTTTCCCAAGGACAGGGTTTTCTCGTAGGCGGCGATGACCGCGTCCATGACGGCGGCCCGGAAGGCCCGCTGCTCCAGCGTCCGGACGCCTTGAATGGTAGTGCCGCCGGGAGAGCATACCGCGTCCTTCAGCGCGCCGGGGTGGCTGCCGGTCTCCAGTGCAAGCTTGGCAGAGCCCATGACCATTTGGGCGGCGAACTCCATGGCCTTGGCCCGAGGCAGGCCGCAGGCCACACCGCCGTCCGCCAGGGCTTCAATGAAGAGATCCACAAAGGCGGGGCCACAGCCGGAGACGGCGCTGCCGGCGTCAATCAGATTCTCCGGCAGCTCGGAGAATTTTCCGGCTCCCGCCATATCGGCCAGGAAGCCCTTCGTCTCCGCCGCCGTGACGCCCTCACCCACTGTATAGAGGATCATGCCCTCGCCAATGGAGGCGGGAGTGTTGGGCATGACGCGGATGACGGGATATTTCCCGCCCGCCAGCTCCTGAATCTGGGTGATGGTCAGTCCCGCCGCCATGGTCACCAGCACGAAACGAGTCTCTCGCTTGGCCAGCACAGGGGCAATATCCGCCAGCATATCCGCCATCATCTGGGGTTTGACACCTAAAAAGATGAAGTCCGCGCTGGCGGCGATGGCACAGTTGTCCAGCGCTACCTGGCAGCCCAGCTCACTGGCCAGGGCTCTTGCCTTTTCCGCTGTCCGGTTGGAGAGAAACACCTGGTCGGGAGAGACCGTCTTGCAGACTGCCCGAGCCAGGGCACCGCCCATATTGCCGGTGCCGATGAATCCATACGTTGCCATAACTGTCACTTTCTTTCTATTAAAATTGTGAATCTCAAATAAATTCAACCCTCCAAAGGCGGAATCCCGTTACCGCACCTGGCCCTCACCATAGATGACGTACTTGCAGCTGGTCAGTTCCTCCAGGCCCATGGGGCCGCGAGCGTGCATTTTTTGGGTGGAGATGCCGATCTCCGCCCCCAGGCCGAACTCTCCGCCGTCGGTGAACCGGGTGGAGGCGTTGACGTACACCGCCGCCGCATCCACCGCGTCCAGGAAGTGCTGGGCGGTGAAGTAGTTCTTTGTAATGATGCTCTCGGAGTGGCCGGTGCCATGCTGGTTGATGAAATCGATGGCCTCCCCGGCATCTTTCACAATGTGGACGGCCAGAATATAGTCGTCGTACTCCGTGTCCCAGTCGCTCTCCATTGCGGGAATGCCCCGCTCTCCCACGATCTCCAGAGCTTTTTCGTCGCACCGCAGTTCCACATGCTTTTGATCCAGCAGGGGAATGGCCTTTTCCAGAAACGCCCGAGCCACGTCCTCCTGAATCAGCACACATTCCGCCGCGTTGCAGACGGAGGGGCGGGAGCATTTGGCGTTGTACAGGATGCTGGCGCCCATATCCAGATCGGCCTCGCCGTCGATATACACATGGCACACGCCCTCGCCGGTGCGGATTACAGGCACACTGGCCTCCTTGGCCACGGCCCGGATCAGACCGGCGCCGCCCCGGGGAATCAGCACGTCCACATAGCCGTCCAGGTGCATCAGCTCGTTTGCCGTCTCGTGGCTGGTGTCCTGCACCAGGGAGATGCAGTCCGACCGCAGTCCAACAGACGCCAGAGCCTCCCGCATCAGCGCCGTGACGCAGCGGTTGGAGCGAATGGCCTCTTTCCCGCCCCGCAGGATGCACACGTTGCCGGACTTCAGGCACAGGGCCGCCGCGTCCACGGTGACGTTGGGCCGGGCCTCGAAAATGATGGCGATGACTCCCAGAGGCACCCGCCGCCGGCCAATGATCAGACCGTTGGGACGAGTCTCCATCTTCGTTACCTGGCCGATGGGGTCGGGGAGGGCGGCTACCTGCCGCACGCCTTCCACAATGCCCGCGATACGCTCTGGCGTCAGAGTCAGCCGGTCCAGCATGGCGGGGCGCATTCCCGCCTCCCGGGCGGCGGTGACGTCCTGGGCGTTGGCGGCCAGCCACTCGTCCTGACGGGCGGTCAGAATTTCCGCAATGGCGTCCAGGGCCTGGTTTTTCTTCGCCGTCCCGGCGGTGGCCAATACATAGGCGGCGGCCTTTGCCGCCGCTCCCTGCTGCTGTAATGCGGTCATAAAGGAACCTCCTTTAAGAAATCAAAATCAAGTCGAATATGGGGGAAACTGATAGGAATACAAATCGGAAACCGGACCTGTAAGATCAGCACCGCGCGGGCAAACCAAATGCCGTACCAATCGTGGAAAGACCAGCGTGAAGAGCCTGTTTCTTGCCTCCCGGGCGGTTTGCCGCGCTATTTTTACTAAGATAGCACAGCAATCCGTGTTTTGCAACTGGAAGACGTTCTGGTTTGCTCAAAACGTATCGATGCTGCTGATAAAATCCTCTCCCGAGGGGAACTCTAACCGGGGTGAGCGTATGAGAAAATACTGCCATGGCGTGGGGCGGCCCTGGTTCGAGGGCTGGTATCTGAAGTGCCAAACATGGGAGGGGAAAGCCCTGGCCCTGATTCCCGCCGTACATATGGACGGAGCGGGACGCTGGAGCGCGTCTTTTCAGGTCATCACGGAGGGGGACTCCTGGTGGCTGGAGTACCCGGACACGGAGTTCCGCGTCTCTGAAAGGCTGTTCCAGGTCCATCTGGGCCCCAACCTCTTCCGTCAGGAGGGGACATGGCTGGACGTGGAACGGGAGGGCCTTTCTCTTCACGGCGCACTGCGGTTTGGCCCATTTGCCCCGCTTCAATCAGATATCATGGGCCCGTTTCGGCTGCTTGCCAACATGGAGTGCGCCCACGGGGTCCTCAGCATGGGGCACACCTTGGAGGGAAAGCTGATCTTGAACGGAGAGACAATGGACTTCTCCGGTGGAATGGGGTATATTGAGACGGACCGGGGCCGCTCCTTTCCCAGCGCCTATCTGTGGACCCAGTGCGCCTGGCGGGAGTCACAGCCTGGAGGGCTGATGCTTGCCATTGCTGCCATACCGCTGGGGATCGTGCGATTCACCGGCTGTATCTGCGCGGTGTGTTACGGTGGGCGGGAATACCGCCTGGCCACCTACCGGGGCGCTCGGGCGGTGGAGTGGTCCAAAACAGGCGCTGTGATCCGGCAGGGGAAATACCGCCTGACGGTGAAACTGCTGGAAGGTAAGAGCCTTCCGCTGCGGGCGCCGGTGGAGGGCAATATGGGCCGCACCATCCATGAGAGGCTCTGTGCTAAGGTGCGTTACCGCTTCTGGGCAGGAGAGATCCTGCTGTTTGATCATACGGATTGCTCCGCGGGATTTGAGTATGCGGAGGAAAGGAGCTCACATGGCGAATCTGCTGCAACATGAAAAATCCCCCTATCTGCTACAGCACGCGGACAACCCCGTGGCCTGGCGTCCCTGGGGAACGGAGGCCTTTGAGGCGGCCAGAACGGAGAACAAGCCGGTTTTCCTGAGCATTGGCTATTCCACCTGCCACTGGTGCCATGTGATGGCCCACGAGTCCTTCCAGTCCGAGGAGGTGGCGGAAGTTCTCAACCAGAGCTTTATCTCCATCAAGGTGGACAGGGAGGAGCGCCCCGACGTGGATGCGGTCTATATGGCGGCCTGCATGGCCATGAACGGCTCCGGCGGCTGGCCGCTGACGGTGCTTCTGACGCCGGAGCAAAAGCCCTTTTGGGCGGGAACCTATCTGCCCAGGCGGCAGCTGCTGTCCCTGCTGCGCCAGGCGGACCGGCGCTGGCGGGAGGAACGGGAGGAGCTGCTGGCGGCAGGGGACACTCTGACCGATTACCTCCGCCAAGAGGAGGATGCCAGGCCCGGAACACCCACCCGGGAGCTTGTGGAAAGGGGTGTGTCCCAATTCGCAAAGAGCTTTGACGCCCAGTGGGGCGGCTTTGGGCAAGCGCCTAAATTCCCTATCGCCCATAACCTGCTGTTTTTGCTGCGGTATGCCCGAGTGACAGGGGATAGCCGCGCCCAAGAGATGGCGGAGCGGACTTTGGAGCGGATGTATCGCGGCGGCCTCTTTGACCATGTGGGCGGTGGATTTTCCCGGTATTCCACGGACCGGCAGTGGCTGGTGCCCCACTTTGAGAAGATGCTCTATGACAATGCCCTGCTTGCCATGGCCTATACGGAGGCCTGGCAGCAGTCCCACCGGGAATACCAGCGGGAGGTGGTCTGCCGGACGCTGGATTATGTCCTCAGAGAACTAACGGACCCTGAGGGCGGCTTTCTCTGCGGACAGGACGCGGACAGCGACGGCATCGAGGGAAAGTATTACGTTTTTACGCCGGATGAATTGGGAGCGGTTCTGGGTTCCGAGGCGGCGGAGCGCTTCTGCCGCCGGTTCGGCATCACGGACCGGGGCAACTTTGAGGGAAAAAGCATTCCCAACCTGATCACCGCACCCGACTGGGAGCGGGAACCGGAGGCGATGGCGGCACTGCGGGCAAAAATATATATGTATCGGAGAGACCGGACGCGGCTCCACCGGGACGATAAGGTTCTCACCGCCTGGAACGGCCTGATGATGGCCGCCATGGCCCTGGCGGGACTGGAGCTGGACGAGCCCCGTTATCTGAAAGCTGGGGAGCGGGCGGCGGACTTCCTTCGCCGCCGTCTGACAGATGGCGATGGCCGCCTGCTGGCCCGCTGGCGGGATGGGGAGGCCGCCCACCCCGGCAAGCTGGAGGATTACGCTTTCTGCGCCTGGGGGCTTCTGGAACTCTACGGCGCCACCTTCCGTGTGGAGTTTCTGGAGGAGGCCAGACGGCTGGCGTGCCTGCTGCTGAGCTTCTTTTTTGACGAGACGCGGGGCGGGTTCTATCCCTACGCCGACGACGGGGAGCAGCTCATCACCCGGAGCAAGGAAAGCTATGACGGATCTATGCCCTCCGGCAACGCCGTGGCGGCGCTGGTGCTCTCCCGGCTGGCCAGGCTTACCGGGAAGCCGTGCTGGCGGCAGGCGGCGGAGCTGCAGCTGCAATACCTGACAGGAGCAATCCGGGACTATCCAGCCGGGCACAGTTTTGCCCTTTTGACGCTGCTGGAGGAGTTATGGCCCTCCGCCGAGCTGGTCTGTACGGCGGAAGAGCTGCCGGAGGAGCTGCTGACCTTTCTGCGGGAGAAGTCCCGTCCCGGACTTGCGGTACTGCTCAAGATACCGGAGAACGGGAGCCGTCTGGCGGCCGTGGCGCCGTTTGCCGCGGAATATCCCATTCCGGCATCAGGAACGCGGTACTATCTTTGTCAGGGCGGGGCCTGCAGAAATCCGGTGCAGACCATTGAGGAGCTGCGGAGCATGATATAGCGCGGAAAAGAGCATATAGCCTTTTTGTTAGAAAAGCCGCTGGGCAGGTCATGCTCAGCGGCTTTGATTCTCTTGGAGCAGAACAGATCATACACCAAGTGGATGAGGTTAAAATAGAGCTGTGCCGGAGGAAGAATGATGGCGGTTCAGACTACCAAAAGACCGGAAAAGACGGTGAAGCTGTAAGGCAAAACGCTGAGCGCACAGCAAATTGGGTGTGGGGGTGGACCATTGCATTCGCCAAAAAGTATCGAGTATCAATTTGGCGGCGGACATTTCCAGAGAACAGGGTACCACGCCTGAAACGCAGGCATCCAAGAGGCGGCTTTGCGGAAGTACATGCAAGAAGAATGATACTAAAATGCAATAAAAAGTAGTGTTTCAGTCATTGCTGTGTTATAATAGGCACGGTGATGAAAATGAAGTACAAATTCAGCTCAGAGCAATATGCGGAAATCAAGGCAGCACAGAAGGCC
>Ga0129307_1000794_pt1 | contig 43113 bp, 40 predicted proteins | sample P1105metagenome_FD_94437 | JGI IMG/M metagenome (GOLD analysis project Ga0129307, IMG submission 94437) | Capybara group fecal microbial communities from Wisconsin, USA - P1105 metagenome | ecosystem: Host-associated > Mammals > Digestive system > Large intestine > Fecal | place: USA: Wisconsin...
AATCCACCTTATCAGTCTTCTGGTACGACAAACAATAAGGCAGAAGCCGTATATCATCATTTCTATAATGCTGCTGAGCAAATTGCGGACAAATATATGCTGATATCACCAGCACGATTTTTGTTTAATGCTGGACTCACACCTAAAGATTGGAATAAACGCATGTTAAACGATGACCATCTCAAAGTCGAAGAATATTATTCTAACTCTGGAGATGTGTTTGCAAATGCGAATATCAATGGTGGTGTTGCAATTGTATACCGTGATTCCAATCAGTCGTTTGGAGCAATAGAGAATTTTATTCCAGACGATATATTACGGGGTCTTGCTCGTCGTTTCCCCAAAAATGATACAGCAAATCTTTCATCTATTGTCTATGGTGGGCGTTCAGAATTAAAGTTCAATGATACTTTTCTGGCTGATTATCCTGATACATATGATTTCATTTTGAAGACTTTACAGAAAAAGCATCCAGAAATAAAGACTCTCGGACCAAACGAAGAATACGAGGTAAAATCATCTTCCTTTGAACGAACCCCTTATGCATTTATTGACTCGGAGCCTAACAATCCCGAATTGTATTATAAGATGCTTGGAATTGAAAAAGGACAAAGAGTATATAAATGGGTGTTGAGAAAATACCTTTCCCCTCGTTACCCCAAAAATAATAACATAGACAAATACAAGATTTTGTTATCCAATGCTGATGGTGCTGCTGGGCAGATTGGAAAGCCTATACCGGCCAGAATCCTTGGAAAGCCACTGGTGGCTGAACCATTCACTACATCCATTCCAACATTCATGAGTATTGGTAAATTTGATAATATTGTCGAGGCATATAACCTTCAACAGTATGTGCAAACCAAATTTGTTCGAGTGCTTGTGGGGTTGGTAAAGATAACACAACATATTACGCCATCATCTTGGACCCATGTTCCGCTTCAGGATTTCACACCCTCCTCCGACATCGACTGGTCCCGCTCCGTTACCGAAATCGACCAGCAGTTATATACGAAATACGGTCTTTCACCTGAAGAGATTGAGTTTATAGAGACACATGTAAAGGAGATGAACTAATGAAAGCTCCTGATATCAAAACCACCAAGAACGTCGTTCCGATGATATATGCTTATACAACTCCAGGCATCATCTATCATGATGGATATATCAAGATCGGATACACCGAACAGGATGTCAATATCCGCATCTATCAGCAGACCCATACCGCTGGCATTATGGCGAAAAAAGAGTGGCAGGGAACTGCAATCTACGATGATGGAACCGGAGAGGCATTCCATGACTATGATTTTCACGGGTATCTCCGCGCCAACGGTATCGAACAGCCTCAGGATAAAGGAAACTCGTTCTTTGATCCTAAAGACCGAAACGAGTGGTTCTATACTACTCCGGCAGAATCAAAGGGACTGTTCGTTGATTTCAAATCGAACCGCGGCATACATGACGAATCCGACGCTCTGCTTAATTCGTCTATAATCCCTTATACACTCCGCAAGGAACAAGCTGCCGCTGTTGCAAAGACTGTTGCTTACAGATACGCCCATGATGGCGGAGAGTTTCTCTGGAACTGCAAACCGAGGTTCGGAAAAAGTCTCTGCATGTATGATTTCTGCAAGCAGATAAAGGCTGAAAAGATCCTAATCGTTACCAACAGACCCGCAATCGCAAACTCCTGGTATGCGGATTACGCCAAGTTTATCGGGCGTGAAACAGGATATTTCTTCGTGTCTCAGGTATCTGAACTTGCTGATAAGAAGAAATGTCCGCTTGTGATGACATATAAAGAATATGCTGACGATCATAAGAAACGTAAAGATGATCCGAATATGAAGAAAATGGGTCTGATAGATTTCGTATCTCTTCAGGATCTTAAAGGCTCCATCTACTTCGGAGGCATATATAACAAGCTTCAGGAGATCAAACAGACTGAATGGGATGTTCTTGTTATCGACGAAGCCCACGAAGGTGTAGACACCTACAAGACAGACGTGGCATTCGATCAAATCAAACGTCATTTTACCCTGCACCTGTCCGGAACGCCGTTTAAAGCTATGGCAAGCAGCAAGTTCCCGTCTGATGCCATTTTCAACTGGACTTATGCTGATGAACAGCAGGCAAAGCGTGACTGGGACGTAAATTCCACAGAAGAGAATCCTTACGAAGTCCTTCCGCAAATCAACCTCTACACTTACCAGATGTCTGAGATCATTCAAGAACAGCTTAAGCAGGGCATCGAGATACAGGGAGAGACTGAGGAATACGCCTTCGACCTTAACGAGTTCTTTGCGACCAACGCTAACGGAAGATTTGTATATAATGCTTCAGTAGATAAGTTCCTTGATGCTCTTACCACGCAGAAAAAGTTCCCGTTCTCAACGCCTGAGCTTCGTGCTGAGCTTAAGCATACCTTCTGGCTCTTAAACCGCGTAGACAGTGCAAGAGCCCTTGCAAAGAAACTTAAAGAACATCCTGTGTTTAAAGATTACGAGATTATCCTTGCAGCTGGCGATGGCAAAGTCGATGACGATGATGAGAATGCGAAATCCTTCGATAAGGTCACCCAGGCTATTGCAAGCCACGAAAAGACCATAACTATTTCTGTTGGACAGCTCACAACAGGCGTTACTATTCCGGAGTGGACTGCTGTTCTTATGCTTTCCAACATTGCAAGCCCGTCACTATATATGCAGGCAGCGTTCAGAGCTCAGAACCCCTGTATGTTCCAGATAGGGACCACCTGCCTTCGCAAAGAGAATGCATACGTGTTCGACTTTGACCCGGCAAGGACGCTGGACATATATGAGCAGTTCTCTAACGACCTTTCCGCATCTACCGCAGGAGGTCACGGAGACCTTGAGACCAGAAAGAAAAACATCAAGACATTCCTGAATTTCTTCCCAGTCATAGGTGAAGATGAAAACGGGGAGCTTGTAGAACTTGACGCAGAAAAGGTTCTTACAATTCCGAGGAAGATCCGTTCCATGGAAGTTGTAAGACGCGGATTTATGAGCAACTTCCTCTTCCAGAACATCGCGCAGGTATTCGGTGCTCCGCAGGAGCTTATGGATATCATCAATAAGCTTCAGCCGATGCAGGAACAGAAGGTCAAAGAAGTCAAACTCCCGCAAGAAGTCAAAGATGATCTTTCCCTTGATGAAAACGGCAACGTTTCTCTGTCCGATGAGTATATTATCGGCAAGTCCGCTGAGATATTTGGTCAAAAAATCGAAGATGTTTCAGCGAGGATCGAAGAGACTGTTGCTGCCGTGGATACTGCTCCAGATAAGCAGAAGTCCTCGGTTGATACTCTCAAAGACGTTGTTCATGAAATCACCAAGCATAATATCGTGGCAGAAGTTCAGGCAAAATACGGGGAAGATATACGCCCTTCCGACGCAAAGCGTATAGAAGCCCGAATCAATGATAAAGCCGATCTTATGCTCGATAAGGAGATGGCAAACCACGCCATTGAGCAGAAGGTCATCGAACAACATCGTACCGAGGAGATGCAGAAGCGTCATGAGACGGGACGTACCACCGAAGAGATCGACGCAGAATTCGACGCTAAGATGAAAGAGTCCAATGACCAGTTCCAGGATGCTCTTAAAACAGCGATTTCTGGTCTTTTCGAGCAGGCAAAACAGGATACAGTCAAAACGGTCGAAACGACTATCAAAGAACGCCAGAAGAGTACTATCGAAGATGGCATCAGAGATCATCTGCGTGGGTTCTCTCGCACTATCCCGAGCTTTCTGATGGCGTATGGCGATGATACCGTTACACTGGCTACTTTCGATACGAAAGTTCCTGGGAAGGTCTTCTATGAAGTCACAAGCATCACTATAGATGAATTCAAAGCCTTGCGTGACGGCAAGTGGACTGATCCTGAAACTGGAGAGGTCAAGACATATTCTTCCGGTTTGTTTGATGAAGTCGTATTCGATGATTCAATCAAGGAGTTCCTAAACCTAAAACGCAAACTTGCGAATTACTTCGACGAAAAGAGCGTTGAGGATATCTTCGACTATATTCCGCCTCAGAAGACATTCCAGATCTTCACTCCGAAGAATATTGTCCAGAAGATGGTCGACCAGCTTGAGAAAGAAAACCCTGGATGCTTCGATGATCCTGATCATACCTTCATTGACCTATATATGAAGTCAGGTCTGTATCCTGCGGAGATCGTAAAACGTCTTTACAGAAGCCCAAAGATGCAGGAGCTTTTCCCGAATGGAGATGACAGGCTTAAGCATATCTTCAAGAAACAGGTATATGGTCTGGCTCCGACCGAGATTATTTATAACATAGTTTTATCCTATGTCCTTGGTTTTGACGAGGATGTGGAGATAAAGAAACACAACTTCAGACTTGCAGATGCACTGCCCTACGCTAAGGAAGGCAAACTGCAGGAACTTCTGGATAAGCTCTATGGTGATGAGGAGGATGCGTAATGCCAAGACCAAAGAAAGACTACACCCTTCTTAACATGCGTGTGGATTCGGGCGTGATGAAGCGCTTCAACGAATACTGTGAGAAGGTCGGACAGACCAAGACCCTCGCCTTTGAACGCATCGTTTCCGCTTACCTCGACCAATATGAGGAAGATAAGAAACAAATTGAAAAGCTAAATAAGAAATAAATATATTTATCGTACACAGTGGAGAGGAAACAAAACATTGAAAATTCATAGTTTTGAAGTAATAAAGAACATAATTATGCTTTTGAAATGAGACTTGTTAAAATATTCTGACTTATTATGCTGCAAAAATATAGAGATGATTTATCCATAGTTATTGATTTTCTCTTATCTCTTAACAGAGATGATATGACTCATATCAATTGGAACTGGGCTCGTTTACAGAGGATGATGGGCCATCCGGAGACTGACTATAGCCTACTTGATTCTATAGGACTATGGTTTGACGATCACAAAATCGTAGGTGTTGCCATTTACGACATGTATTTTGGCGAGGCTTTTATTGCCGCTCTTCCTGGATACAGGCATCTACTTCCCGAGATAGCTGATTATGCATACGAGTATTTGAAGGACGAGAACGGCCTCGGTATAGCAGTTAACGATAGAGATGAGGAACTGCAGGCGATCCTGGCTGATAAAAGTTTTTCTCCAGTTGATCAGCATGAGACTGTCATGCAGATAGATATCGATAATTTGAGGGAATATGTGTTGCCTGAAGGACTAACGATGGTGAATCCGGATCCTGTGGAAGATAATGAGGCCATGCAGTGGCTATTCTGGCAAGGTTTTGATCACGGCACCGACTATGGGGAGTTCAAAAAGACAGAGCAGAAACCGGGAAGAGAAAGAAAGTATCTGAAAAAGAAACTTGGTATAGCAGCTAAAAATGAGAAAGGCGAACTGGTATCATTCTGCTGTCTATGGTATATGGACGGAACAGACTACGCATATGTTGAACCTGTATGCACCATACCTTCATACAGAGGAAAGGGGATAGCCAGGAGCCTCATATACGAAGCACTGAACAGGGTAAAGGAAATGGGTGCAGATAAGGCATACGTGATCTCAGACAATCCCTTCTATGAAAAACTCGGATTCAGAAAAGCGGAGACATATACTTTCTGGTGGAAGAGATAAAAAGAGGATAACAAAGGGAAATTTGAGTTTTCAGAACATTGTCCATATAAGATATTTAGTATAAAAATAATTTTTTCCGAAATAAGTAAAAAAGGTATTGCATTCCGTTTTGGCATTTGGTATATTTTCATTGTAAACGAGATACGGGTGACCGAAAGACGTATACAAAAGCTAATCAATACGGATATATGAAAAAAAGACTATAAAAAATACCTACCTTCAATCGTTCTTTTTTCATTATTTGGCTGGCGTGATTATATCACGCCAGTTTTTTTTATTCCTTTCAGCACTTTCATTTTTTTTTCAGCAATAGATTAGTGAAAACAGAATATAAACGGATATACGGAGTATGGGGGAAGAGCCGGATAAAGTGCGCGATGATATGAGCGGCAAACACTCTCCTAAAGTGTCTTTTGACACGGCCATGAGGCCCTCATGCCTACAATGATACTCCTGCCTTGAACACGTCACAGTATTGGGCAGCCCGGACGATGTCGGGGAGGCCGTGAGCCTGTGGGTGATACACCGTATCCGTATCAGAAAAAATCAGGATAAAGGAGGTGGGATCATCACAAGGGAAGAATACAGAAAAGAGATGAACGAGTTCTCCGAGCAACTGAAAGAGGGAGTGAGCATGTACTTCAACTCCGAAGCCTACAGGAAGTACCTGAAGATGATGGGGATGTTCAAAAACTACAGCTTCCAGAACACAATGCTCATTGCAAGACAGAATCCCGAGGCCACTCTCGTGGCAGGATTCAGGACCTGGCAGACCAAGTTCAAGAGATCCGTAAAGACAGGTGAGAAGGGAATACGCATAATGGCCCCTACAGTCATCAAGAGAGAGATGAGCGACGGTTCCATAATAAGGATACCGACATTTCGGAGCACATATGTGTACGACGTGTCTCAGACCGAGGGAGAACCGCTCCCGGTCATAAAGGCTAAGGAATTAAATGAAAAGATAGAGGATTTCGAGAACTTCAGGAGATCGGTCATAAGCGCATGCCCCTGCAGGGTGACATTCAGGGACCTCGGAGAAGGAGATGCCAAGGGCTACTACGACAACAGGGAGAAGACGATAGTGCTCTCGGAGAGGCTCGATGACGCTCAGTGCATAAAGACCCTTTTCCACGAGATGGCGCATTCCCTCATACACGACAGGGATCATTTGAAGGGAATGAATATAGTCAAGGACACGAGGACGAGGGAGATAGAGGCGGAAAGCATAGCGTATTTCCTCTGCAGCCATTTCGGGATAGACGCATCGGAATACACTTTTCCGTATATAGCCTCCTGGAGCGAGAACAGCGATATATCGGTACTCCGGGATTCCATGAACACCGTTAAGGAGACAGCTCTCGACATGATAGAGAGGATAGAGGAGAGACTGGCACTCGACAGGAAGAAGGATCTGGTGATAGATGTGTCTCATGATCTTTCAAAGCTTTACAAGGAAGCTGGATACGACGAGGAGAGGGATATAAACGACTTAAGGGAGGACATAAGGCTGAGCCTTGAGAAGGGAAGCATATCCTCCCACGAGGACAGATTAAGAGAGATATATAAGGACGAGTCCCTAGACGAGAAACTGAGAAACAGAGCGGTCAACACCGCAGGAAAACTAGGGATGATGACTGACATGGAAAACGCGGGGATAAGATACAAGAAGATTGGAGATGGATATCAGCTTTGAATATGATACTTGAAGAAGAGAAACTCCTCCTCTCATACCTTCCGAATACGGATATGAGGGAGAAACTGAGAATACTTAAGGAGCTCGGAGAGAATGCTCCCGATGAGGAGATGAGGATGATGATCCTCGACCTCATGGGAAAGCTCGGGCGCATGAGCATGGATGAGCTCAGGGCTCTGGATAAAGAGATGGCGGAGTACGGCAATATATGAGAAAGAACATGGTAAGGACCATAGCGGTCCTTTTTATTTTATCCTTCTTCCTGCTCGCAACAGGTGTCTCATATGCCGAGACCGGCATAGAGGACAGTATGGCCGGAATATACGAGGAAGGGCTGGAAGACGTACCGGTAAAGAAGGGAACACTTAAGGCATCGGGAGAGAGCCTCACATTTACGGTGAAGCTTGACGATTTCGTGGGGACCCTTAACGGTATGAGCTCGTACGGTAAGTCCTCCCACTTCATAAGGACGGAGGACGGTGAGACGGTGTTCTGCGGAACGGACGACGTGAGGTTCTTCGGCTCCAACGACAACGGAGGAGTGGCTGAGAGAGGACAGACCGCAACACTTACATTCCAAGAGGTGGATGATGAGATCATAAGAAAGATACTGTACTACGGAGAGGGCGGACCTGAAGAGAAGGTGTCCGGACCTGACGGATACCAGATAACCCACTTCGCTCTCTGTTTAAAGGGACTTAAGGGGACGCTCAGGAGCGGAGTCGGTGAGGATACGCTAAGACAGGTGAACGGCTTCATTTCCCTTATAGAAGGGCTTCCGGAAACACCGTCTGATTTCACTGCATACAGGTATACCGGTTACGGGAGCGGGAGCGGCGGAATAAGGAGCGGCCAGGACATGTATACGAGAGTGTACGAGGAGAAGAAGACGGGGAAACTGAGGATCAGGAAGAGATCCGCCACGCCCGACATCACAGACGGTAATCCCATGTATTCTCTTAAGGGTGCAGTATTCGAAGTTACTGATAAGGACGGAAAACTCTTGGGTACTCTTACGACTGATGAGAAGGGATATACAGAGTATCTGAATGACCTGGAAGAGGGCACGTATCTGATATACGAGATACAGTCTCCGGAAGGCTATTTCATAGACGATACCATAACTGAGTTCGAGGTCAGAAGCGGCGGAGAGGATACTTTAGTGATATACGATGAACCGGTAGTGTACTTTCCTGACATCATGATACTTAAATCGGGAGGACCCATGGGAGACGCCACACTCAAGGGAGCGGAATTCACGGTGAGCTACTATCCGGTGTATGCGGATACCGTGAAGGAACTGGCAGGACTAGAGCCCAAGAGGACCTGGGTGTTCAGGACGGACAAAGACGGAAGAATATTTCCTGATCCTTCGTATCTCAAGAGCGGAGATCCGTTATATGAGCTCAACGGCAGGTATGTGCTCCCTCCGGGGACCCTCCTCATAAAGGAGACGAAAGCGCCTGAGGGCTTTCTCATAAACGACGAGCTCTTCATATCGGGAACGGGCGGTAACGAGATCATAAAGCGCCTGGGACCCTATGCAATGGTTCGAGATGAGCTCATACGCGGAGGGTTCACAGTTTTAAAGACAGGAGACGTTCCGGATAAGGACATGACTGCGGCTTTTGAGATCATTAACAGAAGCATGGAGAGTATTCTGTATGAGGAGAAGGAGATACTCCCGGGAGAAGTGATAACTGAGATAGAGACCGACAGCGAAGGCAGGTATGAGTCAGAACCTTTTGCACTTCCTTACGGAAGCTACGGCATAAGGGAGATAAGGGCCCCTCGGGGCTTCAAGATCGATGAAGAGGAACATGGCTTCAGGATAGAGGAGCACGGAGCTAAAGCAGAGATCACCTTCCATGACGAATACATATTTGGGGACCTGGAATTCAGAAAGCTTAGGGAGGACGGCACTCCCCTTGAAAACATATCATTTATTCTAATAAACGAGGATACCGGTGAGGAGAGGCTCATAAAGACAGATGAGAAGGGATTTTTCTCCACGAGATCGCCCATAGAGTCCAGGAAGACAGAGGGCTCCCTGCCGTTTGGAAGATATACGCTCCGGGAGCTCAGGACCGACGAGAACGAGGGCCTGGAGCTCATAGAATACGGTTTTGAGGTCACGGGTGAGACCGCACTCATATCGGAGTCCTTTACCGACAGGGAGATGCCAAATCCCGTGATCCATACAAAAGCAGATTTCTCCGGAGAAAAGGAAGCATATCCTTCACACGATATGGTATTGACCGATACTGTAAGCTATGAAGGGCTTACAGAAGGCTTGAAGTATACGCTTAAGGCATCTCTTCGTCATAAAGACGGGACTCCCGTGATGAGGAACGGAACTGAAGTGGCTTCTGAAGTCACATTTACTGCCGTTGAAAGCATGGGAGAAGTACAGGTAGAAATATACCTCGGAGCTCTGTCATATGAGCTCATGGGTGAGGATATAGTGGTCTATGAGGAGCTTTACAACATGATGGGAGTTATGAGGGCATCTCATGAGGACCTCTTGGACGGTGATCAGACGGTAAGCATAAAAAGACCCGGGATAAGAACGAGTGCATACGGCAGTGATACGGGGACAAAGACGCTTACGGTGTCGAAGGCTACAGTGCTTTCAGACAAAGTGATGTATACAGGTCTCGAGAAGGGACTCAAGTACGTTTTCAGGACCTCCGCGGTATCGGTATCGACGGGAGAAGAGATACAAAGTGCTGTGAGTGAGTTCACGCCAGATTCTATTGACGGATATTTCATCGCTGAGATATCCCTTGATACACATAGACTTACCGGTGAGCGCATAGTGGTATACGAGGACATATACCTTGGAGAGATACTGATAGCTTCTCACAGGGATATCGATGACATCTCACAGACAGTGTGGATCCCCTTTATTTCAACGAAAGCCTCTGACGGCATTACGGGAAGTATACAGGGAAGCCTTTATTCATCAGGGATAAAAGACCGGATCTCAGTAAAGGGACTTGCGCCTGAAGAGGAGTACATCCTAAAGGCATGGCTCTTGGACGGAGAAGGAAACAGCGTGGAGGGCTCAGAGCTCATGATAGCCTTCACGGCCGTATCGGGAGAATACGAGGAAGAGATAGCTTTGCCTCTCATAAAGGGACCGGGAGCCGGAATGAGCTATCAGGTGGTGACTGAACTGTATCAGAAGGACGTGCTCATATGCCGCCATGAGGATCCCGATAATGAAACGGTGGTATATCCGTCGGTGCATACGGAAGCGAGCAGTGAGGACAGATCTAAGATACTGAAAAGATCCGAGTCTGCGGTGATACTCGACGACGTGACTTTAACGGGACTGGTACCCGGCTGCACGTATGTCATCGAGACGAGGGTATACGACGGGGCTTTAAGGAGCATCGTGGAGGGATCTCTTATAAGGACGGAGCTTGATCCTGAGAGCTCAGATATGACTCTTACGGTCAGTATACCCGTTGACAGCAGCCTCAGGGCCTCCCACGCTCTTACTGTGTACGAGAAGGTATATTTAGTCTCGGACGGTGAAGAAGTGCTCCTGGCAGCCCACGAGGACCCTCACGATGATCTTCAGACCGTAAAGGTCGAGGGAGAGCTCCCTAAGACCGGTGAGGGCACCGACTTCATGCTGATAGCAGGGCTCCTCCTGATGCTCACAGGCGCTGCGGCCCTTATCATCACCGGTCTCAGGGGGAAGGGATCGCCCTCAGGTGATGAATCTTAAGATTTTACATCAGGGGTATTGACACCATGTTTAGGGTATGGTAGGGTATCAACAGTGAAAGGGAGTAGCAGCTGCCGCGAGGCAGTTTCGAAACGTCAGCACGACACACAGTTGTTCGTTTAGGATTGAATGCAAGACTTTTACCGATACGGATCGATATTGGTAAGAGTCTTTTTTTGTACCGATATGGTCTGAAAATAATTCAAAGGAGGAAAGTACAATGTTGACTTTCGTGATCGTTGCAGTATGTCTGGTACTCGGGCTGTTCCTGCTGAAAGCAGTGCTCTCCAAGAAGATGAGCGCCAAGGCCAGCATCCCGCTGTTCCTGCTCCTTGCAGCAGTGATAGTACTGGTGAATTCAGTCACCATAATCCCCACCGGATACACCGGTGTAAAGACCACACTTGGTCAGGTGAGCGAGACCCCCGTGAGGAGCGGTATCACGCTTAAGATCCCGTTCATACAGAGCGTGGAGCTCGTGAACAACAAACAGCAGGACATAACCTTCAGGAACAAGATCTGGTCCGAGACGAAGGAGAGGACGGCCATCTACTATGAGAACATAACCGTCACATACCAGCTCGTGGCCGACAAGTCCTCATGGATCTTCGCAAACGTGACGGACTATGAGAACAATATGGTCACTGACAACCTCGTGGCATCGTCCATAAAGGCCGCTTCGAAGAACCTGTCGGATACGGACGCCACCAACCGTTCGATAATAGAGCCCATGAGCCTTGAGGTGCTCCAGGCCACTATCGACAAGAAGTACGGTGAAGGCGTCGTATACATCAACATGATAGTGATCGACAATGCGGATTTCGATGAGTCCTACAATCAGGCTATAGCCGCTAAGCAGCAGGCCCTCATCGAGGCTGAGACCCAGGCCATAGAGAACCAGAAGGCCATCGACAAGGCTGAAGCAGATGCCAAGGTAGCAAAGACCAAGGCTGAGAGCAAGGCCGAGACGGAGCTCATAGAGGCTCAGGCAGAGTCTGAGAAGAACGAACTTCTCGAACAGTCCATAACCGAAAACATATTGAAGGACAAATGGATCGAGAAGTGGGACGGCAAGCTGCCGCAATACATGACCGGGGATTCCCAGGGGATCCTGATCGGCATCTCGCCCGATAAAGGTGAATAACGGGCAGAAATCATGGGAGAGCGCATAAAAACGCTCTCCTTCTTATTTGACAGCAGGGAGGCGGATGAACGCCTCCTTTTCATATATCCGGATGAAGGAGGAAATGAGCATATAAATTGGTAAACGTTGAAAAGGTGAGGAGCGAGTATCCGAGGGGAACGCTCGTGGAACTGAAACACATGGAGGGAGAGCCCCTTATGAAGGAAGGCTTAAGAGGTACGGTGGAGCACGTGGACGACGTGGGGCAGATACACGTGAGGTGGAACAACGGGTCCTCCCTGGCGCTGAACCTGGACTTCGATGAGTTCTCTGTCGTGGACAGAAAGGACACTCTGGACGCGGTATTCGTGGAGCCGGGAAGAAGGGCCAGGATAATAAATATCGACAATGATCTTAAAAGCTTTCAAGAGGCCGTAGGAGGCAGGATAGAGGAATACATGCCCTTTGATGACGAGGCTGCGATAATCTGCAACGAGGACGGTAAGCTCGAGGGTCTTACACCAAATAGGGCAGTGAGAGACCTTGAGGGTGAGATAGCGGACATAATCTGCGGGAACTTTCTCATAGTGAACGCTCCCATAGAGAAGGCGGAGTTCACGGAACTCTCAAAGGAGCAGAAGGAGAAGTACGTGGACATGTTCAGGCTCCCCGAGAGGTTCGTGAGGATAGACGGTATGATTGAGAGCATCAAGTACGACCCGGACGAAAGAGCAGTCCCTGAAAGGGGACGCGTGAGATGAAGTCTGAAGGATCTGAAAGAAGAGACACAAGGGACAGGCATACCGTCCAGGTGAGACTGAGGAAGGAAGAATACGAAAGGCTTGTAAAAGATGCAGACAGGCTCGGTATAAAGCCGTCCCTCCTTGCATATATGGCGGTAAAGGGGCTCCGCATAAAGGACAGGGTGCCCGAGTCCCTGATATATAAGCTCTCAGTCATGGAGGAAAAGATGGGTCTCTTAAATGATCTCAGAGATTCCCTCATGATGGAGGACAGGGAGGATGCAGTTAGGGAGATAACGGAACTCATGGGGAGGCTCAGGGAGACTCTCCTCTCGATAGAGAGGATGTATATATATCCCGAAGGAGGAAGGCAGTGAGCACTCTGAAGCTATATTCCGTGAAGGAGGATCCGGAGAGATTGATCCGCTACATCCAGGATCCGGTAAAGACGACTGCGGTATACACGAAGAAGGATGAGGGGAAGAGGAACTTCACTTATCTCCGTCTCGTATACAACGGCTCACTCAATTGTTCGGCGGAGAATGCGGCCTCGGAGTTCAATATGGTCCAGTCAAGGTTCAGGAGGAATATAGTGAACAAAGCGCTTCACATGATACTGGGACTTGGAGAGAGCGTGCCGCCGTATAAGGCGATGGACATAGGCATGAGACTGTTGAAGCTCACCTTCGGTACGTCGTTTCAGTGTCTTTATTCCGTCCACCTGAACGTCCCCATGACCCATGTGCACATGCTGATAAACCCGGTGTCACATACGGACGGGAGGAGGCTCAGGATCAGCATGGAGGATCTTCTCTCCATAAGGAGCGTGGCCTCTCTGCTGCTCACTTTTAACGGTCTCGAACCGTTGAGGGAACTTGGGACCCCAAGGGAGAGCATCAACGCCACTGCTCTTCAGGAGATGAAGAAGGGGATAGTGAACAGGGAGTCTCTTGCAATGAACTGCATAGACGAGGCAGTGAGGCATTCGTATACCTTCTCGGACTTCCGTTTCCTCATGAAGGAGATGGGCTATGAGCTCATAAATACTGGAAAGAAGGGATATCCGTCATTAAAGCTCGTAAACGAGGACTACAGGCTCCTGCTCTCAAGGCTGGGAAAGTCGTACTCTTTGGAGTCCTTAAGAAGGAGGATAGACGAGAACGCCCTTCTGTCTGATGATAGGGGACTTGGTAACATGCTCTCGGGCACCGCACCCTATTCCCTTATGACAAGGGAAGACAGGATCAGGAGCATGAAGGGCATATACGGAGAGCACATTAGGTTCGCCCTCGACATAGGGGCACTGTCGAGATTCGGAAGAGATCTTTCAGTGCTGGACCCGGAAAGGAAGAGCGAGCTTCTCAGGAACAAGGATCTCTTAAAGAAGCTCTCTCTTATGAAGGAGCATAAGATAGCGGATGAAAGGGATATGGAGAAGACCCATAGGATGTTAAGGCGTGAGGTCTCTTCCTTAAGGAGGATATACAGATGTGCGGACCATGCAAGAAGGCATGCATCTCGTGAGGATATAGGGACATATGACAGGATGATATTCTCCCTCAGGGAAAGGATCACTTCTGTCAGAAGGAACATGAGGCTCCTTAACAAGATAAGGAAGGAGTTCCCCATGATACTTGAATACAATACTAAGAACGAACTGAAGAAGGAGGAAAGAACGATTGAGCATGAGTTCGGAAGCAGCTGAACAGACGGTAAGGATAGCCCTTGAGGCCGGAGAGATGGCTTTAAAAGTATCGGGAAGCATAACCGAAGAGATCATAAGGATGCTTGCAAAGAAGTTGAGGGAAGAGGAGAAGGATACGAAGAAGCCGGTGACGGAGCTATTGAGATCTGGAGAAGACATATCCGTGTTCAGGATCGGGGATACGGACGGGGAGGAGCTGTTGAAAGAGACGAGGAGGTTCGGCATACCGTCAGGGATACTGAGAAACGAAGGCTCTGAGGATGCCCTTTTACTGTTCTCCTCAGGGAACGAGAAAAAGATGAGGAGGATATTGGACAGCATGAACATGAAGGACAGGGACATGGTGAAAAGTAACGGAAAAAACCTCCTTCGGTCAGACGGAGGATCAGGGAGCTCTCCTTTCTTCGGAACAGGAGACGCTAGGGAGTCCGTGAGGAAGAAGATGGGAGAATTAGGGCCAGTTAAGATCCGAAAGGGAAAGGTGAAGATGAAGGAAGACATGGGGGTGAGCATATGACTGAAGGCTACAGGACTCCGGGAGTCACTGAGGTGTATTTGAAGACGAAGAGGGACCTAAAGGATTCCCTTATGAGATATGCATCCGAAGAGACGGAGAGGATAAGGGATTCGAAGGGAGAGTATCTTGAATATCTGGATATCTCCTCCAGGTTCGCCAACTTCTCCGTAAACAATCTGCTCCTGATAAAGAAGCAGATGCCCGAGGCCACCGACCTCAGGACCTTCGAAGGCTGGTACAGGGAGGGAATAAGGTTAAGGGACGGGGCATTCCCCGTATCCCTGATACAGAAGGAGAAGACGAAGGAAAAGGACGGGAAGGAGCATTTCACGAGCGAGAGGTTCTATGATGCAAGGGACACAGTATTCGGAGCCAGAGTGCCCATTAAAAGGGAGATAGAGGAGCTCATCAACGGTGCCGAGAGGCTTGCCGGCAGGAATGCGGGCGACAGGCTCCCCTTCGGAGATGATGTGATAAGAGATGAGCTTTTAGAACTCCTTAGGGAAGGGATCTCTCCTCTCATAGACAGGGAAGGCATCACCCTTGACAGGAGGAAGCAGCTCATAACTGATTCTGTCGTATATGCGGTGATGAGAAGATACAGGATAGAAGTATCGCCGGATGAGGTGGACATCTCAGGTCTAAAGGACATAAAAGACGTGGCGGACATTAAAGCCTGCCTTAATTCCGTTAGGAACGTCTTTCGAAGGGCGGCTTACGTTATAGATGACGAGCTCATGAAGAAGGACATGGCGGAGAGGCTCCTCCATGATAATGAAAGGGAAGAAACCGTCATGACCATATGACCCGGGGATGATATAATCAGATAAGACAAAACGGGAGGTATCTCATATGCACGTATTACAGGAACTGCCGGAAGGCTATGAAGAGAAACTGAAGATAGACCTACAGAACGACAAGAAGACCATGCTCATCATCAATATAGCGGCTAACGTCGCAATGGTGCTGATGCACTTCATAGTGCCTTTCACCTCGTACATCGACCTTGAAGGGAGTCTTCTGGTCTATTTCCTCAAGATCTTCCTGATCCTTGCCGCATACGGGGCATATCTGATACTCCATGAGGCTACTCACGGGATAGTCATGAAGCTGTTCGGAGCAAAGGAAGTGAAGTTCGGCTTCACGGGTATATATGCATATGCCGGCAGCAGTGCCGACTATTTCGACAAGCTCTCGTATTACTGCGTCGCCCTCGCCCCCTTAACCGTATGGAGCATAATACTATTTGTGATATGCCTTATCGTGCCCGGAAGCTGGGTATGGCTGCCGTATTTCGTGCAGGCGGGGAACATCGCGGGCTCCTTCGGAGACCTCTATGTATTTGCAAGGCTTTTGAAGATGAAGGACATCTTTGTCAGGGACACAGGAGTAAACATGAGCGTGTTCGGCAAATAAATCACTTGTGACCCTCATACGGGGATGAAAGTATAGTATAATCAAACTAGAGAATCATATGACTGAGGTGCTGATATGAAGAACATAGGTACTCAGGATATATACACAGCAAGACTGATACTCAGGCGTTTCAGCATGGACGACGCACAGAAGATGTTCGACAACTGGGCCAGCGACGAAGAGGTCACCACATACCTCACATGGCCCACACACAGGACCGTTGAGGATACGAAGGACATCCTGAAGCTCTGGACCGACAGTTATGAGAAGGACAACTTCTATCTCTGGGCCATATGCTTCGTAGAGACTCCGGAGGAGCCCATAGGGAGCATCAGCGTAGTCGCCATGAACGAGGACATCTCGGAGATCGAGATAGGCTACTGCATACAGAAGGACTACTGGCATCAGGGAGTCACGTCAGAAGCGTTCATGGGTCTCATAGAGTATTTCTTCAATGAGACGGACGTGAACAGGATAATCGCGAGATATGACGTGAGGAACATCAACTCCGGATATGTCATGAAGAAATGCGGTCTCATGTATGAGGGAACGCTGAGGAGCGGAGGCAGAAACAATCAGGGGATCTGCGACTGTGATGTATATTCGATACTGAGGAAGGACTATTTCCACAGTTAAGAGGAAAAGATCAGACGGACCGGAGCCTTGTGCTCCGGTCGTTTGATATCAGGGACAGATATCGTCATCGGAGAAACATATGAAGATATATCTTGCAAGACACGGAGAGACCGACTGGAACAATGAGAAGAGGTTCCAGGGGCACAGGGACATCCCGATGAATGAAACCGGGATAAGGCAAATGGAGGAGCTTGCCCGTAGGATAAGAGAAAAGGGCATTACATTTACCCGGATCATATCGAGTCCGTTAAAGAGGGCAATGAAGAGTGCTGAGATGATAGCGGAAAATACAGGATATTTTGGAAGCATCGTCACAGACAGGGACTTCATTGAGAGGGACTGCGGGCTACTTGAAGGAACGGTATGGAAGGAAGGACTGGATCTTAATTATCCCACATACGGACTCGAGAGCATAGATGATCTGATAGACAGGGCCGGAAGGGCACTCGGAAAATACTCGTTTTCGGATGATGAGGATATACTCATAGTCTCACACGGAGCCATACTTGCGGCAGTAAGGACTGTACTATCGGAGGGAAGTATCGACTATTACGACAGATCAGTACCCATAATCCAGGGAAACGTGCTCTGCTGCGAAAAGGAAGACGGAAAGAAAACGGTATTCCGCCAACTGTTCTGAAAATATAAATGAAGGAAAAAGAACGAAATCAGGAGGTCGATATATGGCATATGCGCTCATAAACGGCATAATACTTGACGGGAAAGAGGATATGGTCCCCGTGAAGGATAAGGCCGTACTGGTAAAAGACGGAAAGATAGCAGATATAACGGATAACGAGGATATACCCGAAGGCTATGAGAAAGTGGATCTTAAGGGAGCATATCTGCTTCCGGGGCTCATAGACCTTCACGTGCATCTGGCAAGCAGCGGGAAGCCTCCTAAGGCAGACAGGAGACCGCCGAACTACAAGAAGCTGTTCGATATTCTTTCAAAAAGCAGGTTAGTGCTTGCGGTCATAAAGAGACTGACTGCGGGATATGCGAAGACCGAGCTCATGAGCGGAGTCACCACCATACGTACCGTTGCCGGGATACTCGACATGGACGGAAGGGTGAGAGACGAGATAAATAAAGGAATACTTAAGGGTCCGAGGATACTCTCCGCCAATACCGGGATATCGGTCCCGGGAGGGCATTTTGCAGGCTCAATAGCCACGGAAGCCGAAACGCCCGAAATGGCGGCGGAGCACGTAAGAAAGATAGCGGCTACGAAGCCTGATCTCATAAAGCTCATGATCACGGGAGGAGTCATGGATTCTTCGAGCGACGGGGAACCCGGAGTCCTCCGCATGCCTCCTGAGACAGTAAAGGCTGCTTGTGACGAGGCCCACAGGCTCGGATACAAAGTCGCAGCCCATGTGGAGAGCCCCGAAGGAGTAAGAGTGGCTCTTGAGAACGGAGTGGACACGATCGAACACGGAGCAAGGCTCACTGATGAGATGGTGGAACTGTTCAAAAAGAGGGGTGCTGCACTCATATCCACCATATCTCCTGCACTTCCGTATGCTGATTTCGGGCTTTCGGAGAGCCATGCTCTCCCTATTGCAAAGAAAAACGGAAAGATCGTGAAGGACGGATGCATAGAATGTGCCATTATATGCAGAGAGAACGGTATACCTGTGGGACTGGGAAACGATGTCGGATGTCCGTTCGTGCTCCACTACAACTTCTGGAGAGAGCTCTGCTATTTCCATAAGTACATCGGAGCGTCAAACAATGAGACCCTTTACAGGGCGACGCTCGGAAATGCGAAGATCGCAGGCATCGACAGTGAGACGGGGAGCTTAGAGAAGGGCAAATCGGCGGACATGATAATAGTGAGGGGTGATCCCCTTGAAGATCTGTCTGTACTCCGTGACGTAAGAATGGTGATTATGAAGGGCGAGCTCATACGCCATCCGAAGGTAAGGAAACTTAAGCACGTGGATGAGCTGCTGGACAGATATATGTGAACCGCAAAGAAAGGCACTAAAGATATGGAGATGAATTTCGGGAGCTTTCCGAACAATGATGAAAAAGTGGATGGTATGATCACCGTCAGGGCAGATGATAAGAGCGTATTTCCGACGCTTCTTGAGACAAGACCCGTATATGCAGAAAAGGACGGATATCCTCTTCACATTGATCTTGCCATCCCAGAGGATGCCCTGGATCTCAGGCGCACATATCCGGTGATTTTCTACGTAAAGGGATCCTCATGGGACAAGCAGAGGACATTCAGGAGCCTTCTTAACTTTGCTCCCTTCGTGAGAGCGGGCTATATAGTTGCCTTCATCGAATACAGGCCGAAGCAGGTGGCTCCGATACCGGCTCAGATAGAGGATGCCTTCGATGCCATACGGTTCCTCATAGACAATAAGAGCAGGTTCCACATCGATACGGAGAACATGTTCGTGTCAGGAGATTCCTCCGGAGGCCATACGGCTCTATCGGTATTCGCTACATGGAATACCCATAAGTTCGACATGAGAGAAGGAGAACTTCCGAAGCTCAGAGGCTGCATAGATTTCTACGCCCCTGCAGACATGAGCATGTATGCTGAGGATTTCATAGAGATAATACCTGAGCTGAAGGAAAGGTTCAAAAAGAGCGTGGTAGCGGGAGTGGACATCATAAACGATAAGGAGACCGCAAGAAAGTATTCTCCGCAGTACATGTTTAAAGAGGGAAGGAAATATCCTCCGGTCCTCATATGTCACGGCTCAAAGGATACTCTTGTTCCATTCAAGCAGAGCATCAGGCTTTTCGAGAGACTGAAGGAGATCGGAGTAGATACGGAGTTCATAAAGGTGGACGGGGCAGATCACGGAAAGAACCTCTTCTGGACCGACGCACTCTTTGAAAGAGTCATCGCGTTCTTAAGGAAGAACACTTTTTAATACTGTACATGGACCAATAAAGGACACTGCATTTGCGGTGTTCTTTTTTATGTCGGAATCTCATGAAAAAAGCACATTTGCATTTTTCGGACTTTTTGTTCAAATCCGTCCGAAAAATCAGTGTATTTATTAATTTAGCATTGTATTATTTGCTTATTTCATATTTATCGTGGTATATAATTTATCAGAGATTAGAGTACAAAAGATTGAGGGCATCTATGAACAGAAAAGATATTGAGACTTATACCGCCCAGGTCAATCATGGCGTTATTCCCCGTATTTTCAGAACGATAGTGGATTTCATGGAAAAACTGAAGAGGTATTTCGATACGGTCATCTATGATTATGAAGTGGGTACCATTACGGAAGGCTTCCTCGATTATACGTATTTTTCATTCAGCGATGATTTTCTGAAGTCCAGAGGACTTAAGTGTCTGATCCTCATAGATCATTCCGTGCTGGACATTGAGACATGGATCATCGGAAAGTCAAAGAGGGTAAATGAGGAATACATAGAGAGGTTCTCTAACACCCCTTTAAGGAACAAGGAGGATCTAAGCAGGAGATACGCCGCAAGGGTGATAGTGGATGACAGTCCTTCATTCAAGACGGATATTGAATACATGGCTTTCGTGGTCGACAGGGCGACCGAGGCGGCAGCATCCTTCAAGTCCTACATCAATGACTGAAAAGGAGAGACATATATAGAAAGGATCGCATATTATCTCGCCGGTCTGTTGCCGGCGGCATACATAGGGATAAGAACGGCCCCGTACATCGATACGGGGCTTTTTGGTATCCTTTTGAACCTGAAACGGATACTTTCCTTCAGGGATTTCATTTTCACCCCAAAGACTCTTCCCACAGTATTTGCAGTGCTCCTCATATATACCTCAGTATTCCTGCTCGTGACTGCGAACGGAAAGCACTACAGGTTCGGGGAGGAATACGGTTCCGCAAAGTTCGGAGATCCCGTGAAGGTAAGAAGGAGATACTCTTCCAGGGAATATGAGAGGAACAGGCTGTTCACGGAGAACGTGAGGATCGCGACTGATCCTTTTAGGCACAGGAGGAACCTTAATACCATAGTATGCGGAGGATCCGGGTCCGGAAAGACGAGATACTACTGTCTTCCGAACATACTTCAGGCCAATGCATCCATGGTTATACTCGACCCTAAGGGTGAGCTTTTCAGGATGACTTCAGGCTATCTTGAGAGCAGGGGCTATGCCGTAAAGGTATTGGACCTTCTCCATATGTATGACAGCCATTGCTATAACCCGTTCAGATACATAAACAGCGACAACGACGTGCAGAAACTGGTGACGAACCTCTTCAACAGCACGAACGAGGGGAAGCACGCCTCCGATCCATTCTGGGACACTGCGGCGCAGATGCTCCTTTCGGCACTGATATTCTATCTCCACTACGAGGCACCTGAGGACGAGCAGAACTTCGACATGGTGATGGATATGCTGAGAGCGGGAGCGATATCCGGAGAGAAGAACCAGGAGACTTCTGTCCTGGACCTCCTCTTCTATAACCTGGAGGAGAGGGATCCCTCCCACGTGGCTCTGAAATACTACAGGAACTACAGGAGCGGTGCTCCGCAGACGCTCCAGTCGATACAGATAACCCTGGCGGCGAGGCTCGAGAAGTTCAACCTCAGGACTTTGAGCTCGCTTACCATAACGGACGAGATGGAGCTCGACAGGCTCGGAGAAAAGAAGATGGCTGTATTCGCGATAATACCGGACAACGACCCTTCCTTCAACTTCCTGGTATCGATCCTGTATACCCAGCTCTTCCAGCAGCTCTTCTACATAGCGGACAACAGATACGGAGGGACCCTTCCCGTGCCGGTGCACTTCATCATGGACGAGTTCGCAAACGTAGCATTGCCTGTATCCTTTGACAAGATCCTGTCAGTAATGAGGTCGAGGAACATAAGCGTGAGCATAATACTACAGAACATGGCTCAGCTTCGGGCACTATTCGAGAAGGAATGGGAGTCGATAGTCGGAAACTGCGATGAGCTCCTCTACCTCGGAGGAAACGAGAAGGAGACCCATAAGTACCTTTCTGAGCTCATAGGAAGGGAGACCATAGATACGAACACCTTCGGCAGGAACAGGGGCAGGAACGGCTCCATGACCATAAACTATGCAAAGACCGGAAGAGCACTTATATCATCGGACGAGATAAGGGTGATGGACAACAGGTACTGCCTTCTCTTCATAAGGGGAGAGAACGTGGTTCTGGACAGGAAGTATCCCCTTGAAAAGCACCCTTCCTACAGGTTCATGGGCCATGAAGGGAAGGAAGAGAAAAGAACTGTGTTAGGCAGCATAAAGATTGAAACGTATGCTCAAAATGGAGATACATGTCTGAAAGGAGGCATATGAAGAGATTTTTGAAACAACTATTGGTTACGGGACTGCTCCTGCAGGTCCTTTTTATTTATCCGGCATTTGCCGAGAGCGATCCTCTTAAGATCATCCTCAATCTGTCGGACTTCATATTCAGCATAATAAGGGCGGTAGGGATGATCATGCTTGGCTTCGGGATAGTGCAGATAGGACTCTCGTTAAAGAGTCATGACGCATCCCAGAGGGCGAACGGATTCTTCACTCTTGCGGGAGGGATAATAATTACTTTTTCAAAGGAGATAATCCTCCTCATTACGGGAGGCTGAAGAAGGCTATACCCGTATTGACACATTTGGTAAAATGAATAAGTAATAATTGAAAGGATCCGGTTCAATATGACAGACAGGGTCATAAACATACTGATAGACTCGTTCCCAAAGATACTTCTGCCGGGTCTTTTATATACGATACCGCTTACGATACTGGCGTTCTCGCTCGGTCTCATCATCGCAATAGTGACTGCACTCGTACAGTTTGCGAACATAAGGGGCTTAAAGCAGATAGCCAGGTTCTATATCTGGGTCATAAGGGGCACGCCGCTCCTCGTACAGCTGTTCGTGATGTTCTACGGACTTCCGAACATAGGTATCCTTATGGAGCCTTTCCCGTGTGCAGTTCTCGTCTTCGCCATAAACGAAGGCGCATATTCGGCTGAGACCATAAGGGCAGCCCTCGAGTCCATCCCTGAAGGACAGCTGGAGGCCGGCTACTGCGTAGGCATGAGCTATCTTCAGACCATAAGAAGGATAGTGATGCCCCAGGCGATGAGGAACGCCTTCCCTTCCCTCTGCAACTCGGTGATATCCATGGTCAAGGATACGTCTCTTGCAGCGAATATCACGGTCACGGAGATGTTCATGGCCGCACAGAGGATTGTCGCAAGGACCTATGAGGCACTTGCCCTCTATATAGAGGTCGGCCTCATATATCTCATATTCTCAACGGTGCTCACGAAGCTTCAGAGCATAGGTGAGAAATATCTTAACAGACACGAAGCGAGGAACCTGTGATGCTGGTAGCCAAGAACGTAAAAAAGAGCTTCGGTGAACATGAGATCTTAAAGGACGTGAGCATAGACGTGGAGAAGGGAGATGTCCTTTCGATCCTCGGACCTTCGGGCTCAGGAAAGACCACGCTCTTAAGATGTCTGAACTTCCTCTGGAAAGCGGACGGAGGCATTATGACCTTCGACGGAAAGGAATACGATCTCCATAATGCTACGAAGCATGAGATAAAGGAAGTAAGGCTCCATACGGCTTTCGTGTTCCAGCAGTACAACCTGTTCCTGAACAAGACCGCACTTGAGAACGTGACGGAGGGGCTCATAGTCGCAAGAAAGATGAACAAGGCGGACGCCATAGCAAAGGCCAGGATCCAGCTTGAGAAAGTCGGAATGGCTGACAGGGAGGACAGATATCCTCCTCAGCTTTCAGGCGGACAGCAGCAGAGGGTCGCTATAGCAAGGGCTCTCGCGACGGATCCGAAGATAATATTCTTCGATGAGCCGACTTCAGCACTCGATCCCGAGCTCACGGGCGAGGTCTTAAACGTAATGAGGGATCTTGCGGACGAAGGCATGACGATGCTCGTGGTCACCCATGAGATGGGCTTTGCGAAGACAGTGTCCAATAAGGTAGTGTTCATGGAAAACGGATATATCATCGAAGAGGGAGATTCAAGGGAGTTCTTCACGAACCCCAAAGAAGAGAGGACGAGGGCATTCCTCAGACTCGTGGAAGAAAACAAATGATTTAATTCATTTGAGATATCGAAAGGAGTAGAAAAATGAAAAAGTTTCGTTTGACGGCACTGGTACTTAGCCTGATCCTCGTGCTCATGCTCGGGTTATCCTCGTGCAAGAAGAAGGAAGAAGAAAAGGACCTTCTCGCAAGGATAAAGGAGAAAGGCAAGATAGTCATCGCCATGGAAGGAACATGGGCTCCGTGGACATATCATGATGAGGATGACAAGCTCACGGGATTCGACTATGAGATCGGACTTCTCATCGCCGAGAAGCTCGGAGTGGAGGCTGAATTCGTTGAGGGTGAATGGGACTCCATTCTTGCAGGCCTTGAGTCCGGCCGCTATGACATGATGATCAACGGCGTGGACCTCACTGAGGACAGACAGAAGAAGTATGATTTCTCCATACCTTACTGCTACAACAAGACCGCAGTCATAGTTAAGAAGGACAATACCTCCATAACAAAGCTCGAGGATCTGAAGGGCAAGACAACAGCGAACACGATCTCCAGCACATATGCAGAGCTCGCAGAGAAGTACGGCGCAACAGTCATCGGAGTCGATGACCTTGCCCAGACCTTCGAACTGCTCCTGAGCGGAAGGATCGATGCAACGCTGAACGCCGAAGTCAGCTATTATGACTATATGAAGGAGCATCCTGAGGCAGATGCCAAGATCGCCTGCCTTACCGATGATGCTCAGGCTGTCGCCATCCCGATGCCGAAGGGTGACGATTCAAAGGCACTCGTTGAGGCCGTGAACAAAGCTCTCCAGGAGATCATCGATGAAGGCAAGCTCTCAGAGCTCTCCATCAAGTACTTCGGCGGAGACATCACGAAGCCCAACTGACGCTCGGTAAAGATCAGGCATGATGCCTGAAATAAGTGATAGATAAAGAGGTCATAAAATGAAGAAGTTATTACTCGTACTGATGGCTGTCATGATAGTATTCAGTCTCTGCTCCTGCGGACTTTTCAGGAAACTGTTCGGAAAGGATGAGCCGTATCTCGAGACACTGGAGTACTATTCGGATTCAAAGGATCCGAAATACAGGAGAGTCATCATATCAAGACCGTCCTATGATTCAAAGGCTACCATAACCGTATACTATGCCGACGGTGACGTGAAGAAGAAGGAGATATCTTCAGTTGCACTGAACACCATAGAGGCATTCATCGGAAAGATAGAGGACGCCGAGGATAAAGAGGGAAAGGACAAGGAGCATCTGCTCTTAAAGTGGTCGGACGGCAGGGTGATGTACGTCAATCTGCTTAACAAGAGAGAGGATGAGATGAGCTTCTTCGATTCAGTGAGGGATGCCCTCGACAAGCTCGTAGACAGCCTCAATCTGAAATGACGATCGATAATATCAGGATAGGGACACGGACCTTTAATGGTCCGTGTTTTTATATATATCCATTTCAAGTCATATAGACAGGGAGGTGATGCTCTGGAACAGAACTGGATAATATCGAATCTCGAGGCTGCCTTCGACACCTGGAACCTGAGACTTAAGGAGCTCTCCGAGCTTCTTCTAATGTCTCCCGAGGAATTCAGAGGAGGAAGCATCTGGAAGATAATAAAGAGCGTATTCGACGCCATGAAGGGGATCGGTCTTTCCCTCATGGTGCTTTTTTTCGTTATCGGGATACTGAGAAGCTGCACGGACTTTTCGGAACTCAAAAGGCCCGAGAGGAGCATAAGACTGCTCCTTAGATTCGTATTGACTAAGGCAATACTCACGTACGGAATGGACCTCGTGCTCATGACGTTCAGGTTCTTTACGGGGGTGGGTTCTAAGCTCATGGGGAACGGTCTCATAAACGACGCGATGTTTGCAACCGTGCCTGAAAAGATAAAGACTGCGGTCGAGGGACTGAACATAGTGGAATCCGTACCTGTATGGGCGGTGACGCTCCTCGGAAGCATATTCATAACGGTAATATCGTTCGTCATGATACTGACTGTATACGGAAGGTTCTTCAGGATATACCTGTATACGGCCTTTTCTCCGATAGCGCTGTCGCCCCTTGCCGGGGAAGGTATGGAGAGGAGCTCATACGGTTTTATAAGAAGCTTCATGGGAGTGATGCTTGAAGGCGCGCTTCTGATACTTTCATTCATCATATACTCAAGGTTCATATCGTCTCCTGGAGCATATGAGGAAGGCATGGAACTTGGCCTCTATGTATGGAAGTATCTGGCAGAGACGGTATTCTCGATGCTCGTGCTTCTTGGGTCAGTTAAGGCGTCTGACAGGCTGTCGAGGGAGATTTTCGGAGGATAAGGAGGAGATATGGAGATAAGGATGAACTGCGATATATTCGCATACAGGGAGGAGATCTTCTTCGGTCTCTCCCTTAAACAGATACTGATACTGCTGCCGGGAGCTATGCTCTCGGCTTTGATATATATGCTCCTTTCGGGAGCAGGGCTTTCGGGCACGGGAGGCTGGGCAGCGATACTTGTATCAGCTCCGTTCGTGTACTTCTCAGTATTCAGGTATCAGGGAATGACGGGCATGGAAACGTTTATGACTTTGATAAGGTACATATACCTGCCGAAGACATATGTGCTGAGGAAAGGGAACTTTGCGATAGAAATGAGGGAGGAAACGGATGCTGAATAGAAATGATGATATCATATCCCTTCTCGGCATAAGGAAGATCTTTGAAAACGGGCTGTTCATGAACAGGGACAGGGTTTACTCCGTAGCGGCCAGGTTCAGCGACATATCGTATTTCCTTGAAGACGAGGAAGAGAGGAAGAGGATCATGTCCAGATACGGGGAGATACTTAACTCCGTCATGGACGGGACATCCTTCCAGATACTTTCCCTTGCTGCTGAAGAACCGGACGGAGCTCCTTCAAGTGGACTTGATGACATCAGGTCCGAATACGGGAGGGTGAGCGGCAGCGGAAAGAGATACATGAAGAGGAGGAACTTCATGATGCTTATGACGAGGGCACCTGATGAGGACGCGGCGTGGACGGTCCTCCATACCGCCTTCAGAGAGGCGGAAACGCTGTTCAGGTCTATGGGCAGTTCCCTCGAGCTTCTATGTCTTAAGGAGAGACTTGAACTCATATCAATGTTCTTCGGCTGCAGAAAGGCCGTATCGGATCCGGGAGAAGAGATCAAAAGAGCGAACAGCGTGCTGAGGCCCTACCTGCCGACGGGCATCAGGATATCAAGTGATCACATAGAGGCCGATGACAGGCATATGTGCTTTCTCTATATGAAGGATATGGGCTCATATGTGAACGACGGCTTCATAAACGAAGTGCTCTCTATGGGGAAGGATACCGCTGTCCTCATCGATTCCGTACCGGTGAACAGCCTGAAGGCAGTGAGGACGGCCGAGAATGCTCTTTTAGGCATCAAGACTGCCGAGACGAGATGGTTAAGAAAACAGGAGAGGACGGTAGGCAGGGAGAACGGCATGCCATATGAGATGGAACGTCAGAAGGAGGAGTTCAGGGTCTTTCTGGATGAGCTCAAGAACGAAGACCAGAAGGTGTTCATGACTGACATGGTGTTCATGCTGAGAGCCACTGATGAAAATGCTCTTAAGGAGGCAAGGGAGAGGCTTCTTTCAGTTGCAGGCAAATACTCATATAACGTGGAAACTCTCTTCCTGAGGCAGCGTGAGGCCCTTAGATGCATGCTTCCCGTGGGGAACTCGTCTGATATATCGAGGAGGACCATGATCACGAGAACGCTTTCCGCACTGGTGCCCTTCAGGGTGGCTGACAGGACGGATGAGGGCGGCATATATTACGGCAGGAACAGGCTCTCCGAGAACGGGATAAGGATAAGAAGGAACGAGCTCTTAAACGGAAACAGCTTCATACTCGGAACTTCCGGATCAGGAAAATCCTTCATGGCAAAGCACGAGATCCTGTCTGTTTTTCTCAACACCGATGCGGACATAATCGTTATAGATCCTGAGAGGGAATATCCTCTTCTCTCAGAGAAACTCGGAGGAGAGACGATAAGGCTCTCTTCTGATTCACCGAGCCACATAAACCCGTTCGAATATGAGGAGATAAACTCGGAGGATACCGGCTTCTCAGAGAAGGTGGATCTGATGCTATCAATTTTTTCCGAGCTCCTTAAGAGGGAGCTCACTCCCATGGAGAAGTCAGTTACGGACAGGTGCATGATGAAGATATTCCTGAAAGGAGCTCATACACCGACTCTTACGGATCTATATGAAGAGCTCATGGCCCAGAGAGAGGAGGAGGCAGGAGTCCTTGCCCTTTCAATAGAGCTGTTCTCAAAGGGAACGTTCTCTTTATTCGGAAAGAGCACCAATGTGGATATGGCTAACAGGCTCCTCGTGTTCGACATAAAGGACATAGGAAAGGAGCTGAGGACTATAGGCATGCTGATAGTACTGGACAGGATCCTAAGAAGGATAGAGGAGAACAGAAAGAAGAACAGGAACACGTATGTGTTCATAGATGAGATATATCTCCTGTTCTCGAACGTGTATTCATCTGAGTTCCTGTTCAGCCTCTGGAAGAGAGTGAGGAAGTACGGTGCCTTTGCCACCGGGATCACACAGAACGTTGAGGATCTCCTACAGAGCCATCATGCAAGGACGATGCTCTCGAATTCGGAGCTCCTCGTGCTCCTGTGTCAGGCGCCTTCCGACCTCATGGAACTTAAAAAGCTCATAAGGCTCACGGATGCGGAATGCGACCTGCTTCTGAGCGCGGGACCGGGTGAAGGTATCATAAAGGCGGGAAGCGACATAATACCCTTCGTGAACAGATATCCCGCTGATTCATCTCTTCTTCCGTACATGTCCACATCGCCCGGTGCATGACATGATCATGACAGTAAAAAGTTCCATGAGATACGTTCCCGTTCCCATGCCGGGAAAGAAGGAAGGGAGAGGTTCATGGACAGGAGTCATCATGGCTTCTCTTATAACTGCGCTTCCGCTCCTCATAGTGTTCATGCTGGTGTTCTCTCTGTTCACGTATGTCACATATGACATTTCACCGGATGAAGGCTTGGAGGAATATGCATATGAAGGGGTCTCATATGACCTAAATGATCCTTCACTCATAAGACTCATTAACATAGCAGTGAACGAGAAGGGCTACAAGGGCGGGGAGAAGTACTGGAGATGGTACGGTTTCAACAGACATGCAGCGTGGTGCGCCTGCTTCGTGAGCTGGTGCTCCGACAGAGCGGGGCTGATAGCGGAAGGAAGGGTCCCAAGGTACGCTCTATGTGCCAACGGGATAAAGTGGTTCAGGAACAGGAAGAGGTTCATATCCGCAAGGGAGCTCGGAAGTGCAGGCATGATCATCTTCTATGACAGGAGGGATAAAAACGGCCTCGGACAGGACGGGATATCCGATCATACCGGCATAGTTACGGGAGGAGACAGGGAATTCATATATACCGTTGAAGGAAACTGGGGAGACAAGGTGACTCTCAGGAAAGTGAGAAGGGACGACCCGTCTATAATGGGCTTCGGAGTGCCCTGAAGATAAAGGAAAGTCTGTAAAAGGCACCTTTCCGTATTATATAATTGAATATATAAAGGAGGTGCCGCATGGATAACCTTAGGATAGATGATTTCATGGAATATACGTTCATCTCGAAGGTCACTTTCTCACCAGACGGAAAGCACATGGCTTACGTTATAAAGAAGGCGGACAGAGAGAAGAACGACTATTCCTCATATATACGGCTCATGGATACGGATACCGGTATCATAACGGATCTCACAGGGCTCGGAAAAGAGTCATCATTCATATTCGACGACGATGAGACCCTGCTCATGTCCCTTAACAGAAGGAAGGAAGACGAGCCGGAAAAGCATGAAAGGAAGACTTCCTTCTACAGGATGAAGATCAACGGGGGCGAGCCTGCTCCTGCCTTCGATCTTCCGTATGATGTCAGCGAGATAAGAAAACTGGAGGAGGGGAAATACCTCTTCACCTCCAGGATCGATCTTTTGAGACCGGACATGAAGCATGTCTCCGACGAGGAGAAGGAGGACTATGACGACTATCACGTTCTGACTGAGATACCTTACTGGGAGGACGGAGGAGGATTCATATCGGGCTTCAGGACCCATCTCTACGAATTCGATGAGAAAGACAATAAAGTGACAGAGATAACGAAGGGAAAGTTCGATGTCACCGGATTCTCATGCAACAACGGAAGGGTCATATACACAGGCTGCACGTTCGATTCCCTGAGACCTCTCATGAACGGACTCTACGAATACGTGAACGGCAGCTGCGTTCCGCTGATAGCTGAGAACAGGCTCATAATAGGAAGGGCCGAACCTGCCGAGTCCGGCATGTATCTGACTGCCCATAAGGAGGGAGAGACCTCGGAATGGGGCACGCCTTCACTTTACTTCTTCGACGACCATCTGATCCCCATAGAGGAAAAACTTCCTGAGATTGGAGGGACAGCTGGCACGGACTGCTATCTAGGAGGAGCACATTCGTTCAAGGCAGTTGGTGATACATTGTATTTCACTGCACTCGAGGGATATGAGACCTTTTTCTACAGTGCTGACATGAACGGCATAAGGAAGCTGTTCAAGATAGACCTCGCTTCCGTTCAGGGCTTCGACATATTTAAGAAGGACATAATGTTCATAGGCATGAAGAAGGGGCATCTGCAGGAGATCTGGAGGTCGGATATGGAAGGCAGTCTTAAGAAGATGACTTCATATAACGACATGGTCCTGGAGACCAAGTACGTTGCCGAACCCGAATACATGGGCTTCACGGATTCCGACGGAGTGAAGATTGACGGATGGCTCTTAAGGGCCGAAGGAGTGGAGGAGGGAAAGAAGTATCCTGCGATACTGGACATACACGGAGGACCTAGAGGAGCATACGGAGAGGCCTTCTTCCATGAGATGCAGTACTGGGCGAACGAGGGCTATTTCGTGTTCTTCTGCAATCCGAGGGGCTCTTCAGGAAAGGGAGACGGATTTGCCGATATCAGGACGAAGTACGGGACCATAGACTATCAGGATCTCATGGAGTTCACTGACCATATCCTTCAGCAGGTGCCCGAGATAGATAAGGACATGGTCGGAGTCACCGGAGGAAGCTACGGAGGATGGATGACGAACTGGATAATAGGGCATACCGACAGGTTCAGGGCTGCTGCCTCCCAGAGGAGCTTCTCCAACTGGCTGTCCGATTTCTCCGCAAGCGAGATAGGTCCATATTTCGATGTTGACGAAGTGGGCGGTCTTCCCTGGGAGGATCCTATGAGGCTCTGGGAGAATTCACCTGCAGCATACGCTGATAAGATAGTGACCCCTACGCTCTTCATACACTCTCTTAATGACCACAACTGTCCGCTTTCCGAATCTATGCAGATCTTCGCCGCGATGAGATACAGGGGCATAGATGCAAGAGCATGTCTGTTCGAGAAAGAAGGACATGAGCTCTCAAGGAGCGGAAAGCCGAGGCACAGGTTAAGGAGATTAAAGGAGATCACCAGGTGGATGGACAGATATCTTAAGAAGGGACTCCTTTTCACTACGAGCGATCTGTAAAGAGATAGAAGTATGACGTAATAAAGCAACATAAAACGGATACGGCATAAAAAACCGTATCCGTCTTTTTATATATGTGATTATTTGACCCGCTTCAGTTTCCCTTGCAGCCATGCTCTTCACAGTTATCGTGACCGCAGTCACCGTCATGATGGTGTCCGTGATGGTCACAATGGGCATCGGGATCGAATTCAAGATTTCCTTCTGCAAGTGCCTTTGCCGCAGCGTCAGCGGATCCCTGTACTCCTGCGTAGAGCTCTATGCCGGCTTCAGCAAGAGCATTCTGAGCGCCCATGCCTATACCTCCGCAGATAAGTGCGTCAGCCTTTGCTGCAAGCAGGAATCCCGCAAGTGCGCCATGTCCGCTTCCGTTTATATCTGCTATCTGCTCGCTTACTATCTTTCCGTCCTCCACGTCATAGAACTTGAACTGCTCAGTATGTCCGAAATGCTGGAAGATCTCTCCGTTTTCGTAAGTCACTGCTATCCTCATATCATAAACTCCTGGTCAAAGATTCTCTTTTAATAATTCAATATTCTCTGGAATACGGGCTTTCGAGGAATTCCTCCACTGTACCATAGAATGGCTCATCGCTCATGACGAGTATGTGGGAAGCATATGTGACAGCGGCATTTATATCATTCGTGGACATGATTATCGTCATGCCTTCCTCGTTTATGTCCCTAAGGAACCTGTATATGCCCATCGTGAGTCCGGGGTCGAGCCCGTTCACCGGTTCATCGAGCACCATGAGCTTTTCGGTCGCGCAGAAGGCTCTTGCTATGAGTACTCTCTGCTGCTGGCCTCCTGAAAGGTCCCTGTAGGGCCTGTCCGACAGCTCCGTGATCCCGAGGCGTTCCATGCTCTTCCATGCGGCTTTTCTGTATTTGGCTGTGAAGAGCGGCTTTCTTCCTATCCTTGAGAAGCAGCCCTGCATCACTATGTCTTCCACGGTGGACGGGAAGCCGAGCTTCTCGTCTGTCTGCTGGGGCAGATATCCAATGTCCCTCGTAGTGAGTCCCTTCTCGTAGGTTATGATACCGGAGATCTTGGGAGTGATGCCAAGTATAGTGTTCAGAAAGGTGGTCTTTCCGTTTCCGTTGACTCCGAGCACGCAGAGATAGTCCCCGTGATATACAGAGAAGCTCATGGGTACTGACAGAGCGATGCCGTCATGTCCAACTGCAAGATGATCACATTTGAGTAACGGTTCCATATGCTCCTCCTTTCAGAATCACCTATATTATAGATTCACATGCCGTTTTTACAAATCATTCTTCTGGGTTCGTTCATGTAAAAGCATTTTGACATGGAAAAAAGCCGGATGTAAAAGCTTTTTGATTGAGTAATATGTGATAAGGCTGTATCCTTATGACGACAGGACGGACTTAAGCATCATCTCTTGTGATAGAATTATCAGAAGAGAAGCTTATTTGGAGAAGGCGTATGGAGATAGGAACACTGCTAAGGAATGCACGCACGGAGAAGGGGATGACCCAGGAGGAGGCTGCCTACGAGATAGGAGTCTCGAGACAGACCATGTCCAACTGGGAGAATGACAGGACCTATCCCGATATAATTAGCGTGATAAAGATGAGCGATCTTTACGGAGTCAGTCTTGATCATCTTCTTAAAGGAGAGGGAACGATGGACAACAATGATTATCTTAACTATCTCGACGAGAGCACCAATACGGTGAGTGCGAAGAACAAGGTGAGAAGGTTCCTTGAGATAGCCTCATATGTGGTCATATGGGCGGTTATAATCGCAAGCTTCTGGCTGAATGCCGTAAATTCCATAGACGCCATGGGCTTCTCTATAGTCGCGTTCTATATGGTGCTTCCGGTGGCGGCATTCGTGATATCAATATTCATAGGGGCGAACGAATCTAGGTCCGACAGGAAATGGCTGCTCATAATATTCTTCGCCGTCATGCACATGATGGCGGAATACGTAACGTTCTCCCTTGCGAACATGATATACGCAAAGCATTTCAATCATCCCCAGTGGGAGCTTCTGATATCGGGTGCGATAATGTCAGCCCTTGGCATGGCGATAGGGCATCTGGTGCTGAGACACAGAAGAAAGAAGGCATCGGCAGCCCTTAACGGGACCGAAGAAAGATCTGAATGATCTCAGATCTTCCTGAATATCCTTGAACCGTATCTTACGGCATATATGCTGCCCTGATCGTTCTCAAGGAATCTCAATAATAAAGAATCATCAGGAGACCTGAGGGAGAGCTTTCCCGATGGTCTCATTTTTATCATGTCATTTCCTTTTTTCAGCACAGGTCCGTCACCCGATAAGATCTCCAGGTCATCATCCTCACCGGACTCGTAGGTCCCGGTGAATCTGGCATCGTAAGGAAAATCCGTCTCTCTGGAAAGCTCAGTCATGAGCTCGCGGGAAAGAGCGGATACGGGTATGCCCATTGTGTTGGAGAGCATTATGAGGCCCGTTCCCTGATCAAAAGAGAAGGATATCGCAGAAGATACTCCCGGGAGGCTTCCCGAGTGGGTATATATCTCATGATCTCCCGCTGAATAGTGTTCTAGGCCGTAGCAGTACTGAGTGCCGGGGGAAGTGAGGACTCGTGGGATCAGCATCTCGTCTATAAGACTTCCTTCGAGACCCAGCTCGCTTCCTCTGTGGAGATACATGAGCACGTATTTCTTAAGGTCGTTTAAAGTCGACTTTATGCCGCCGGTGCCCGAGAGCACGAACGCATCCCTTATGTAGTCCCTGTCTTCCGTAAGCACTCCGTTTTCATAGGTGCGGAGCAGTGCGGCATTATCATCAAGAGAATTCTTCAGGAAGCCCAGATTCGAACGTTCCATATGAAGAGGCATGAATATCTCATCCTCTATGAAAGAGGCAAAGGAAGGCTTTCCTGAGACTCTCTTCACTATCTCGGACAACAGGGCGTATCCGTCGTTGCAGTAGCTCATCTTCTGACCCGGAAGAGCAATGTGATACTTTTCTTCATCCAGCCTTTCAGCTACCATCCTTGTGCCCGTATCTGCTATTACGGGGTCGTATTCAAGACCGCTTTCCAGGGAATCCTGTATGTCGAGCTTTTTTGCCACATCTCCCAGAAGGATCCTCTTAAGAGGGTAGAAGCCTCCGGTGTGGGTGAGCAGGTGCCTTATCAGAAGAGGCCTTTCCATGTTCTTTCCGGTAAACTCCGGAATATATTCTTTAACGGGGTCCTCCGTGTCCAGGAGACCTCTTTTCCTAAGCATCATTACGGACAGGGCGACGAAAGACTTAGTCACGGAAGCGATTCCGTAGACAGTATCCCTGTCGTATCTCTCCTTATCGGAGAGGGAGATGTCCCCGTATGCAAGATCTTCTCCGCTGCTGTCGAAGAGCAGGTACTGAAGAGCAGTCCCTTTGTTGTTTTTCAGAATATCGGTTATATGTGCATCGAATCCGTTCATGACTGTCATGGAAAGATCTCCTTTGTTTATCATTTCAACAAAACGATGTGCAATTTCGCACCTGTTTGTTTTAAGATATATATATAACTACATTATAGGGAACGGGACCTGATATGACAAAGGCTGATATAGTGATCATAGGGGGCGGAATCACCGGCACCATGATCGCAAGGGCACTTTCCAAGTACGATCTTAGGACCGTACTGGTGGAAAAGGAAAACGACATAGCTGACGGGGCCACAATGGCCAACTCCGCAATAGTCCACGTGGGATATGACCCTGAGGACGGCACCCTTAAGGGACTTCTGAATGTCAGGGGAGCAAGGCTCTACGATACTATACTTGATGAGATGAACTGCAGATATCTCACTAAGGGAGCCTTCATAGCGGCCTGCGGAGAGGAAGAGGAGAAGCACCTTGCCGTGCTTACCGAAAGGGCGGACAGGAGAGGAATTCCTTACCGCATCCTCTCAGGCGACGAGGCAAGGAAGGAAGAACCGAACCTCAGCGAAGACGTGACGAAGGTCATAGACTTTTATACGACGAAGGTCATATATCCGTGGGAAGTGGCCTTGAAGGCTGCAAAGGTCGCAGTTAACAACGGTGTTCAGATCCTCCTCGGACACGAGGTGACTGACATAGAGAAGATGAACGGGAAATATGCCGTCCATGCCGGCAATGAGATAATAGAGGCCTCCTGCGTGATAAACGCGGCAGGCATAATGGCCGACAGGATAGCCTCCTTCGTAGAAGAACCGTGGTTCACCATGAGACCCAGGAGAGGCGAGTATTTCGTACTGGACAAGGACGTGCATCTCGTGGACCACATAATCTTCCCCGTGCCTTCAGAGGAGAAGGGCAAAGGTGTCCTCGCAGTGCCTACGGTATACGGTAATACCTTAATAGGCCCTAACAGCGACTACATAGATGACAGGGAGGACAACGGGACATCGTACTACGGGCTCGACTATGTGAGGAAGAACATGGCAAAGACCCTCAGGAACGTCCCCTTCAACAGAAGCATCAGGACGTTTGCAGGAATAAGGCCTGCGAGCACATCGTCCGATTTCATAATAGAGGAGTCAAAGACCTCAGAGGGATTCATAAACGTGGCTTCCATAGAGTCTCCGGGACTTGCTTCCTCACCGGCAATAGCGGAGTACGTGACCCAGAACTTCATATCAAAGCATTTCGATCTGAAAGAGAAGGAAGGATATGACATGACCCTTCCAAAGGACATAGTCCTTTCTGACATGACGGAGGAAGAAAGGAACATGCTCATAAGGGAAAGGCCCGAATACGGCAGGATCGTCTGCAGATGTGAGCAGATATCCGAAGGAGAGATATTAGATGCCCTCAAGGGGCCTCTAGGAGCCACGACCGTAAAGGGTGTCAAGAAGAGATGCCGTCCCGGCATGGGAAGATGCCAGGGAGGCTTCTGCGAGCCCCTCGTTATGGAGATACTTTCGAGAGAACTCAACAGGGATCCTCTTGACATTGAACTTGACGGTAAGGGTTCGTACATCCTTGAAAGGAGCAACAGATGAGGCATTATCAGGCTATAATCATCGGCGGCGGGAGCGCAGGGCTCTCTGCTGCAGTGACCCTTAAGGACAAGGGCATAGAAGACATACTGGTGCTCGAGAAGGACAGGGAGCCCGGCGGCATACTCGAACAGTGCATACATAACGGCTTCGGTCTCCAGCGCTTCAAGGAACAGCTTTCGGGACCCGCATATGCCGAGAGATATATCAGGATGGCCGAAGAGAGGAACGTGGAGATAAAGCTGAATTCCATGGTCATAAAGCTCACTCCGGACAGAAAAGTGGAATATGTGAACAGCGAAGAGGGAGACGTCACTGTCTCGGCTGATTGTGTGATACTTGCCGTCGGCTGCTACGAGAGGAGCAGAGGCGCCATAAACATATATGGAACGAGGCCTTCCGGCGTATATACCGCTGGACAGGCACAGAAATATCTCAACATGAACGGCTACGTAGTCGGAAGAAAAGTTTTCATCCTGGGGTCCGGAGACATAGGGCTCATAATGGCAAGAAGGATGACCCTCGAAGGGGCTACCGTAGTCGGAGTCGCAGAGCTCATGCCGTATTCCAACGGACTTCCGAGGAACATGAAGCAGTGCCTCGAGGATTTCAACATCCCTCTATATCTCTCGCACACTGTGACGAACATCTTCGGGAAGGACAGGCTCGAAGGCATAGAGCTTTCTGAAGTCGATGATAAGAGGAATCCCATAAAAGGAAGCGAGAAGTATTTCGATGTGGATACGCTCCTTTTATCGGTAGGGCTCATACCTGAGAACCATCTTGCCGATGAGGCGGGTATAGAGATGGATCCGGTCACAAGAGGACCGAAGGTGGACGAGAACTACATGACTTCCATAGACGGTATCTTCGCATGCGGAAACGGACTTCATGTTCATGACCTCGTGGATTTCGTGTCATTGCAGGCGGAGAGGGCAGCTGAAGGCGCGGCAAGATATCTGTCCGAAGGAAAGTCTGTGGCCGGTGTCATCACACTGAGAAACGGTTCGAACGTTTCATATACGGTGCCGAAATACATACATAAGGATGCCGTGATAAATACCGAGGTGTTCTTCAGGGCTTCAAGGCCCATGGAGAAGGCGAGCCTTACCGTTTCATGTGGGGACAGGCTCATAAGGAAGCTCGCAAGGAGAAAGGTGATGCCGAGCGAGATGGACAGGGTGATGATAGCTGCTAAGGATCTTAAGGATCTTGACGGAGACATAGTGATCTCCATGGAGGAGAACGCATGACTGAGAACAAGGAACTCATTTGTATAAACTGCCCGATGGGATGCAGATTAAACGTAACGATAGAGGACGGCAGGGTAACCGAAGTCACGGGGAACACATGTCCAAGAGGCAGGGAATATGCTCTAAAGGAAGCGGTCGATCCGATGAGGATACTCACTTCGACCGTGAAGATCGAAGGAGCGGTACACAGAGTGCTTCCGGTGATCTCCGACGGAGAGATACCCTTAAGGCAGATGTTCGAAGCCATGGCAGAGATAAAGAAGATAGATGTCACGGCTCCCGTAAAGGAAGGCGACATAGTGCTTCATGATATCTTAGGAAGCGGAGTCAACATCATAGCCTCGAGGACGATGGACAGGGTGGACTGATGAGGACTGTTAACGTGGCCGCAGCCGTGATAATAAGGGACGGGAAGATATTCGCGACCGAAAGAGGCTACGGCGATTACAAGGACTGGTGGGAATTCCCGGGAGGAAAGATCGAAGAGTCTGAATCTCCAAGGGACGCCGTCTTAAGGGAGATAGAAGAGGAACTCGGAGTCAGCATAGGGGTCGGGGACAGGATATATGTGATCGAATATGACTATCCGGATTTCCATCTTCACATGGAGGCATTCGCCTGTACGATAACCGGCGGGGAGATAGAGCTAAGGGAACATGAGAATGCTCTCTGGCTCGATATGGAGTCGCTTGATTCCGTGAAATGGCTCCCGGCAGACGAAGAGATTATCGGATATTTGAGAGACAATTGGGACGATATCGTTTTAGGACAGTGATATCGTCCTTTTATATGTGTTACAATCTCTATTGTGAATGTAACGAAAGGAGATATACGAATTGAGATCGGTATTTTCAGAATATCTCGTATCTATAACCGATACGGTTAAGGATATGGTAGCAAGACTTGCTGAGACATATGATTACGTAAGCGCTCTTGCCACCGATTCAAAAGGCTTTGCGGTCAGGATATCCAATAGTTCCAAATCCGCATCCAACAGGACCATGACCACGGAGAGAGGAATAGTGTTCAGAGTCTCGAGAAGAGGAATGTACAGCGAGTACGCCTTCAACGATCTGGACCCCGAAAAGGAAGACGAGGCCATGGAGAGGCTCGAGCAGGCACTGGAGGACCAGTATGATCTTCTGTATTCCGCGGGTGTGAGGGAATATGAGACTCCCGAGCTCGATGACGAGCCCCTTGAGCTCTTCGTTGAAAAGGAGACTGAGATCCTTCCCGAAGACTGTGAGCTCGAGACCATGGTGAATGACCTCGTTAACATATGCGAGAAGGCAAAACAGATGGATGAAAGGGTAGTAGAGTGCTATACGAGCGCTCAGTCCACCCATATATCCAAGATGTTCATATCGAGGAACAGGTTCTTAAGGCAGAGCTATGTCTATTCAGAGGGAAGTGTCGCTGTCGTAGCAGCAAATGAGGAGGACAACAAGTTCGCTTACAAGGCAGTTTCGGGACTTAAGGGACCCGAGATCTTCAGGGATCTGAGTTCCCAGCTGGAGCCGTGCATAAAGATGGCTGACGAGCTACTCTCTTCAGAGAGGATAGTGCCGGGAGAATATGAGATCATAACCGATCCCTCGGTCACGGGGCTCATCGCACACGAGGCTTTCGGACACGGAGTGGAGATGGACATGTTCGTAAAGGAAAGGGCTCTCGGAAAGTATTACATAGACAAGAGGGTCGGCTCCGACAAGGTGACCATGCACGAGGGTGCTCTATGTGCAGAGAACGTCACCTCATATGCCTTTGATGATGAGGGGACCCTTGCGGGAGACGTGACAGAGATAGAGAACGGCATACTTAAGACAGGAATATGCGACGCATTAAGCGCAAAGAGGCTCGGCACCGTGCCCACAGGCAACGGAAAGAGAGAGAACTACGCCCACAAGGTATACACCAGGATGACGAACACCATATTCGATTCAGGAACGGACTCTCTCGAGGACATGATATCCTCAATAAAGAAGGGATATCTGCTGGAAGGCTGCGAGAGCGGGATGGAAGACCCGAAGCACTGGGGCATACAGTGCATAGTCTCCCTTGGAAGGGAGATCATAGACGGAAAGCTCACGGGCAAGATCGTATCTCCCGTCATCATGACAGGCTATGTTCCTGATCTGCTCGGGAACATCAGCATGGTATCCACCGACAGGGAGGTCTTCGGCTCCGGCGGATGCGGCAAGGGACACAAGGAATGGGTGAAGGTCGCTGACGGCGGTCCTTATCTTAAAACCATAGGGAGGCTCGGATGAACATGACAGACAGGATTATCGAAATACTGAAGAATTCAGGCGCTGACGATTACGAGATCACTATAAACGATACCAAGGCTTGGGAGTTCTATTTCATCAGGCATGAACTGGACCAGAACAGAGTCAGGAACACAAAGGAGATCTCAGTAAAGGTATACAAGAAGAGCGAAGACGGCAGTTCTCTTGGATTCGCGACCGCAGTCATACCGCCCACTGCTTCTGACGAAGAGATCGAAAAGACAGTGAAGGATCTCGTATTCCAGGCTTCTCTTTTAAAGAACAGGCCTTTTGAGCTTACGGGTCCGGGAGAAAGCTCCATAGAAACGGAAGAGAGCGATCTCAAGGAACAGTCCTACGGGTTCATAAAGACCATGGACGAGATCCCGGAGGATGAGAACTCATATCTCAACAGTTATGAGATCTTCATCGAGAGGACTGACAGAAGGTTCATAAACTCAAGAGGCGTCGACATCAGCTTCTCATATCCGTATTCGATGGTGGAGGCAGTCGTAAATGCCAGGAACGAAAAGGAAGAGATAGAGCTTTACAGGCTCTTTGAGATGGGTACGCTCAGGAAGGAAGTACTGAACGAAAATATGACCGAGATGGAGAAGATGGGTCTTAACAGACTCCGTGCGGTACCGACTCCGAAGACGGAGGGATATCCAGTGCTCTTCTCGACCGATGACGCAAGAAACATCTATTATTACTTCATAGACAATACAGACGCCGCAATGGTATACAGGAAATTGTCCTCATTTGAGATCGGAAAAAGTATTGCAGAAGAAGGAACGGGAGATAAGTTAACTTTAAAGGCACTCGGAAGACTTGAAGGCTCTTCCAGCAACTTCCCGTACGATGAGGAAGGCTCTCCCGTAAGAGACATGGACATAATCACCGACAATGTTCTCGTGAACTTCCACGGAAACAGGATGTTCTCACAGTATATGGGAATTCAGGACAGCTTCAGCCTTACTAATATCAGAGCCGAAGGCGGCACGCATTCGGAAGAGGAACTGAGGAGCGGAAACTATATAGAAGCTCTCGAGTTCTCGGATTTCCAGGTGGATCCGATCACAGGAGATATATTCGGAGAGATAAGGCTGGCTTATGTACACAATGCAGACGGTTCCGGTTATTATGTTACAGGCGGTTCGATATCGGGAAACATGAAGGACAATCTCGGAAGCATGGAGATGTCCTGCAGCTTAAGACAGTATGACAACATGCTCATACCGAGGATCACTAAACTGTATAAAATGAACATTGCGGGGGTAGAGTGATGGAATATAAAGTATCGGAAGAAATAAAGAAGGAACTTAGAAACGTGACTGAGGACGCAAGGATCAAGGATGCACTTCAGTTCATAGTGGATGACGACGAATACATAATAGGTCTTCAGACAGATCTGACGCTAATACCTGCTCCGACCTTCAACGAGAGACAGAAGGCTGAGAGGATACTTGAGATCTTCAAAGCCGAAGGGCTCACCGACTGCCATATCGATGATTACGGTAACGTGGCAGGTATAAGGAAGGGCACTGTCGGAGACAAGGCGACTCTCCTTGAGGCTCATATCGATACGGTATTCCCGCTCGATACGAAACTTGAGATAAAAAGGGAGAACGGTTTTATCCATTGTCCCGGGATCACTGACAATACGAGAGGAGATGCATGCATCATCTCGGTTCTCAGAGCCATGAACCATGCCGGTATCAAGACGAAAGACGACATACATTTCGTAGGTACCGTGCAGGAAGAAGGTATAGGTGCATTAAGAGGGATAAAGTACTATCTCGAACATCATCCGGAGATCAATCACAGCATATCCGTTGACGGATCGGGATATCAGGGCATAGTCTTCGAGGCTACAGGCATACACACATATGAGTTCATCTTTAAAGGCATAGGCGGACATGCCTGCGGTCATTACGGAAAACTTGCAAATCCTCTTGGAGCAGCTGCAAGGGCAACACAGAAGATAACAGACCTCGTGCTTCCCGAATTTCCCATGACGACAGCCATGGTAACGGGCACTTATGCAGGTTCTTACGAATCCATACATGCCATAGTTGACAAGGCCGTCATAACCGTGAATTTCCGTTCCAACGGACATAAGGAGCTTATGGAGACCAGGGACAGGATAATAAAGGCTGTAGAGGAAGCCTGCAGGGAAGAGACTGAGAGATGGGGAATGAACGAGATCACCTATGAGATGAACGTCCTCATCGACATAGACGCCGGTACCCAGGACAGGCACGCTCCTATAGTCGAGGCTGCTTACGAGATATCAAGGAGCCTCGGATGCGAAGAGCCGGAACTTGAAGAAGGCGGTTCCACAAACTGCAACAGAGCCATAGAAAAGGGGATACCTGCTGTATGTCTCGGAGCCGGAGCTGAATTCGATTCCAGATGCCACTCCCTTGCCGAACAGTTCATGGAGAAGGACGCATACAAGGGGTGCCAGCAGGCTATGCTTCTGTCGGTAATGTGTGCTGGACTTGAATGAGTATATGACAGTTCTGACTATTGAAGCCTATACAGGCGACAGACAGTCACTATTAGGGCAAGTTTTTTGAGAACACAATAATGAATATAAAGACGGTAGACCGTAATCGGTACGGAATACCGTCTTTTTTTCCTGAGATGATTTGTCAAATCAAGCGCAACACCATGTTAAGAATGAAGTATCTCCAAGGGTGTTGAATAATTAATACATTTTCTTGGCCTGTTATTCATCAAGGCTAAGTTATATTCAAGTTCAGTC
>Ga0129307_1000795_pt1 | contig 43095 bp, 39 predicted proteins | sample P1105metagenome_FD_94437 | JGI IMG/M metagenome (GOLD analysis project Ga0129307, IMG submission 94437) | Capybara group fecal microbial communities from Wisconsin, USA - P1105 metagenome | ecosystem: Host-associated > Mammals > Digestive system > Large intestine > Fecal | place: USA: Wisconsin...
AGGAACAGATCGCATTCGCGCAGAGTTATTTTGCGGTGCAAACAAGAAAGCAGGAACTTATTGAAGAACGAATTGCATATATAGAAAGAACAGAAGCGCGTGGTAAGCTTAGGGAGTCGGAAAAGCGACTATCTCAGAATATCTATGAGCGTGGTGTTGACGATGCCGGATTCGCAAGAATACGCTCAAAAGGTGATGAGGCTTTATTTGGAGGATATACTACCAAAGAAATGAAAGAACGTCTTGGTGTCAAGGACTCAAGGCCGTTGGCGGATTTTTTGCCGACACTTACAATAGCAGCCAAGAATCTTGCAACAGAGATGACAAATTACAATGTCGAAGAAAAGGATTTACAAGGGGAGTCTGCTATAACGGTTGAACATGTTGACAACAACAGTTCAGTAAGAGAGATGCTGGGGCAAAGGGGAATCAAACCGGAGAATCTTCCTCCTTCTGAGGATATTAGAAAACTGGAAAGAAAAGTACAAAAGGAAGATAAGCAACTTGCTAAGAAATCGGGGAAACTTCATGAATAGAATCAGTCTGTTTAGAACCAGAATAGTGATTGAAGACAAGGTATACTTATTAGCAAAGGATGTCAGGAAAGCACTTGGATGCAAAAGCATAGAACAGTTACAAGGTGAATATCCTGAAATAGTTAAACATATTAAAGATTTACCAGCCTTGGTTTTGGAAAGCGATTTTAATACTATCTTGACGTCCGACATAGAAGCAATGAAAAAACTTAAACATATAGAGATTACGCGCGTTGAGACTTTGCGAAATAAGACAGAAGCGATAAAGAGTATCTATCCGCTCAAGTTTATGGTAGCCGGAAAAATGTTTGAGAGTGAAGCTGTGATGGCTGGTTATCAGAGTGTTAACGAGTATATGGAAGAGGTTGACTATGTTAAGGAAATCAATAACGAAAAAGAAAAACTGATTTCAAAGAGGGATTTGATAGAGAGTATAAGTTTAAGCAGAGTTAAGCTTTCCGAATTGATTGACGCTGATGTCCTTGACAAGAATAATCTTCAAATTCAACAGTATATCCACATCAATAATGGTACTCCTTATCTTGAGAGTTTTATTGTTGGACGGGGCATATTTTTTTCTGTATATGATGACGGCTATGCATTTGATGAATTGAGAATTGAGAACAAGAACCTTATTATACCAACATATGATTATGAGGAGGATGATCCAAATAAGAATTATGGTCATGATCCGGGTTTGAGAGACTACAGAGAGTATAGCTGTCTGGAGAATATTTTATATATAATTAAACATAAAGATCTTGAAGATGCGGGTGTAGATCTTTTGAGTTGCAATGCACCGGGGATAAGTTTTTATATCTCACAGGCTGAAGTGATAAAACTCCTTAACCCTAATATGTACAGAGATATAATACTTATAGATGGTGACATGGATTTTGCTTATTCAAAAACAGTTACAAAAGATGCTCTAATAGAATAAAGAATATTGCTGAGGTAGCCACTCTATGTCATTATGATATTCGGTTGCTCAGGCGGACAACAGTGGAAACCGCCGCACTTTTGTATCTAAAGGGATGAACGGATAGTAAATGATTATTAATACAGGTCAAAGAACCGACATACCGGCATTTTATGCCAAGTGGTTTGCAAACAGAATAAAAGAAGGATTTGTGTGCGTAAGAAACCCTTACAATCCTAATCAGGTAAGCAAATACAGACTAGATCCTTCAGTTGTTGATGTGATCGGATTTTGCACAAAGAATCCTGCTCCCATGTTTCCATACATGGATTTAATAAAGGATTTTGGGCAGTATTGGTTTATGACTCTAACTTCTTACGGTAAAGACATTGAGCCAAATGTTCCAAATAAGCATAAACTGATTGAAGATTTTAAAACTCTGTCTGACATAGTGGGCGTAGATTCCATCGGATGGAGATATGACCCCATTCTTTTATCCGATAAATACACAAAAGAGTATCATTTGCAGGCGTTTAGGCAGATTGCGGAAAGCTTAAAAGGATACACAAAGACGGCCGTTATAAGCTTTATTGACCTGTACCCTAAGGTAAAGAAAAACTTCCCCGAAGCAAGGGAAGTATCAAAAGAAGACAGATTGTTTCTTGGAAAAGAAATAATAAAGATTGCAACCGAATGCGGAATGACGGTTAAGCCTTGCGCAGAGGGAGATGAGCTCTCTATATTTGGCGCCGATTGCAGCGGATGCATGAAGGTAAGTGACTATGAAAAAGCAATCGGAAAAAGACTGATTGTGCCTAAAAAGAAAGGCGCAAGAGCAGAGTGCGCATGCTACCTATCCTGCGATATAGGCGCCTATAACACATGCATGCACCTTTGCAGATACTGCTACGCTAATTCTGAGCCCTCGGTTATATACGCTCAAAACAAATTGCATGACCCTAATTCTCCTTTCCTGATAGGAAACTACATGGAAGGGGACATTATCCATGACGTACCTCAAAAATCATGGATAGATATGCAGGAAAGTTTGTTTTGACTTAAATTCCCAAAATGTCACTTTTTTCGGAAAGCTTTACGGTAAGTAAGAGGCAGTAAACCTTTGGAACTACTAAAAAGTTCCGCAAAATGCCCGGGGGAAATGTAGCCCACGGCTTTGGCAACTTCTGAAACAGGAAGGTCGGTAAAAGCCAAAAGATGTTCTGCGTGATCAATCCGCACTTTTTGGATATAGTCAGCGATTGTCATTCCATAGTAGTCTTTAAAAGTTGATTTGAGTTTTGTGGTGCCCATACAGGCAATTTTCGCAAGCGATTCAATCGAAACTCGATCTGCATAATGATCATTAATATATAGGCCAAGGCTTTTAAGAAGATCCTCATCTTTGGAGGATAAAGAAGCCTTGGTTTTTTCTTTTAACTTTCTGTGGCGCTCAAAAACCAATGCCAAGGCCTCTCTTACCTTGCCATCGTAATAAAGTTGTGCACTGGATTTTGCTCCATCGTATTTCCATATGTCCCAAAGAAGTTTCTTCATCTCGGGGAAGTCAGAAGTTTCATCGATGCTTTTGAATACTGATTTGGGGTCATCGTAAATGTCCCCAAAATTATCTTTAAGAATCTGATTGAAAAAATCAGGCCTATACTCAATTCCTATGGAGCGGATGGGGATGTTTCTATGGATGAGGGCGCGATATGGCTCAAATCCTCCAAGAAAACTCTTTATAACATTGCAGTTTAAACTGCGGTAAGGACTTAATTCTTCTCCCGATATTGATTCATACCATGTAACACTTAAGCATTCCGGGAATTCAAAATTAAGGATTTGATCTTCGTAAAAAGAAAAATCATGAATCTTTATATTGTACTGTCCGGGCTTTTCGTAATACCAATAGTAGCCTTCTCCAAGACCGGGGGTGAAAGTATAACAGTCTCCTCCGGGAGGAAATCCCTCGGGAGATTCACAAGGTATGAAATTAGCTTTTTCAAATAATGCCTTATAGTATTCTTTATTTTTGCTCATTTTATTCCAATCAGACGTAAAGTAGTCTCAAAACGACTTATTGTATCGGGATTAATTGTATCATCCGATTTTAAGAATTACAATATGCACTTGAATGAGAAAGACAGGAGAATACAGAACATATGAAAAACAAAAAAGAGAAAAAAGGCTTTGCTTTATTGATGCAATGGGCCGGAAAGGATAGAAACTACATCTATCTTTCCGTCGTATTGGCACTTTTGGCAAGCTTATGTGGAATCATCCCGTATTATGTTTTTTATAAGCTAATCGATACTTCGGTAGCAGGAACATTGGATGCGGCTTATGCCTTGAAACTCGCAATGGGCTTGGCGATTTTTACCCTAGTAAGAGTTGCCTTGAACGGGGCGGCATCGCTTTCATCCCATAAGGGAGCTTATAACACACTATATGAAGTCAGATGTATGGTGACAAATCACATGGCAAAGATGCCTATGGGAGCTTTAAATGAGCGAAGCATTGGCGAGATCAAGTGTGTTATGAACGAAAGCATAGAAAAACTTGAGCTTTTTCTTGCTCACAATCTGCCTGAGTTGGTGCTTTATCTTTCAGGGCCGATTGTTATGTTTATATGGCTGTTTACCATAAATCACAGGCTGGCATTATTAAGCATCGTGCCATTAATATTTGTGGTAGCTGTTTTAGCGGCTATGTTTTCAAGATTTTTTAAGTTTATGGACGAGATTAACGCTTCGTCAAGCAGTCTTTCGGGAACTGTTTCCGAATATGTTTCGGGAATGCGCCTTATCAAGGCATATAACATGAGTGTTAATTCTTTTAGAAAATACTCCGAGGCAATAGAAGGACAATTCTCTATGTGGAAGAAAATATCAAAGGCAACGGGACCTTTATATGCGATGTATGTTGTCCTTTTAGAGTGCGGAATCCTGTTTCTGGTTCCTGCGGGAGGTTGGCTATTTGTTAACGGGAAAATCACTGCAGGAGTTCTTTTGATATTTGCTTTCATAGGAACGCAATACCTTACGGACATAAGGCCGCTCCAGGAATTGTCAAACAATCTGTCATTTGCTTTAAATGGTGTAAATCAGGTAAAAGAGATTCTTGATGTACCGATATTTGAGGGAGGGTCTGATTTCCCTAAAAAGCATGATATTTCGCTTGAAAACGTAACGTTTTCATATGACGGAAAAAACGATGTTTTAAAAAACGTAAATCTTAAGATAAAAGAGGGGGAAAAGCTGGCTGTGGTCGGTGCGTCAGGAGAAGGAAAAACAACGCTGATCCAGCTTATTGCAAGATTTTATGATGCATCATTCGGGGAAGTTAAGATAGGTGGAATAAATGTAAAAGATATAAAGTATGAAGAACTTTTAAAGAATATATCAGTCATTTTCCAAAACGCTTTCCTTACAAGAGGATCAATATATGAAAATATTGCAATGGGCCAAAACGCTACCATCGAAGATGTAAGAGCTGCAGCGAGGGCTGCTCAGATAGATGATTTTATAATGTCACTTCCACAAGGGTATGAGACTAAGGTAGGAAATTTTGGGGGAAGATTCTCGGGAGGACAAAAGCAAAGAATCTGCATTGCAAGAGCGATTCTAAAAAATGCACCGATTCTTATATTGGATGAGGCTACAAGTGCCGCAGATCCTGAGAATCAGGTTGAAATAGATAAAGCAATAGCTAACCTCTGTGAAGGAAAAACAGTAATAATCGTGGCTCACAGACTCGGAATAACTGAGCTTTGTGATGAAATAGCCGTTGTAGAAAAGAAAAGTGTTACAGATGTCTTGCCACATAAAGAGTTACTGACTAAGAATGCGTACTTTAAGAAAAGCTGGGAAGATTATACAGAAGCGAGAAATATCAAATATTTTGCAAAGGAAGGTGACGGCAATGACAAATAAAGTATTCAAACCCGGAAAGAAACTTAAATTGGCCATTGCGGGAACCGTTTTGGAAGGACTCCTTGCAGGAAGTAATTTTTTGGTGCTTTATCAGGTTTTAGAGTTGATTTTTGGAAGCAAAATTACATTTGAGGATATAAAAAGGGCTACATTCATTCTTGGAATAATCTTTGTCTTAAGACTTTTTCTTTATGCTGTTTCTTACACAGAGAGCCAAATCGGGGGAGCGATAGTAAGTAAAAATATAAGAGTTAAATTGGGGGATAAGTTAAGAAAAATCCCTTTGGGAGCATTTACAAAGCAAAGAATAGGCTATTACGTAAATGCTGCCACAAGCGAAGTAGCAGATTACGAGCAAATTCTTACACATAAGCTTGCGGATATCATAAAGTATGTGGTTCTTTTGGTGATGGTTTCTTTGTACGTAGCCTACCTAAAACCTGAAGCGGGAATAATAATGCTTATCGTTCTTTTGCTTCTTTGGCCGACAATGAAGCTGTCCATAAGGCAGGTAAAAAAATACGGTACCGCAAAGAATCTTGCGAGAGAAGAAAATGTAAGCGCCATAACCGAGTATCTTACCGGAAGCCAGACTCTTAGGTCGTATGGATTGGCGGGAGAAAAAAACGAAGCACTCAGAAGTTCGATGAAGCATTTTTCCACTATTAGTTATTTGTATGAAAGGTCGGTACTTCCAATCGGCTTTGCCTTTATGTTTTTAGCATATGCGGGGGCAGCAATAGTGATATATATATCTGTCTTGGCAATGATTAGGGGAGAAATAAATGTTCCCGAAATGATAACACTTAATATGATTTCTTTATTTGCTTGTAAGGTTGATGCGACTCTTTATATAAGTTTGGTAGCATACAGAAATCTGCTTATTTCAAAGGGAAAGATTGTAAGCATTCTTAGCGAAACCGAAGAGAAAGAAGCATCAAGCAAATATGAGCCAAGAAACCATAATATCATTTTTAAAAACGTAAGCTTTGCCTATGAGGAAGGACAAAATGTCTTAGAAGACGTAAGCTTTGAAATTCCTGAAAATAAAATCACAGCTATTGTAGGAGAATCGGGCTCAGGAAAAACAACAATATTTAACCTTCTTTCAAAGTACTATGAACCAAACAAAGGTAGCATAACGATCGGCGGAGTGGAGCTTGGAAAGGTATCGTCAGAAATGGTGCTTTCAGACATTAGCATGGTGGATCAGGATGTGTTCCTCTTTAACGATACAATAAGGAACAACTTAAGATTTGCTTCGCCAAAGGCAAAAGAAGCTGAAATTGAGGAAGCAATACGGCAGGCTAACTGTGATTTTGTAGGAAACTTCGAAGAAGGTGCGGATACACTTGTGGGAGAAAACGGAAACAGATTATCAGGCGGAGAAAGACAAAGAATCTCTGTTGCAAGAGCGATATTAAGGAAAAGTCCTATTGTGCTTTTGGACGAGGCTACATCTTCACTTGATATAGAAAATGAACTTTTGGTGAAAAAGGCAGTGCTTAACTTGCTAAAAGCTAAGAGAACTGTAGTAATGATAGCCCACACTCTTCCAATAATACAATCGGCCGATCAAATATTGGTGGTAAAGGGAGGAAGAATTGTGGAAAGCGGAAGACATGAGGACCTTCTGGCAAAGGGCGGTGAATATGCATCAATGTGGAAGGCCTCAATTCAGGTAAAATAATCAATTCCGTTAGGACGTAAAATTATTAGAATCGGACGATTCGACTGCACCAATATTGTAAGAAAATAAGAAAGATGATATAAGGTTAGCTTGAGCTAACCCACTAGGGGTAGATAAATTACAAAGAAAGGATTGTTTATAATGAACAGCGAAAAGAAAGGATTTACAGCTAAGGATTTAATTACTACAGGTATTTTTTCGGTATTGCTTCTCTTGGCTGCGATGATAACAGGGGGACCATTTGCTTCAATCCCCACATTAACATTTTATTTCCCTATAGGAGCAGCACTTCTTGCGGGACCTATATTTATGCTTTTTATAGCGAAGGTTCCTAAGTATGGTGCATTGGCGATAGTAGGAGTAATTATGTGCATCTTGGGCACACTTACAGGAATGCACTGGGGAATGAATTTCGGATTTTTAATTTGCGCTATTTTGGCAGCAGTTATTTCAGGAATCGGCAAATTTAAGAAGCCTGCATTAAACCTGATTGCCTATATTGTATATTGCATCGGTCCTATGGGATCATACTTGGTATTTATATTTAACAAAGAATCCTGGGTATCCTTTATGCTTAAGAAGGGAACCGAACAGGAATACATCGATAAAATGAGTGAGGTTGCGACAGGCTCTACCATTGCAATCATGGTAATAGGTACAATAGTGGTTGCAACGCTTAGCGGTCTTTTAGGCCTTCGCCTCATGCGTAAGCAGTTTGTAAAGGCCGGTATTGCATCATGATATCATTAGATCCAAGAACAAAGATAATTCTTTTGGGGTTTACTGCACTTTTTAGTGCATTGATTCCAAACGGTATATATTTAATTGTCTGGATATCACTCACAGCTTTCTTGGGGATTATGCTTGGAAGAATCGGTAAAACAATCAGGGCCGCAATTATTTTTGCGGCTCTTTGGCTTTTTGCAACGTTTGTTCTTCCGATGCTTAGCGGAGTTGCACACACAAGTTTACTGGTGTGGCTTGGATTGGTGTTTAAGTGTTTCCCTTGCTGTATGATGGCAGGAATATTTATCGAAACTACGCAGATAGGAGAATTTATGGCGGCCATGTCCAAGTGGAAGATACCAAGAAGTGTGGTTATTCCCATAGGGATAATGTTCCGATATTTTCCGACTGTAAAAGAGGATTGGAGCCATATCAAGGATGCAATGGCGTTAAGGGGAATAAACCTATCACCCGCATGCTTTATTAAAAATCCCGGGACTGTAATAGATGCGATGTATCTGCCTATCTTGGTGACGGCATCAAAAGCATCGGATGAGCTCTCTGCTTCAGCAATCACAAGGGGAATAGAAAACCCTAGTAGAAGAACCAGCAGGCTGGATATCAGGATAAAACCGGCAGATGTGGGGGCTGTTATACTCTTTGCATTAGCTTTGATAATCGGATATTTGCTGACTGTAGGAGGAAGAATATGAGTATTGAGTTAAAAAATGTAAACTTCTCATATCCTGATACTAAAGTCGGTACATTAAATGATATAAATCTTTCGATTAAGAAGGGAGAGTTTGTTTTGCTCGCGGGAGAGTCAGGATGCGGCAAAACTACGATTACAAGAATCATTAACGGTCTTATTCCCGGTTTTTACGGAGGCAATCTCTTAGGAGAAGCCTTGATTAACGGTAAGAAAGTTTCTGAATACAAAAGTTATGAGTTAGCTAAAGTAGTCGGAAGTGTTTTCCAAAATCCAAGGACACAGTTCTTTAATGCAGATACAGACAGCGAAATTGCTTTCGGCCTTGAGAATGCGGGAGAAGCTGCAAAGACAATAAACGACACATTGGGAAAAGTAACAAAAGACCTTAATATTGAGGCGCTTAGAGACCGAGACATATTTAAACTCTCCGGGGGAGAAAAACAAAAGATAGCATTTGCAAGCGTATATGCCATGAATCCTGACGTGTTTCTTTTGGATGAGCCCTCCGCAAACCTTGATACAAAAGGTATTGAAGGACTTAAAGAGTGTCTTTTAAAAATAAAAAAGTTTGGGAAAACGGTAATAATAGCCGAGCACAGACTTTACTATTTATATAATCTTGTGGACAGGGTGATATATCTAAAAGACGGTAAAATCGAAAAGGAAATTTCGGGTGATGAATTCAGGGCAATGGATAAAAGCACACTAAATACCATGAATTTACGCTCAAACAGATATATAGAAAATAAGATTGATGATGGAAAAGCTTATGAAAATAAAGAAAACGCAGGCTTAAACATTAAAAATCTATCTGTTGAATATAAGAAGAGAATAGTTTTTAAAAATGTGAATATGGATTTTGTGCCCGGAAAGGTGTATTGCATTACCGGCCAAAACGGAGCGGGAAAAAGCACTCTCTTAAGGAGCATTTGCGGACTTTTGAAAGTGTCGGAAGGTGAAATACTCATTAACGGATTAAAGGCAAATAAAAAGGATCTTATAAAGAAGGCATTTATGGTAATGCAGGATGTTAATTACCAGCTTTTTTCAGATTCTGTTTTAAATGAATGTACTCTGGGAGTAAAGGGATTTAATTCAGAAAAAGTTGAAGATACGCTAAAGGAAATGGGGCTTATTGAGTATAAAGACAGGCATCCAAACACTTTGTCCGGAGGCCAGAAGCAAAGACTTGCAATCGCCGTAAGTCTCATGATGGAAAAGGACATTCTTTTATTTGATGAGCCAACGAGCGGTCTTGATTACGGCAATATGTTGCTGTGTGCCGAGTTTATAAAGAGGCTTGCAAAGAAAGGAAAGATTATAATAGTTGTCACTCACGATGAAGAGTTTATGGAATGCTGCTGTGATAAAAAATACAGCCTTAAGTGATAAAAGAATCATTTAAACTTTAAAACGTGTATAATGAGCCTTAGATACTTATGAAACTTTTACTTTGGAATAAAAGATGAAATACGAAAACATTACAAAAGCAACTTTCATAAAAAGGCCCAACCGATTTATAGCAGAGGTCGATATAGACGGGCACAAAGAAATCGTTCACGTGAAAAATACGGGACGTTGTAAAGAACTATTGATACCCGGATGCGAAGTATGGCTCACGGCTCCGGGGAGTGAAGGAAGAAAAACAAAGTACGACCTTGTGGCTGTAAGAAAAAGCACGGGAGTTTTGTTTAATATCGATAGCCAGGCCCCGAATAAAGTTGTAAAAGAATGGCTTAGTAAACAAGGCTATGACAAAGTGATTCCTGAGTATACATACGGGGATTCAAGAATAGACTTCTATATGGAAAAAGAAAATGAAAAACACCTAATGGAAGTTAAGGGCTGCACTCTTGAAATCGACGGGATGGGGTACTTCCCCGATGCGCCCACAGAAAGAGGCGTTAAACACTTAAGAGAACTTGTGAAAGCTGCAAAAAAGGGGATAAAAGCAAGCCTTGCTTTTGTAATTCAAATGGCAGGTGTAGATGAAGTAAGGCCCAATGTGGCCACGCATCCTGAATTTGGAGTTGCTTTAAAAGAAGCAAAAGATGCAGGCGTGGAGGTGCTTTTTTTAAAGTGTCACGTTGAACCCGATACATTAGAAATAATTTAATGTATTGACGCATTGTCTTATATTTGGTAATTTAAATCGTGTAACAAAAATATAAAAGAAAGAGAGGTAATCATTAATGCGTGTAGAAAAAAGAGAGATTGTAAATGAATATTGTATGGTGACCTCGGTTTCTTTAAGATAATCTTTTAAGACTATATTTTGACTTTAGACCGTGGCATATTTGTCACGGTTTTCTTTTACCTTTTTTTAAATTATTCCATTCTAAAGGTCTCCATACAGGAAAAGCTATTACTAAACGAACAAATAAGGAGACAAAGAATTGAATACTACAAATTTAGGAAGAATAACGGAAGTTAGAAAAAACAGTTTTACCGTAAGCTTTGAAGGAGAGGAATATCCCGCAAAGTTGAGGGGTAGCTTTTATGAGATTGATGCGGACAAATTGCCTGTTGTAGGCGACTATGTGAATTTTGTTAAAAATACGCAGGGAGAGTCTATGATTCTTTCGGTTTGCGAAAGAAAGAGCTTTTTGCAAAGGCCGGATCAATCAAAGACCGGCGTAATGCAGTACATGGTTGCAAATGTGGATTACTGCTTTATAGTCACATCTTTAAATGAAGACTATAGCTTTAATCGAATTGCAAGATATGTAAGCGTTGCCATGCAAGGCGGTGCGACACCTGTTGTGGTCCTCACAAAATCGGATCTTTGTAACAATGTGGGAAGATACGTAAGAGAGGTAGAGACTATCTCAGAGAAAGTGCGCGTGCATGCTATATCGGCGCTTTTAGGTATAGGTCTTGAAGAACTTAGCGAATATATGAAGGAAGGCGCTACCATATGCCTAATGGGTTCTTCCGGCGCAGGAAAATCTACGCTTATAAATGCTCTTTGTGGTGAAGAAGTCATGAAGACTTCAGAAATCAGAGAAGACGATGGCGAAGGCCGACACACCACCACTCACAGAAAGCTGATTAAACTTAAAAACGGCGTAAGTATCATTGATACTCCCGGTATGCGTGAAATCGGAATGGCAAATGTGCAGGAGGGCATTGATGAAACATTTTCAGACATCATAGAGCTTGAATGCAGGTGCAAATTCAGTAATTGCAGGCACGAGACTGAGCCCGGATGCGCCATAAAAGCAGCCATAAAAAGCGGAGAATTATCTAAAGAAAGGTATGAACTTTTTAAAAACTTAGGAAAAGAAAACACCAAAAATTACGCAAAGAAAAAAGAGATTTCAAAGTGGGCTAAAGCCATGAAGAAAAGTAACAGGAAAAGTGCGTGGGACTAAAATTTTTTACTAAAAAGGAGAATGTACAGTATGAATGCAGAAAAATTATGGGAAGAGTTTTGTAAAAAGAAAAATGTAGATATTAATACGCCCTATGAAGCATGGGGATTTGGCAATGATGCCGAAACGGCAGATAAATTATCAGACCTTGTGATAAAAGGAATCAAGTTTGGAACAGCCAGTGCTTACGATGATTATGTGAGCGAGGATGCTCTTGATGAAATACCAAAGGTCGGGGATTACAGCGTCATTCTAAATGGTAAAGATGAGGCGGTCTGCGTTATAAAAGATTATGATGTTTACATCCGTCCATTTAAGGAAGTGCCTCCCTTTCACGCATATGCGGAAGGGGAAGGTGACCGTTCTTTAGCTCATTGGAGAAAGGTTCATGAGGAATTCTTTATTGAATGCTCAGAAGAAAGCGGAATTCCATTTACCGAAGATTCCCTGGTCATATGCGAAAAGTTTACCCTTGAATATGTGGCGGGAGAGGAAGAATCCAAGGAGGAAGAAAGGCTTCTTTTTTGCGAAGCAACCATGGATTATGCGGATGAAATAGCTGCATACAGGCAGGAAATGCTTGATGCTAATTCAGGCTTTGACGGTTGCTTTTCACTTAAGCGAATGCCCGACATGAAAGAGTACGTAGACTATTGTATCGGTTGGGCAAATCCCTCAAGAGAAGCCGACGCTCATGGAGCATGGGGCACAGTTATTCTTTGCATAAGAGAGTCTGATGGAAAGATGGTCGGATGTATGCAGGTTCACAACGTGCTTTCCGAAAGAATGAAGAATTACACAGGCCATGTGGGATATTCGGTACGCCCTTCGGAGCGAAGAAAAGGGTATGCCACAAGAATGCTTGCAAAGGCAAAAGACTATTTATTATCATTCGGATTTGATACAATAAATGTCAGCTGTATGCCCGAAAATGAAGGTAGCAGACGCGTGATACTTGCAAACGGCGGAGAATATATTGAAACTGTTTTCTTGGAAAGCGACGGTATAGAGCTTGAAAGATATAAGATCGATTTAAAAGAAAACGGAAAGTAATACTATGAAAAAAGAAAACTTTAGAAGAACAAAAATAGCTTGTTATCTTGGGTTTGTGACGCAGGCCATAATGGCAAATTTTGCGCCGCTTTTGTTTCTGAAATTTCATAATGATTACAGCATTTCCCTTGGAAATATAGCACTTATATCAACCACATTCTTTTTTACACAGCTTTTGGTTGATTTGTTCTGCGCAAAGTTTGTGGACAGAATTGGATACAGAATATCAATAGTAGTGTCTGAAATATGCTCCGCGGTAGGATTAATGGGCTTAGCCTTTTTGCCGGAGCTTTTCACAAATCACTTTGCGGGAATTCTAGTAAGCGTAGTGATTTATGCAATAGGAAGTGGACTTATCGAAGTGCTGTGTAGCCCCATAATTGAGGCGTGTCCCTTTGAAAACAAAGAAGCCACTATGAGCTTGCTTCATTCCTTTTATTGCTGGGGCTCTGTAGGAACAATACTGATTTCTACCGCTTTCTTTGCCCTTTTTGGAATGGACAGTTGGAAATGGCTTGCGGTTTTGTGGGCGCTTGTGCCTGCAGTTAATATCTATAACTTTGCAACCTGCCCCATTGTTCCGATTGTGGATGAAGGCGCGGGAATGGGAATAAGGAAGCTTATAAAGACGCCTTTATTCATAGTGGCAATTATTTTAATGATATGCGCAGGGGCGTCGGAAATATCAATGGCGCAGTGGGCTTCAGCTTACGCAGAGGCAGCTCTTAAGCTTTCTAAATCGGCAGGAGATTTGGCCGGCCCTTGCATGTTTGCAATCACTATGGGAATAAGCAGAGTGATATACGGTAAATACGGAGAAAAGATTAAGCTAACGGGCTTTATGATAGGTTCGGGAGCCTTGTGTGTTGTTGCATATCTTCTTGCTTCTTTATCAGGAAATCCGGTCATTGGGCTTATAGGTTGTATTATTTGCGGATTCTCTGTAGGAATTATGTGGCCCGGAACATTAAGCATATCTTCTAAGAAGTTTCCCTTGGGCGGAACCGCTATGTTTGCCCTTTTGGCTATGGCGGGAGATTTGGGAGGAAGTATCGGACCTGCGATTGTAGGAAGAGTAGCTCAAAATGCGGGCGATAACATAAGAGCGGGAATGGGTGTAGGCCTTATATTCCCTGCAGTTTTAATCGTTATGACTGTCATTATCGGAAATGCAGGCAAAAAGAAAACTGTGTGATAATTTAAAAATTTTGAATCTTTTTATTGACAGATTATTTTAACCGTAGTAATTTAATAACAATATTTTTGAGAAAGGATTTTACTCATGAGATTTTTTGAAGTCGAAAAACAGCATGTGATTTTTACAACTGTGCAGCTTTCTAAGGTGCAGGGTTTTAATTTTGCATACAAAAATATTCGACTCAAAGAAGAGTAAAGACTAAGCAAAGTACATTAAAGCTAATTAAGCCGCTTATCTTCTTTGGATAAGCGGTTTTTTTAATATAAGGAGAGGCAATATGAAAAAGAATTTTTGGGAAAATGAAGACTTAATGTTAATTAAGCTTACCCCCGAGTATTTGCCGCAAATATGGGAATACAAGAAAGAATTCCTTGAAAACGGCGATTCAATGGACGGTACGGGGCCTTTAAGAAGGGCGGAAAGTGAGGAAGAGTATTATAAAATAGCGCAAAGCTATTTAAGCAAAGATACCCTTCCTGAAAAGATGGTTGTTGCAACACAGTTTCTTTGTGTAAGAAAGAGCGATAACAGGCTTGTGGGAATGCTTCAGGCAAGGCACTATTTCAACGAATTCCTGGAAAAGTACGCAGGCCACATCGGATATTCCGTAAGGCCTTCGGAAAGAAGAAAGGGCTATGCCTCATGGATGCTTAGGAATGTGCTTCCCTTTTATAAAAGCATCGGTGTAGACAATGTTATGGTATGCTGCGTTGATACAAATGAGGGAAGCAGAAGGACAATCCTTAAAAACGGCGGAGTGTATGATGCGACTGTATACTTTGAGCCTGAAAATGAAAATCTTGAAAGATACTGGATAGACATAGATAAGGAGATGAAAAAATGAAAATCGAAGATATGCATTTTAAGTTAAAAGATTCAAGGGATGCGATTATAAGATCCCCAAGGGCTGAGGACGTTCAGGGTACTCTTGATTATTTGGTAAAGTCCTCAGGAGAAACCGAATTCCTTTTAAGATATCCGGAGGAATGCGCAAAGTTTACGCCTGAAGGTGAGAAGGAATTGTTTGAAAACTGGGAGAAATCCGATTGCGAAACGATGCTTCTTTGTGAAGTAGACGGAGTAGTAGTTGGAACTTCAATGGTAACTTGGAGTAATAATATTAAAACCGGGCATAGAGCGAGAATTGCAATTGGATTGCTTAAAGACTACTGGAATCTTGGAATCGGAACTAAATTCTTTGAGGAAATGATTAAGATTGCGAAGGGCAATCCGAGAATAACTCAAATGGAACTTGAGTTTATGGAGGGAAATTCAAGAGCCAGAGCGCTTTACGAAAAGATGGGATTTAGGATTACAGGAGTTGCTTTAAATGCTATTCGTTTAAAAAGCGGTAAGTTCTTAAATGAGTACTTGATGATAAAAGAATTATAATAATGGGGTAAAGTTAGATATAAAAAAGCCGAAGAAGAAGGTTACTCTCCCTTTAAAAAGCTTAATAAAAGCATAATAACAGAAAAAAGTGTATCATAAAATGACGGAAGGGCAGAAATTTATTAGTAATTGTTCTCATTGACTGTAGATTATGTCAAAGATATAGTTATAACGTTGTGTTAACGAAACTATGTTATGTATTAAAAGACGCAGTGTGACATAACGCAACAAGGAAAGGAGTCATTTTATGAACGAAACATCACATACAATCTCTCCGGAAAAGGGACCTATTACCGATGAATTGTTAAACCGCATGGACAGATGGTTCCGTGCAGCCAATTATCTTTCGGCAGGACAGTTGTACCTTTTGGAGAATCCTCTTCTTAGAAAACCGTTGACTATTGATATGGTTAAGAAGAAAATTGTTGGTCACTGGGGAACTGTTCCCGGACAGAACTTTGTATTTGTACACTTAAATCGTGCAATCAAGCGTTATGATTTGGACTTGATTTTGCTTTCAGGCCCCGGTCACGGCGGAAACTTCTACATTGCTAACGATTATTTGGATGGAACTTATTCTGAGATTTATCCTAATATTTCAGAGGATGAAGCCGGAATGCAGAAACTCTTTAAGCAGTTTTCTTTCCCCGGTGGAATGCCTTCTCACTGTGCACCCGAAACACCCGGTTCAATCAACGAAGGTGGTGAGCTTGGATACGGTATCGCCCATGCTTTCGGTGCAGTATTTGATAACCCTGATTTAATCGCTGCTGTTACTGTCGGAGACGGTGAAGCAGAAACAGGACCTTTGGCTACTTCATGGCAGTCAAACAAGTTCTTAAATCCTATAAGCGACGGTGCGGTTCTTCCCATCATGCACTTAAACGGATATAAGATTGCTAACCCTACATTGTTCGCAAGAATGAGCCACGAAGAAATCGTTGATTTCTTCCATGGATGTGGATGGGAACCTTACTTTGTTGAAGGTGACGACCCCATGACAATGCACAAGCTCATGGCTGAAACAATGGATACAGTAATCGAAAAGATTAAGGCAATCCAGAAGCACGCAAGAGAAACAGGCGATTCCACTCGTCCTGTATGGCCTATGATCGTGCTTAGAACTCCTAAGGGATGGACAGGCCCTAAGTACGTTGACGGACAGAAGATTGAAGGAAACTACTTGGCTCACCAGGTTCCCATTTCAATGGCTAAGCCTGAAGAGCACTTAAAGATTTTGGAAGAGTGGCTTCGCTCTTACAAGCCCGAAGAACTCTTTGATGAAAACGGACGTGCTTTCGAAGACATCAGATCACTTGCTCCCGAAGGAAATGCAAGAATCGGTGCCAACCCTCACGGAAACGGCGGATTACTCTTAAGAGACTTAAGACTTCCCGATTTCAGAGATTATGCATTTGATACAGAAGGCCACGGAGAAAAAGAAGGCCAGGATATGATCGAACTTGGTAAGTTTGTTCGTGATATCTTTAAGCTTAACAAAGAAGCTAAGAACTTCCGTATCTTCGGACCCGATGAAACAAATTCAAACAGACTTAACGCAGTATTTGAGACAGAAAACCGCGACTGGAACGCAACTCATCTTGATTCCGATGATAACCTTGCTGCAGACGGACGTGTTATGGACTCAATGCTTTCAGAGCATATGTGCGAAGGATGGCTTGAAGGATACCTTCTTACAGGTCGTCACGGTTTCTTTGCTACTTATGAAGCATTTGCACGTATCATCGACTCAATGGCAGCTCAGCACGCTAAGTGGCTTAAGGTTTGTAACCAGCTTCCTTGGAGAGAAGAAATTGCTTCTCTTAACTTGATCATGGCTTCCACAGTTTGGCAGCAGGACCACAACGGATTTACACACCAGGATCCCGGCTTTATGGATCACATCGCTAACAAGAAGGCAGACGTTGTACGTCTTTACCTTCCTCCCGATGCAAACTGCTTGCTTTCATGCTTTGACCACTGCATACGTTCAAGAAACTACGTAAACGTAATTGTGGCTTCCAAGCATCCCAGACCCCAGTGGCTTTCAATGCCTGAAGCAGTTAAACACTGCACACAGGGTATCGGCATTTGGGATTGGGCTTCAAACGACCAGGGGCAGGAACCCGATATCGTGTTTGCTTGTGCAGGTGAAACACCTACTCTTGAAGCACTTGCAGCAGTTTCAATCCTTAAGAGCGAGCTTCCTGAAATCAAGATTCGTTTCATTAACGTAGTTGACTTGTTTAAGCTTCAGCCTTCAACAGAGCATCCTCACGGACTTACAGATTCTGAGTATGATATCCTCTTCACTCAGGACAAGCCCGTAATCTTTGCTTTCCACGGATACTCATCTTTGGTACACGAACTTACCTACAGACGTCACAACAACCGTTTGATGCACGTTCGCGGATACAAAGAAGAAGGTACCATCACTACACCTTTTGATGTACGTGTTCAGAATAACGTTGACAGATTCCACCTTGTACAGGATGCTATCAAGTATCTTCCTCAGCTTGGTAACAGAGGCGCATACCTCTACCAGAAGATGAGCGATAAGCTTGTTGAGCATAAGCAGTACATTCACCAGTACGGTGAAGACCTTCCTGAAGTAGCAGGTTGGAAGTGGGAAAAGTAATTTAAGAATTATCAGATAAAAGAAACCGGTAGAGAAATCTACCGGTTTTTCTTTAAGTTAATTCGACTTTTTCTTTAGGAAGATATTTAATCAAGAGTTCTTCCAAAACGTCGCTTTTAATGGGCTTTGAAAGATAATCCGTAAAGCCTATTTCTTTATATTCTTCTCTTGCTCCGCTTAAAGCATTTGCAGTAAGTGCAATGGTGGGTGTGTCTGTATTAAGACCTTCCTTTGAAATCACTTTAAAGGTTTCTATTCCATCGGGAGCGGGCATTCTGTGGTCAAGCAAGATAACATCGTACTTCTTTTCTTTGCACATGGCGATTGCTTCTTCTCCGCCCGTTGCCTTATCGATTTTAAGAAGTGTTCTTTTAAGAAGCGCTTCAACAACCTTAAGATTTACCATTACATCGTCCACCACCAGTATGTTGGCATTTGGAGCATGGAAGCTTTCTTTGTACGGAGTGGATTGAGTCACAGGCTTATATACAAAGCTTCCGATTGGCGTATCATCAACGATTTCCTGAGGAATCTCAATAGTAAAGGTGGTGCCCACATTCTGTTTACTTGATACATTGATGGTGCCCTTAAGTAAGCCGATTAATTCCTTTGTGATGGTAAGGCCCAAACCTGTTCCTTGGATAGTGGCGTTTTGCGCTTCGTTTACACGTCTGAAAGCATCAAAGATATGCTTTAAGTCTTCATCGGCAATACCGATTCCCGTATCGGAAATGTCAAAAACAAGCACAAGCTTTTTGTCGGTTCTTCTTTTACTTCGAACGCTTATGGAGACGCCGCCTTCTTTAGTGTACTTAACGGCATTTGATGTAATGTTTGAAAGCACCTGGCGAAGATGCTTTTCGTCACCATACAAAGTGGTGGGAAGATTTTCATCGCAGGAAATATTTACATACAAATTCTTTTCCAAAGAAAGCTGCTCGAAATATTGCTTTATATCTCTTAAAAGGGCGTGGAGGTTGTATTCTACATTGATAACCTCCATCTTGTTTGCCTCTATCTTTGAAAAATCGAGAATGTCGTTTATTAAGGATAAAAGAACGGCGCCCGACTGCTTAATGTTGTTGGCATAATCGATGATTTCTTTATCTTCGCTGTTTCTAAGAATCATCTCGTTTAACCCTAAAACGGAGTTGAGAGGTGTCCTTATTTCATGAGACATATTTGCAAGGAAGGCGCTCTTTGCCTGATTTGCTTTATCGGCATTGGTTCTTGCCTCAGTCAAAGCATCAAGATATCTGGTTTCTTCCGTAGTATCTTCAAAAAGAAAATATGAGCCTATGTGGCGGTCCCGTCTGTCAAGAAGCGGACAATACTTTACTCTGTAGTAAACGTTAATTTCTTTCTTTCCTTTCAATACCTTTTGATTGAAAGAAACTTCTCCGTAAACATGACCGGTCTTACCCATTCCTTTTAAAATCGAAGAAATCGGCTCTGAAGAAAAGCTAAAATCCGAAACATCCATTGAGAAACGCTCTTTGGCAAATGAGTTTGCATATATGCATGTATCGGTAATGTCAAAAAGCACCAGGCCTTCGTTCATGTCGTCAACGGCGCGAGTGACCGAAATGAGCATAAGGCTTCTTGGCTCAAAAATGGTGATGCTAAAGAAAATAAGAACGCCGGCAACACCGTAAAAAACAACCGAAGCATCAAGGGCAAGGGAGAACGCCATATATGCAAGGTTTAATAAAATTACAAATATCAGCACAAACAGAATCAGGAGGTACTTAATTCTGTATACGCTGTAACTTTTCTTTATGCGATAAATGATAAGTATTAAAGAAAGCAAAATGAGCAAATAGTCTAAGGCTAAGTGCAGGTAATAAAATGAATAAAAGCCTGTTTTAAAGAAAGTTACTCCGTATTCGTTTTGGGCTGTATAGATGTAGAATTGGTGATTAAACAGGAAGTTTAAGAAAATAGAAATCGTGTCAAAAAGCATTAATACAGCGAAAAAGTGCCTGGTCTTTTTATAGATAACGTCGTGATTTGTGTATAGCACGCAGAAGCCAAAAAGGAAAAGAATCACCCAGTCTATGGATGAAAAATAAGCACAGTAAGAAAATGCCGCCATGGTTTCACTTACGGAAACAGCGACAAAAATATTGGCCGTGATAGCAAAAATACCAAAGAGCATGGCAAATCTAAGCCATTTTCCGTAGGCTTCTTTGATACGGCCAAGAGCGTGCATCGTTATTAACATGACAATAATAGCAAGAGAATCTACTATTACGTATATCGCTTTAGTGTACATCTAACTTCCCCTTTAGTCTGTATGCGTATTATAGCGAATCAGTATTAACGACTTGATGAAATAATTAGGTAAACTTATGAAACAATTATACACCTTAGTTTAAGATATTGAATATATGAAGTATATTTGATAGAATTCTTAATATTGAAACAGGAAGGCGAATAAAAATGATAAAACTTATCGAAACTAATTTCGAAGACTTGGAAAAAGAGTGGGAATTTGTGAGAGATATGCCTGAAGATGAGAACGGTCTCACCAATTCATGGCACGGTATATCCAGAGAAGACTTTGAAAAAGAAGCATTGCCAAGGATGATAAAGGATTCTAAGGGTGAAGATCTTCCTGATTGGAAAGTGCCTGAAACTTTTTATTTTCTTTGGGACGATGATACAATCGTGGGCCAGTTTAGAATAAGGCATTTTTTAAACGAAGCTCTTAGGAAAGGGGCCGGCCACATCGGATACTTTATAAAGAAGGAATTCAGAGGAAAGGGCTATGGAACCGAAGGCCTTAAATTAACTTTGAAAGAAGCAAAGAAGAAAGTTTCCGAAGAGGAAATCTATTTTAGAGTTAATAAAGACAATGTAGCTTCCATGAAAGTAATTGAAAGAAATGGCGGGTACTCTGTTGGGCATGACGATGAAAAGTTTTATTTCCGCATTGATAAGTACAAAGACGACAAATTCAGGTTTATTTTTGTGCGTCACGGAGAGCCAGATTATAAAAACGACACCTTAACAGGCACAGGAGATAAGCAGGCTGAAGCTGCGGCTTACAGATTAAAGGATGAGGGCATCGATGAAATATACGCTTCTTCAATGGGAAGAGCTTATAGGACGGCATCCTTTACAGCAGACCTTTTAAATAAGCCTATCACTAAGCTTGATTTCATGAGAGAAATCAGATGGGGCGGAGAAAATGTAAGTGACGGAGGTCACCCCTGGACTCTTGGCTCTCATATGATAGATCATGAGAATTTTGATTTTTACAAAAATGACTGGAAAGAGCATCCTGACTTTAAAGAAAACAGTGTCATGGATTATTATAATTTGATTTGTAAAGAAATGGACAAATTTCTTGATAATCAGGGCTTTAAGCATGAGGGAAACAGATATTTATGCAATGCTACAGAATCTAAGACAGTAGCACTTTTTAGCCACGGAGGATCCGGCGGATGTGCCCTTTCGCACATTTTATCGTTACCATTTCCTTATGTTTGCACAGTTTTTCCTTATGAATATACATCGATTATAGTGCTTGAATTTCCTGTAAAGCCCGGTAAATACGTGCATCCGAGAGTTGAGTTATTTAACGATATAGCACATATTAAAAATATTTCAAGCGGATTACAAATTCAGAAAGAAGCATAAAAAAATCCTCCAAAAGGTTTCTTTTGGAGGATTTTACATTAAAGATTACTTTACGTTAAAAGCGCTCTTTCCGGGATAAACGGCTGAAGCACCAAGCTCTTCTTCGATACGAAGGAGCTGATTGTACTTTGCCACACGTTCTGTTCTTGAAGGAGCACCTGTCTTAATCTGGCAAGTGTTTAATGCAACCGCAAGGTCAGCAATTGTAGTGTCTTCGGTTTCGCCTGAGCGGTGTGAAGAAATTGCTGTGTATCCTGCTTTGTGAGCCATCTTGATTGCTTCCAAAGTTTCTGAAACGGAACCAATCTGATTAAGCTTAATTAAGATTGAGTTACCGCATCCGTTCTTAATACCCTTAGAAAGACGCTCGGTGTTTGTAACAAATAAATCGTCGCCTACAAGCTGAACCTTATGACCAATCTTTTCTGTCATCTTCTTCCAGCCGTCCCAGTCTTCTTCATCAAGACCGTCTTCGATGGAAATGATGGGATACTTATCAACAAGTGCTTCCCAGTGAGCGATAAGTTCATCTGTAGTAAAGTCTTTTCCTGACTTTGGCTGATGATAGAAGCCTTTTCCTTTTTCACTCTTCCATTCGGAAGCTGCTGCATCCATGGCAATCATGAAATCTTTTCCCGGTTCAAAGCCTGCAGCTTTGATAGCTTCCAAGATCTTCTCGATTGCTTCTTCGTCGCTCTTTAAGCTGTTTGGAGCAAAGCCACCTTCGTCACCGACAGCGGTAACATCATTCATTTTCTTAATCAATGCCTTTAAGTTGTGGAACACTTCTGCGCACCATCTTAATGCTTCTTTAAAAGAAGGAGCACCCACAGGCATAATCATAAATTCCTGAGTGTCAACGGCGCTGTCAGCGTGAGCACCACCGTTTAAAATGTTCATCATGGGAACGGGAAGTCTGTTTGCGTTTACGCCTCCAAGGAATCTGTAAAGCGGGATGTCAAGGGCGATGGAAGCTGCTCTTGCACATGCGATTGATGTAGCAAGAATAGCATTTGCGCCAAGCTTTGACTTATCCTTTGTACCGTCAACTTTGATCATAGCAGCATCAATAGCGTAGATGTCTGAAGCATCCATTCCGATGATTGCTTTTGCGATGGGGCCGTTAATGTTGTCAACCGCCTTGGTGACACCCTTTCCCAAGTATCTGTTTTTGTCTTTATCACGAAGTTCAAGCGCTTCAAATTCGCCTGTTGAAGCACCTGAAGGGGCCATGCCTCTTCCAACGGTTCCGTCAGCAAGTGTAACTTCGCATTCTACCGTAGGGTTTCCTCTTGAATCAAGAATTTCTCTTCCTATTACTTTTTCAATCTCTAAGTAATCCATATTATCCATCCTTTCGTAGTTTATTAATTCTATGGTTAGCATTTGCTAACCAAGTGTAGATTAACAAACCCACGCCAAATCGTCAAGGATATGGACAAATTAAATAACTAAAATTTTTCTTATGTGATACTATAAATAAAGAAAAAGGAATCATTATATGACGTCAAAAGAAAAAGTTTTAAAGATATTAGAAGAGAATAAAGAAACCTACACATCCGGAGAAGAGATAGCAAATGCCCTAAACATAAGCAGAAATGCTGTTTGGAAAGCGATAAACGAGCTTAAGAAGACGGGCTATGAAGTGACGGCTGTAACAAACAAAGGATACATGCTGTCAAACTCAAGCGACATTATTTCAAAAGCCGGAGTGGAGGCATGCCTAAATAAAGAAACCCTTTCAGACATAGCGGATATTTTTGTGTACGACACTCTTGAATCCACCAATCAAAAAGCAAAGGAACTTGCAATCCTTTCTTTAAAGCACGGTACCGTTGTGATTTCAAAAGAGCAGACAGGGGGAAGAGGAAGAAAAGACCATTCCTTCTTTTCTCCAAAGGGCGGAATATATTTAAGCCTTGTGCTTGATCCAAAGAAATTATCTACCTTAGAGCCTGATAAGATTACAACTTTTATCGGAAATTGCGTGTGCAAAGCAATAAATGAACTTACGGGAATATCTCCATACATAAAGCCTGTTAACGACCTCTTTGTGGATTCTAAAAAGATCTGCGGAATCTTAACAGAATCCGGAAGCGAATTCGAAACAGGCTTAGTGCAGTGGATTGTTGTGGGAATCGGTATTAACTTTGATTCTGATTTAAAAAGCTTTCCAAAGGAATTAAAGGAAATTGTCGGCTCGCTTTTTAAGCCGGGAAAGGCCTCAATTACAAAGAATCAACTTATTGCAAAGATTCTTGAAAACATTTTAACCGGCACAATTTAAATCAAAGCCCATCTTTTCTATAGAAGATAAATCTTCCTCTATGGAAATGCCTTTAACGGTCACCATGTCACCTGTGATGGTGGCGTTACATCCGTTTGTAAAAAGAAGCTTTCCTCCGTCATCAAGATAATCTCTTCCCGCAGCAAGCCTTATAAAAGAAGTGGGAAGGATAAATCTGTAGACGCAGATTATTCGCATAACTTCTTCTCTTGATAGAACAGGTCTATCTCCCATGGGAGTGCCTTTAACGGGATTTAGCATGTTAATTGGAACGGATTCAGGCTTAAATTCTCTTAAAATAAAAGCCATATCGATTCTATCGCTCCAGGATTCACCTATTCCAAAGATGCCTCCGCTGCAAAGCTCTAAACCGCATTCTCTTATTAACCTAATTGTATTAAGTTTTTCTTCGTAAGTATGAGAGGTGCAGACCTTGGAAAAGTATGCGGGGCCGGTCTCTAAATTATTATGAACTCTTTTTACTCCGCTTTTCTTTAATTTAATAAGGTCATCTTTAGTTAATAACCCTAAAGAAACGCAAGGGGTTAAATCTGTATTTTCAACAATAGCTTCCGTATTATTACATATAATTTCTATGCCTTCATCATTCATTTTTCTTCCGCTTGCCACCTGGCAGTAGTGGGAAATTCCAAGGCCTGAATGAGCTAGGGCATCTTCTTTAACAAAATCTGTTTCTCTAACTTTAAAAGAAGGTACCTCAGCTTTTGAAACGCATGACTGAGAGCAAAACTTACAATTTTCTGAGCACCTTCCGCCCTTAACGCTCATAACGGCGCACATGTCGAATTTATTGCCACAAAAGTGTTTCCTTATTTCATCAGCTGCCTTCCCTAATTTATTAATGTCGACAGTAGTTAGATATAAGGCTTCAGCCTTAGTAACTGAGCCACCGCTTAAAACTTTTTCTTTAATTAATCCTAAATCCATTTTATTCCTCCAAAATATGGGCTTACAAAGAAATATAATCACTCAAAGAAAGATAATTGTCAACCTAAAATAAATTAGTGGTTGACAATACAAATTTCATATCATATACTTTCGCAGGAAAGGATGGTTTGAAAGATTATGGAAAAGAAGAAATTATCAACACAGGAAATGGTGATGTGCGCCCTCTTTACAGCACTTTTATGCATTAGCGCTTACCTTAGCATTCCCACACCGCTTCCTATGGCACCTAAGATTACAATGATCAACTTTGTGCTTTTCTTAATAGCATTGTTATTCCCCGTTGGACAGTCTGTAATCATTGTTTTAGTATGGTTTTTACTCGGAGTTGTCGGAATCCCCGTATTTATCGGAGGCGGGGCAGGAGTAGGATATTTGGTGGCACCCTACGGAGCATACACATGGGCATTCCCAATTGTTGCCCTTGTTTTACCTTTTGTAAGAGGAAAAGAATATAATAGACTTAGATACACACTCACAGCGATTCTTGGTGTGTGCATTATAGATTTGGTTGGAATGTTCTACCTTATGTATTCTATGAAGTATGATTTGGTAACCGGCTTTACGCTCGGTTTCTTGCCCTTCATACCTTTAGACCTTTTAAAGGCAGTTATCGCAGCCCAGATTATTCCGGCATTTAAGAAGCTTATGAGAAGATAAAGAGTATAGAAAAAGGATGACGTCAGTCATCCTTTTTTGGTATTTCGTATACGACTTGATTTCGGCCGTGTTCTTTTCCATAGTATAGCTTTTCATCGGCTTTTTCGACGATGTGATTAATGTCGCTGTTGTCTCCGTCCGCAAGGCCTATGGTAAGGGTCACGCGAATGTCGTTTCCTTCGGAATGAATGGTCATGTTTCTGATAGTTTCCATTAGTGTATCCAAAGAAGAAAATGCTTCCGAAGCAGTGAACTTTGTGAATATAAGTACAAATTCTTCACCGCCCCAGCGGCTTGCAAAGCCTTTTCTTTCCATGAATTGCTTTAATGTCTTTGCTACTTCTTTTAATACATCGTCACCACAGTTGTGGCCGTAAGTATCGTTAACTTTTTTAAAGAAGTCGATATCGCAGATTGCTACGCAATACGGTTCACCTGTTTCTTTGGCTCGCTCTGTAATCTTTGGAACGGCGGAAAGTAAGTATCGTCTGTTAAATAGGCCTGTCAAAGGATCGGTTTCAACGGAAGCCCGGATGCTTTTTTGCATAAGTACGGAACTTCTTGATATTTCTCCAAGCTCATCTTCGCGCCTTAAGTATTTGGTATTTAGCTCTGCCTGAAGGTTTCCTGTTGCTACGTGATTTAAGAAAACCTGTATTGCTCTAAGCACATCCGTTATGTGCTTTGTGGTTTCAAAGGCTATAAATGCAGCTAAAATCATACCGGGAATTGAAAGAGCCAAAATGGGCCAAACTGCTCTTAATACGTTTTTCTTTAAAGAAGCGGTTTCTTTGGCCACTTCTGCTATTCCAAGCACACTTCCGTTTGATGAATATATAGGAACGTATAAAACAATGTACTCTGTTCCCAAAACGTCTATATCTTCATAAAAGGCTTCTTTTTGATTGTATAAAACCTTGTCTACCGTGTCAGAGTTTGCCAAAAGGCCGTTTAGGCGATTCCCCGAGGCTGACTTAAAGGTGGTGTGCACTCTTGTGTTTAAGTAAAGAATAGATAACTGGGTGCCTGTCCTTTGAGAAAGCCTGTCGATGATTGAGTAATCCTCCACTATATTTACATCGCCTTTATAAAGGTCGTAGGTTTCTTCTTCATTTTTAACCAAAGAAAAGTCGCCGGGGTATGCAATGTCATAGGCTAGAAGCATACTTTGGGCCACATCTCTCATGTCTGTTCTTGCTTCCGTATAGATGCTTTTTTTAAAGCGAATATAAGAAAAAATCGTTATTAAAAGCCCAAACACCAATACCGGGAAAACGGCTACATATAAAAGTCTTTTATAAATACCGGTTTTCTTCATATTTCCTCCATCTTAAGAAACATTACTGTATTTACAATAGCACAACCTAGGTAAAAAATCGTTAACTACAAAATATATAATAAATAAGAAGAGATATTTGCGAAAACTGTAACATATTTAATTGCAAAAATCCAGTTCGGGTGATATAACTTAAAATGTTATAAAAATAGGAGAAAAACTGCATGTTTATAATGTTTTTTCTGTGCTGGGTTATTTTCAACCAGGCATTTACTCTTGAAATTGCCATATTCGGAATTGTGATAAGTGCAGCTCTTTATCTTTTCTGCTGTAAATTTATGGGATTTAGCATAAAGAAAGACGTATTTATCGCAAAGAAAATTCCGCTTATTTTAGGTTACATCGGCACCATTTTGGTGGAGGTGTTTAAGGCAAACGTTACCATTATCAAGTTTTTCTTTAGAGAGGGTAAAGTATCAAGAGAGCCTGTGATTGTGACGTTCAAAACATCTTTAAAAACAAAGATGGCAAGAATGCTTTTGGCTAATTCAATCACTTTAACACCCGGCACCATTACAGTAAGCCTAAAAGAAGATACATATATGATTCATTGCTTCGATAAGTCACTTGCAAAGGGGCTTAACGACACAGTGTTTGAAAAGAAACTAAAAAAGCTTGAGGAGGGATTTGACGCATGACTACAGAAGCCTTTTGGAATGCATATTCAAATTTTGCAATCATAGCTTTTATTTTGCTTGGAATAATCGCGGTTCTTTGCTTGCTGAGAGCGATAATCGGACCTCGTACCGCAGACAGGGTGGTGGCCATCAATATGCTTGGAACAGTGGCAATGGCTATAATCGCCGTATTGTTTGTTAAATTAAGAGAAGGGTATCTTGCTGACATTTGCTTAATTTACGCAATGATTTCTTTTCTTGCTGTAATTGTGTTAAGTAAGGTTTACGTGGGAGCCTACAAAGAAAAGAAAAAAGCTAAGGAGGAAAAAGAGAATGGAAACAATTAATCTAATCCGTCACATCCTTGGCTGTGGCTTTATATCTCTTGGAATAATCATTTTCTTCATAGAAATCTTTTGCGTAAGTAAGCTTCACTACGTTTTGGACAGAATGCATTTTGCGGGAACGGGAGACACTCTTGCTTTCGCATTTACAATACTTGGAAGCATTATCATTAACGGAATTGATTATTCAAGCTTAAAGCTTGTGCTGGTGCTTACGTTTTTCTGGTTTGCATCTCCCGTATCAAGCCATCTTATTTCAAGAGCTGTTATGAAGACAGACCCTAAGATGGAAGAACACGTTAAGGTATACGACGAAGAAGAATCCAAGAAATTCATAGAAGAATAAAGGAAAGAAACTATGACAATTTTTCAATGTATTTTACTTTTCTTTTTGCTTGTTTGTGCTATAGCTGTAAGCTTTTCAAAAAACTTGCTTAACTCGGTTTTAATATTTATGTCTTACAGCGTAATAATGTCAATTGTGTGGATGCTGCTTGAATCCCCCGACCTTGCAATAACTGAAGCTGCGGTTGGTGCGGGAATTACAAGTGTGCTTTTCTTTGTAACGTTAAACAGAATCCATGCAATCTTTAAAAGCGCGGGAAAAAAGAAAGAGGATGTAAAGGAGGAGGGCAATGAATAACGATTCTTTATTTAAACGTCTTCTTTCCTGGATAAGAGAGAGCTCCGAATCCTTTGATGAAGATATGACCATTCAGGACGTGGATGAAAACGAGAGCTTTGGCGTGGTAGATAAGCAAGAGCATATCGAAAACCTTGAGATGGTAAGAAGGAAGGTTTACAGCGAAAAAGAGAATAAGAGCATGAGGCGGATGGAAGCTATATATAGATGGTTCGCTGTCTTGTTTGCATGCTTCTTTACCTTTGTATTGATCGTTACGGTATCTCATATGCCAAAGACGGGAGATTTAAACAATCCCGCAAACAATGAAGTCGCTGAAAGATATATAAAGGAAGGCCTTAAAGAAACAGGTGCCACAAACATTGTGGCAGGCATGATCTTAGACTACAGAGCTTTTGATACTTTGGGCGAGTCTCACGTTTTGTTTGTGGCTGCAATCGTTGTAACAATTCTTTTAAGACTTGATAAGAAAGAAAAAGACGGAATCAATACAAGCATTATTGAGACAATCGGTGAAGCTGAAAAAGACGATAAGATTTTTGAGCCTAAAAACGATACTATCTTACAAAAGGTAAGCTTAATCTTTGTTCCTATAATCATTATTTTTGGTATTTACGTTATTTTAAACGGGCATCTTTCTCCCGGCGGTGGATTTTCAGGGGGAGCCATAATAGGTGCCGCACTTATTATGTACTTAAATGCTTTTGGATTTGAAAAGACAGGTAAGTTCTTTAATGAAAAGGTCTATAAGACAGTGTGCTTTTCAGGCTTAGCTTTTTATGCCTTGGCAAAATGCTATGCTTTCTTTTGCGGAGCAAACCACTTGGATTCCCACATTTCAAAGGGAATAGCGGGCCACATTTTAAGCGCCGGCCTTATCTTACCTTTGGATATAGCTGTAGGATGCGTGGTTGCCTGCACGATGTACGGATTTTATGCAATGTTTAGGAAAGGGGGATTTTAAGATGTTTGGTGAAAATCTCCTTAATAACTATGCCGAAGCGGTTTCTATGATTATATTTGCAATCGGATTTACAAACCTGCTTTTACATAAGAACCTTATAAAGAAAATTATCGGATTAAACATAATGGATACAGCGGTTTATTTATTCTTAGCCTTAAAGGGATATATAAAGGGAAGAACCGCTCCCATTATTTCGAATGGTGTTATAGAAGCGGATAAATACATTAACCCTATTCCAAGTGGATTGGTGCTTACAGGTATTGTGGTTTCTGTTTCCGTAACCGCTCTTATGCTTGCTTTAACCATAAGACTTTATAAAAGATATCACACTCTTGATTTGGATGAGATTTCATTCAGATTAAGAAAGGAGGGTAGATAATGCGAGATTTTGTGCAAAACTTTCCCCTCTTTTCAATAGTGGGATGCCTCCTTTCTTCTTCAACAAGTTCTTTGCTTAAGGGAAGAGCCGCAAAGTGGGTAAACACTATCTTAATAATGTGTGTTGGCGCAATGAGCTTATGCGTCATGATTTATTGCCTTAAAAACGGGCCTTTTGTATACATCATGGGCCACGTTCCCGCACCCTGGGGCAATGAAGTAAGGGGCGGAGTGCTTGAAGGCGGCATGGGACTTTTCTTTTCTTCAATCATGCTTTTATCCATGATGGGGGGAAGAAAGAAAATTTTGGAAGAAATCGAAGATACAAAGCAAAACCTTTATTACATACTTGTAAACTTAATGCTTTGTTCTTTAATCGCTTTAGTATATACAAACGACTTATTTACAGCCTATGTATTTGTTGAAATAAACACTATTTCAGCCTGCGGGCTTATCGCCATAAGACAGATAGGGCGCACCATTGAAGCTGCCGTAAGATACATGATAATGAGCCTTCTTGGCTCAGGTCTTTTCCTAGTGGGCGTATGTATGCTCTATGACCTTACGGGACATTTACTTATGAGTAACATTAAAGAAAGCGTTGCGTTACTTTCTGCTAGCGGAGAGTTTAGAGAGCCTTTACTTATCACCATTGCTTTTATCACAATGGGCCTTGCGATTAAGAGTGCGCTCTTTCCTTTTCATGCATGGCTTCCGGACGCATACGGATATTCAACCATTTCAAGTGCGGCCATTTTATCAAGCTTGGTATCTAAAGGATACATTTTCTTACTTATAAAGATTATTTACAGAGTTATCGGATTTGATATCGTCCACGACTCTTTGCTTTTAAATGTGGTGTTTGGATTCTCTGCTTTAGGAATTATTTTCGGAAGCGTGAGCGCCATGAAAGAAGACGATATAAGAAGAATGGTTTCTTATTCTTCCGTAGCTCAGATTGGATACATTTACCTTGGAATAAGCCTTGGCACCAAGGAAGGAATGGTGGCGGCCGTTTTCCAGATTTTAGCTCACGCGGCAACAAAGTCTATGCTTTTTATAAGCGCCATAGGCTTAACGGATGCTTCAAATACAAGCAGAAAGTTTACGGACTTAACAGGCTCGGCCTACAGAAATAAAATCGCCGGAATGGGATTTGCTGCAGGCGCCCTTTCAATGGTTGGTATTCCGCTGTTTTCAGGATTTATCAGTAAGCTTTTGTTTATGAGGGCTGCTGTAAATAATTACGGCAAAATGATGCCCACCATGATAGTGCTTGCAATCAGCACGATTCTAAATGCAATTTACTTTATGAAGACGGTTGTAAGAATCTATTCACCTGAAAGAAACCTTTATGAAGGAAGAGAAGGCTTTGTAAAAATCCATACAAAGGATCAGGTTTTTTACACGATTACGGTTATTATATTTATTGCTTTAAACGTAGCATTGGGACTTTGCTCAGACCCTATTTTGGACCTTATTTCAAAAGGTCTTGATATGTTTGCATAAAGAAGGAGAAATCCGATTTGGACAAAATGATAACGTTGTGGAAATTTAATGATGTGCTTTCTCTGTCCTATAAAATCGACAGCGTAAGCATAGTTTTCCTTATAGCAATTGTGACGCTCTTTGCTTGCTCGGGAGTGTACTCGATTTACTATATGAAGGAAAAAGAAAACTTAAGGCGATACTACATTGTATACATGCTCCTTTTCTTTGTGCTTTGTGCAATGTCTTGTGCGGGAAATCTGTTTACCTTTTACCTAAACTACGAGCTTATGACCCTTACTTCCGCGCCCCTTGTTATGCATGAACAGACAATAGAAGCAAGGCTTGCGGGATTTAAGTATTTGATATACTCCCTCATGGGAGCTTACTGTGTACTCTTTGGCTTTTATACCTTAAATAAGTATTGCGTTTCTTTGGACTTTACTTACGGTGGCACCCTAAATATGGCTGCTGTTTCGAATCATAAGGGACTGGTGCTTACCGCTGTTTTCTTAATGATTTTGGGATTTGGCGTTAAGGCCGGCATGTGGCCTTTTCATTCATGGCTTACAAGTGCCCATCCAATTGCTGTATCTCCCGCCAGTGCGGTTTTATCGGGTGTTATTGTAAAGGCCGGAGCCGTAGGAATTATAAGAGTGGTATTTTACCTTGCAGGTAAAGACTTTATAGAAGGCACATGGGTAAAGATGGCTTGGATGGTGCTTATTTTACTCACCATTTTAATGGGTTCGACCCTTGCTTTCTTTGAACCGGTACTTAAAAAACGTCTTGCTTATTCGACAATCAGTCAGGTTTCTTATATCCTATTCGGACTTGTGACAATGACGGATGTGGCATATAAAGGCGCCATGCTTCAATTTATTGCACATGCCTTTGCTAAATGTGCATTGTTTTTGATGGCGGGGCTTATGATTAAGATTTCGGGCTCCGTATACGTTAAGGATTTAAAGGGAATAGGAAGAAAGTATCCTTTGCTTTTGTGGTGCTTTGCGATATGCTCCCTTTCCATGATAGGTATCCCTCCCACAGGCGGATTTATCGCAAAGTGGTATTTGATTGAGGGTTCATTAAATTCAAATTATTACAACTTCCCTTGGTCGGGACCTATGTTCCTTCTTTTATCTGCACTTTTAACCGCGGGATACTTGCTCCCCATAGTCCTTAGAGGATTTTTCCCGGGAGAAGAATTTGAAGATAACAACATTGAAAAAATAAAGATTCCGGCATACGTCTATGCTTCGATTATTGTGCTTACAGTAATGGCGGTTATAGTGGGCATTTGCCCCGGAATATTTGTGGGAGGTGAAATGTAATGAGTGGATTTTTAATTTTACTTACAATTTTCTTACCTCTCTTTGGAGGATTTGCAATTGTACTAACTCCTATAAAGTCAAGGAAGGCAGTGCTTGGTTTATCTTTATCAATTACAGTTATTGCAGCGGTTTTGGCCTGGATTTTAATCTTAAATCCTCCTGCAAATCCTGTTATTTTATTTAGATTTATAGACAGATTTTCAATCGCCTTTAAGATTGACGGAATGTCTAAAGTTTTTGCGGGGCTTATTTCATCCCTTTGGCCTTTTGCCGTTTTATATTCATTTGAATATATGGAACATGAGGCAAACGAAAACACGCTTAAAGAAAAAACTTTCTTTGGCGGATACGTAGTTACTTTTGGTGTGACACTTGCAATTTCTATGTCTGCAAACATGCTCACAATGTATTGCTTTTATGAAATGCTTACCCTTGTCACAATTCCGCTTATTTTGTTTACGATGAGCAGAGAAGCAATAAGAGCCACAAGGTTATATATTATTTACTCTCTCGGAGGCGCGGCATTTGCGTTTATTGCTTTTATTTTCTTAACGGCTTATGCTACCACCATTGATTTTTCTTTAGGAGGAGTGCTTAACTTAGAAAAAATAGCGGGAAGAGAAGATGTGCTTAGAGTTGTATACATTCTTGCGTTCTTCGGATTTGGCGTTAAAGCTGCCATTTTCCCTGTTTGCTCGTGGCTTCCAAAAGCCGGCGTTGCTCCCACTCCCGTAACGGCCCTTCTTCATGCGGTAGCGGTTGTAAAGTCAGGCGCCTTTGCAATCATAAGGCTTACTTATTACAGTTTCGGAGTAAGAATACTTAAGGGCAACTTTGCTCAGTACATTCCTATGGCATTTGCCATATTTACGATAGTTTACGGCTGCTCCATGGCTGTAAAGGAAAGACATATAAAAAGAAGATTTGCTTATTCCACAATTTCAAATCTTTCATACGTTTTATTTGCGGCCCTTCTTATGACGCCCCTTGGAATGACAGGTGCCCTAACTCACATGGTATTTCACGGTGTTATGAAAATAGCTTCTTTCTTCTGTGCGGGAGCTGTTATTGTTAAGGCCCACAAGACATACGTATACGAGCTTGAAGGATTTGGAAAGAAGATGCCAAAGACTTTCTTTGTGATGAGTGTTTCGGCTCTTGCTTTAATGGGCGTCCCGGGGCTTTGCGGATTTATAAGTAAGTGGCAGATAGCCAAAGCTTCAATTGATTCTGCTTCAATCGGAGGGTATGTGGGCTTAGCTGCTTTATTGATTTCTGCATTACTTACCGCGATTTATATGCTTCAGATTTTAATAAGAGCATATTTTCCTACGGAACAAGAAACCAATGTGGAAAAGTGCGATCCTTCCTTTAGGATGCTTGTTCCTTTGTATGCATTCACGATAGCGATGGTGGTGCTTGGAGCTTACTCAACACCATTAATATCTTTCTTTGAAAAAGTAGCGGGAGGTATGATGTAATGAATTCTTTATTCGGATTTGGCGTATCCTTCGCACTTGATGGATTTAAAATTTTATACATGGCGGTTTCTTTGTTCGCATGGACCATGTGCTTAATCTTTGCACCAAGGTATCTTGGAAAAGAAAAGCACCGGGGAAGATTTTATGTGTTTAGCATAATCACTTTGATTGCAACTTTAGGAGTGTTTGCGGCAGGTGATTTATTTACGCTTTTTATGTTCTTTGAAATCATGTCCTTTGCTTCTTATGTGTGGGTGGCTCAGGAAGAAAACGAAAAAGCCCTTAAAGCTGCGGATACCTACATGACGGTTGCTGTAGTGGGAGGACTTGTACTCTTAATGGGCATCCTTCTTCTTTACACAAATGTTGGAACCCTTAATCTTTCGGAACTTAAAGAAGCCTGTGCCACAGGCGGAAAGTACGGAAAAGGAAGATTATATGCGGCGGCATTTTGCATGTTCTTTGGATTTTCCGCAAAGGCCGGTGCCTTCCCCATTCACATCTGGCTTCCAAAGGCTCACCCCGTAGCACCTGCTCCGGCGTCTGCATTACTTTCCGGTGTGCTTACAAAGACAGGTATCTACGGAATCATGATTGTAAGCTTCTATATATTTGAAGGCGACGCCCTCTGGGGATGCTTTGTGCTTGCAATCGGGCTTACCACAATGGTGCTTGGCGCATTACTTGCCCTATTTAGCATAGATATAAAAAGAACCCTTGCCTGCTCTTCCGTTTCTCAGATTGGATTTATAATTGTGGGAATCGCTGTTTCGGTTTTACTTAGCGAAGAAGGTAAGATGGCAAGATATGGAACGCTACTTCACATGGTTAACCACACCTTTGTAAAGATCTGTGTATTCTTGGTAGCAGGCGTAATATATCAAAATGTACATAAGCTTGACCTAAATTCCATTAGGGGCTTTGGTAAAAACAAGCCTTTCCTTGCGGTTTCTTTTGCCTTGGGAGCTTTGTCTTTGGCAGGTGTGCCCGGATTTTTGGGATTCTTATCTAAAACCGGAATGCACGAAGCGTTACTTGAAATCGGAGGCGTTTTGGGAAGTGAGCTTTTGCTTAAGAGCGTTGAGTGTTTGTTCTTATTCTCCGGCGGATGTACCCTTTGCTACATGCTAAAACTTTTTGTGTGCGTGTTTGTGGAAAGAAACGAAGATGAAAAAGTGATGGCCGGATACTTAGAGAAAAAGCCCTACATGGGAATGCTTCAAAGGGCTGCGGTTATTATTCCTTCAATATGTGTGCTTGCACTTGGAATAATAGTTTCTTTAAAAGATGAGTACACTTTCTATGCGCTTCACGTTTTAAAGGGAAGCTTTATATCGATTGCAATCGGCATTTTCCTTTACTTTGCAATGGTAAGGCTTTTGTTAATGGATAAAAAATACCTTGATATGTGGCCCAAGTGGCTTGACCTTGAAGAAAAGGTTTATAAGCCTTTCTTTGGAACCTTTTCAACCCATGTGCTTGGGTTTGAAATGAGAATCTTAGATAACATGATAGATTCTACCGTGGTATTTTTACGTAAAACCTTGTATAAGGACCTTCCTTTAAAAGAAAAGAATTATGAAGGAACCATATTTACCCATCTTTTCGGCCATGCCGCGGATGTAGTGAATGCAAAGCTTAAACATGAAGAAGTTAAATACGATTACGAACACAGAATGGCACTTAAATCAATGGAAAGACAGGAAAACGTTTCTTTGGCCAAAAGAAGCCTGTCCTTTGGCCTGATACTAGCATGCCTTGGAGTGTTCCTAATGCTTTTCTTCATTCTTTACATTGTGTACTTAAGATAATAAAAACCTCTCGAGATTATCCTCGAGAGGTTTTCTTTTTAGCGGAGTCGGAGGGATTCGAACCCTCGTGCCCAAAAAGGGCAAACGCATTTCGAGTGCGCCCCGTTATGACCGCTTCGATACGACTCCAATTGTTTATTTTTTCAACTACGTAATTATAAGCCAGCACAAAATGCAATGTCAACCGGAATGTATGAGACTCTTCTTTTATGTTGAGATAGACTAAAAAATAAAGTATAATCAATAAATAATGGGCTGATATAAAAGCCCGTATAAGGGATTCATTTTCTTAGAATAAAAAGACAGGGGTATTCTAAATGTCTTACACAGCGATGTATCGTAAATTCAGACCCTCAAGGTTTGAAGATGTGAAGGGACAAGATCATATTGTTACTACATTAAGAAATCAGATTAAATCAGACAGGATAGGGCATGCTTATCTTTTCTGCGGCACAAGAGGAACGGGTAAAACATCCGTTGCCAAGCTTTTTGCAAAGGCAATAAACTGTGAGCACAGAAACGGTGAAGATCCTTGTATGGAGTGTGCTTCCTGTAAAGCGATTCAATCCGATTCAAGCATGAACGTAATCGAAATCGATGCGGCTTCAAATAACGGTGTAGATAACATTCGTCAGATAGTCGAAGAAGTTCAATATCCCCCCACTGAAGGAAGATATAAAGTCTACATTATCGATGAAGTGCATATGCTCTCCATCGGTGCTTTTAATGCGCTTTTAAAAACCTTGGAAGAGCCTCCGTCATATGTAGTGTTTATTTTGGCAACAACGGAAGTGCACAAGCTTCCCGTCACCATTCTTTCAAGATGTCAAAGATACGATTTTAAAAGAATCGGTGTTGATGACATTGTGGGAAGAATTTCGGAGCTTTTAAAAGTAGAAGGCTTGGAGGCGGATGACGATGCTATCCGTTATATCGCAAAATCCGCTGACGGAGCCATGCGTGATGCATTAAGTATTTTAGACCAGTGCTTAGCTTTTAACTTTGGTAAAAAGCTTACCTATGAAATGGTGTTTGATGTGCTTGGCGCATCGGACAGCGAAGCCTTTAGTAACCTTACAAGAGCCATTATTGCAGGGGATGTATCAAGCGCAATTAAGCTTTTGGAAAATGCAATCATGGAAGGAAGAGAGATTTCTCAATTTGTATCGGACTTAACCTGGTATTTAAGAAATCTTCTTTTGGCAAAGACTTCAGACGATATTTCGGTAATTGCAGATATGTCAAAAGAAGCCTTAAAGAAACTTGAAGACGAAGCAAGAATTGTGGACCCCGCGGCCATAATAAGATATATAAGAGTATTCGGTGAGCTTACAAACCAAATCCGTTACGCTTCAAACAAGCGTGTGCTTGTGGAGGTGGCACTGGTAAAGCTTTGCTGTCCTCAGATGGAAGCTAAAGAAGATTCAATAGTTCCAAGAATCAGAAGCCTTGAAGAAAAGTTTGAAAAAGGCGTTATGGTTTCTTCTCCCGCTTCTGTTGAGAGCGCTCCGGTTAAAGAAACCGTTAAGCCTGCGGAGCTTCCAAAGTCGGTTCCCGAGGACATTAAGCTTGTGGTTTCAAACTGGAGAAAAATAATAGCAGAGCTTGATTCTTCACACCGTTCATTTATAAAGAACGCAAAGCCGTCTCTTGGTGCGGAAGGAGAGTTACTCTTGGTATTTTCAAATCAGATCTGCAAGGAGTACTTTGATACCACCAACGAGACCACAAAGGCTCATGCTGAAGAAAACTTTAGAGATTTAAAAGAAACAATAGAAAGAATCGCCGGAAAACAAATTGAGGTAAAGGTTGAACTTGCAAAAGATGAGGTTCATTTTGAATCGTCATATCCCAATCTGTTATCCATGTTTGATGGTGTTTTAATAGAAGAAGAAGACTAGGAGGAAAATAAAATGGCAAAAAGAGGTGGATTTCCGGGAGGCGGAATGCCCGGCAATATGAATAATTTGATGAAGCAGGCTCAGAGAATGCAGCGTCAGATGGAAGAAAGCCAGAAAGAACTTGAGACAAAGGAATTTACAGCTAAGGCAGGTGGCGGTGCGGTTTCAGTAACCGTTACAGGTGCCAAGGTTGTTAAGAGCGTAGAAATTTCAAAAGAAGTGGTAGATCCCGATGATGTTGAAATGCTTCAGGATCTTATCGTTGCAGCAACCAACGAAGCTCTTTCACAGGTTGATGAAGAAAACTCAAAGGTTATGGGTAAGATGACCGGCGGTCTCGGAGGTTTTGGATTCTAATGAATCTTTACGGCGGACAGATTAACAAGTTAATCGAAGAATTGTCGCAGCTTCCGGGCATAGGCTCAAAATCGGCCCAAAGGCTTGCTTTTCACCTAATCGGAATTCCCGAAGAAAAGGTGGAGCGCCTTGCAAACACCATGATAGAGGCAAGGAAAAATGTTAAATACTGTAAGTGTTGTTACACACTTACGGATAAAGAAATTTGCCCTATTTGTTCAAATCCCAACAGGGATCAATCTGTAATCATGGTGGTGGAGACTCCCAGAGACCTAGCGGCCTATGAAAAAACAGGCAGGTTTAACGGAGTATACCATGTTCTTCACGGTGCTATTTCCCCGATGCTTGGGATAGGCCCCGGAGACATTAAATTAAAAGAATTGATTAAGCGCTTAGAGGGTGATGTAAAAGAAGTAATCATTGCCACAAATTCAAGCTTAGAGGGCGAGACAACAGCCATGTACATAAGCAAGCTGATTAAGCCGTCGGGAATCAAAGTTTCAAGAATTGCAAGCGGCGTTCCCGTGGGAGGAGACTTAGAGTACATAGATGAAGTAACGCTTCTTCGTGCTTTGGAAGGGCGCGTAGAATTATAAAACGGAGGATAGCATGAGCAAAAGATTATTTGGTACCACAAAAGACGGAAAAGAAGTTTATGCATTTACTTTGACAAATGCAAATAAGATGCAGGCTGAAGTAATCAACTACGGATGCATTCTTACAAAGCTTTTGGTTCCCGATGCAGACGGAAAAATTGATGACGTTGTTTTGGGATTTGACACACTTGCTCCTTATGAAGTTAATCCCAGTTTCTTTGGCGCAGTAATCGCACCAAGCGCAAACAGAATTAAAGATGCTAAGTTTACAATCGACGGAGTTGAATACAAAGTTGATGTTAACGATGGCCCCAACAACCTTCACAGCCATGTTGACAAGGGCGCTCACAAACAGGTTTGGGACTATGAAGAAGGAAACAATTCCGTTAAATTTACATACGAATACAAAGATAAAGAATTAGGATTTCCCGGAAACATTAAGTTTACAATGACTTACACTCTTACAGATAAGAATGAGCTCATCCTTCACTACAATGCTGTAAGTGATAAAAAAGCTTTGATTAACCCCACAAACCATTCTTACTTTAACCTTGCGGGCGCAAAGAGCGGAAAGAACATTTTAAATCATGTGCTTAAACTTGATGCTTCAAACTACACACCTGTTGTTGCGGGCGCTATTCCTACAGGTGAAATCGCAACCGTTAAAGGAACCGTAATGGATTTCACAAACGGAAGAAGAGTGGGCGATGATATCGACGATAACTTTGAACAGCTCGTTCTTACAGGCGGATACGACCATAACTTTGTGGTTGATGGTTATGATAAGAGCTTAAGACACATTGCTACGGTTACAACTCCCGAAGCTAAGAGACAGATGGATGTGTACTCAAATCTTCCCGGCGTTCAGTTCTACGCAGGTAACTTTATTGCAGACCAGGACGGTAAGGAAGGCGCTAAGTACACAAAGAGAAGCGCTCTTTGCTTAGAGACTCAGTTCTATCCGGATACCATTCACAACGCAAACTTCCCTTCATGCGTATTCGGACCCGGAAATGATTATGATTCGGAGACAATATATAAGTTTTGAGAAATAAACCTATAAACCCTAAGGACAATAAAATAGTTTATTTCGGCGGTGCAAAAGAAGAAACCGGTATGGAAAAAATAAGGCGCTTTGACAGAAAGAAAAAGTTTGGGCGCCTTTACAGAATCCTTCTTTCTATCGTTGTGGTGGCGGCTTTGGGGCTTGCGTATTACATATACGTACAGACAAAGACTTATTCCACATACACAGTGACTGCAAGCGTAAAGCATGAGACCATAGAAACTGCGTTTACGAAGACTTTTGGGGACAGTATTTTAACCTACAGTAAGGACGGAGCAAATGCAGTTGACGGAAGTGGAAACTTGCTTTGGAACCAGACCTTTGATATGCAAAGTCCTATGATTGCAAAGTGCGAAGATACAGTTGCTTTTGCAGACTATGGCGGAAACGTTATTTATGTGCAAAAATCAAACGGCGAAGTGGGATCTGTAAAAACTGACATGCCAATAAGAAAGATTGCCACATCTTCAAGAGGATACGTGGCAGCAGTTCTTGAAGATACATCGGTTACATGGATTTATCTTTACGATTTAAACGGCACCACAATCGCATATTTCAGAACCACCATGGAAAAAAGCGGTTATCCCATAGCCTTGGACATTTCTCCAAACGGAGAGCTTGTGTGCGTTTCTTATTACTATGTGGATTGCGATGATGTAAAAAGCAGTGTAGCCTTTTATAATTTCGGACCTGTAGGTCAGAATAACATCGATAATTACGTAAGCGGATACAATTACACAAACTGCCTTGTGCCAAGCGTACATTTTCTTAATGATGAAACGGCAATTGCGGTATCCAATGAAAGAATAAGCGTATATTCAGGTGCACATAAGCCTGTAAGTATATCCGAAATGATAGTTAACGATGAGATTGTATCCGTATATACGGCCAAAGATGCTTTCGCCATTATTTACAGAGATTCCGACCACTCATCAAAGTATCGGCTTGAGCTATACGATAATAAGGGTCAAAAGAAATCGGAAAAAGAATTTGATTTTGACTATTCAAATGTTTCTTTGGGAAACGGAATGGTGATGCTTTACGGCGACACCAATTTATATATAGGAACATATAGCGGAGCGCCAAAGTATGAAGGGCAATACGAAAAGCCCGTAGTGTTGGTGCTTCCCACAACTGTTTCAAACAGATTTGTATGTGTTACGCAAGATACCATCGATACGGTGGAATTTAAATAAAAAGGGGAAATGGAAATGAATTGGATTTTAGTTAACTTGCCTTTCTTTCTCTTGATTGTGTTTCTTGCAATCAGAATAATATTTGCAGTCAGAAAAGGCGCAGTAAAAGAAATATGCGGCGTAGTATCAATGATACTTGCCTCAATTTTAGTGATGCTTATTGCTTTTGCAGTAAGACAATACTTTGATTCGCAAAGAGTAATATTTATTATCACCATTATACTTATTCTTTTACTTATTATTATTTATAAGATTTTCAATCTTGCTTTCACAACAATGAAGCTTATCGCAAAGCTTCCCGGAGTAAACCTTGTAAACAAGCTTTTGGGAATACCTCTTGCTATTATTGAAACAGTGATCCTTGTATGGGCAATCTACTGTCTTATCATGGTTCTTGACATCGGAGCCTTTGAAAAGTGGATTATGGATTGTGTAAGAAGCAACTTTGTTATGAAGTTTCTTTACAGATACAACTACATGTTTTCAATTGTTGCAAACTTTAGTAAGACTTTAGGTGATATAAACATTTGGGAAAAATTGGGAATGTAAAATGAGATATCCTGAATTTTTAAAAGAAGGCGGTACCATAGGCTTTATTGCTCCTTCGTTTGGAGAATCAATCGAGCCGTACGCTTCCCGTTTTGACCATGCTTTAAAGATATTTAAAGAAGCGGGCTACAAAACTGTGGAAGGCCCTAACTGTAGGCTCGGAATAGGAATCGGAAAAAGCAACACCCCCGAAAAGTGCGCGGAAGAAATAAATGACTTCTTTATTAATAATAGAAGTGACATCATTGTTTCTGTCGGCGGCGGTGAGCTTATGTGCGAAGATATGCCCTTTGTTGACTTTGAAGCCATTAAAAAAGCTAAGCCTAAGTGGTTTATCGGGTATTCAGACAATACAAACTTAACATTTCTTTTGCCTACCTTATGCGACACAGCGGCTATCTATGGCCCCTGTGTTACGGACTTTGGGATGAGAAAGTGGCACCCTGCCATAAGTGACGCCTTTTCTTTATTAAAAGGCGAAAAGCTTTCCTTTACCAATTATGACGGTTGGGAGGAAGAAGGCATAGAAATGGAAGGTGATTACCTTTCGCCCTTTAATATCACGGAGCCTTACAAGCAGATTATAGCTTGGAAAGAAAAAGAAGCTTCTTTTTCCGGAAGATTAATCGGCGGATGCATGGACATCCTTTCCGTACTTCTTGGCACCAAGTTTGATAAAACAAAGGATTTTTTGGAAAAATATAAGGATGATGGCTTTATCTGGTTTTTGGAAAGCTGTGATCTTAATGTAATGTCCATAAGAAGATCCCTTTGGCAAATGGAAAACGCAGGATGGTTTAAATACGTTAAAGGTTTCCTTATCGGAAGACCGAGAAACTATAAAGATGAGTTTAACGGATTTAATTGTCATGACGCCGTAACAGGCATTTTGGAAAAGTACAATGTGCCTATAATAATGGACGTTGATTTAGGACATTTATCTCCGATGATACCAATTGTCAGCGGAGGCTTCGCAAAGGTCTTTGCAAAGGAAAACGATTTAAAGATCGATATGGAATTAAAATAGCGTAAATATCACGTTTTTTAAAAGAAAAGATGTTGACAAAATCCCTAAATAAAGATATTATTAAATTCCACCGCTATGTCGGTGGAATTTTTCTGAAATAAACTTACAAAAAAGTTTAAAAAAAGAAAAAATAATGCTTGACTCGGCTGCGTGTGAGTGCTAATATATCAACGTTGCCGCTAAGAGAGAGCAACACAGAACATTGACAATCGAACAACAATGCAACCCTGAAAATCTTTGAGAATTTCAGAGAGTCTGAAAGAACAGACTAAAAACAAA
>Ga0129307_1000796_pt1 | contig 43079 bp, 36 predicted proteins | sample P1105metagenome_FD_94437 | JGI IMG/M metagenome (GOLD analysis project Ga0129307, IMG submission 94437) | Capybara group fecal microbial communities from Wisconsin, USA - P1105 metagenome | ecosystem: Host-associated > Mammals > Digestive system > Large intestine > Fecal | place: USA: Wisconsin...
TGTACTGTAATTATAGCATAAATTAGGGCTTTGCCAATAAATATTCTATACTACTTTTTGCCCATTATTATAGGCACCTGAAATGTCCATGACTCAGGTGCCTATAACTGGTTGATGACATTGGCCTGCACCGTGTGGTGCAGGCCTTTTTTCACGCCTTCAGAGAGATTCTCAGGAGGGGGATCACACTCCCCGGTGTTATATTCTTTGCGCACTACCAAAATTCCTATATAATACAATAAAACAGGTTTGGATGGTTCGCAACTCTCCTTGAGAAACTCTAAATAACGATAAACAGCTACATTGATATAGGGGTTAAATAATAGCCTATAGGACAAGTTATGGTAGAGGCTTTCCGGTTTAAGCATTGCTTAAGTGCACCCACTGTATTCCAAGGGCCTATTCTATCAACCATTAAGCCCAATGCCAGAAACATGAGCAATAAAAACCGCATATGTAGAACGCGCTTCATGTGTCATGGCAGGGCTCCTTTCTATTGTTATTTTACAACGCCTTTTTTCAGGATGATGTTGGCATAAAGCGCCCCTTCTCCTGTAGCCACACAAGCATAGCATTTCGCGCCGCGGGGATAAAAATCAGCCTTTTGAATCGCTTCCTCCCGCAAGCCATTCTGTTCATATCGTTTTCCAATTTCCCTGTACACATCCCATATTTCTGGCTTGTAGGGATCATTTGGCAGCACCGCCATCAGGATGGCTGGGTGTTCAACGTAAGAATCCAATGGAAAAAAACGCAAAATCGCATCCAAGATTTCAGGAATACCATGGCCATCCATGCGCACACAGCGTTCTGGACAGCCCAGCTTTGGATAATTGCCATCACAGATCAGCAGTTCATCTCCGTGTCCCATCTCCATCATGATCTTCATCAGCTCCGGCGGAATAATGGAAGGAATATTCTTCAGCATGTCAAAACTTCATTTCTTTATATTGTTTTCTTTTTGTGTCAGAGTGCGGCGCAGGAGATCGCGTTTTTTGTTTATAGAATCGCTAAGGTGTCTATCGTTACATGAATGCGGTCTCCTGCTTTGTGCTTTATGCTCCGTCCGTCGGAGAGCCTCAGCACGCCGTCAGTTCCAGCGGTGATCGTCGCTTCATTCAGGTGGCCTTGTGTCCAGCTTAAGTCCACCTCATACCCTCCTTTTGCCCTGAGCCCCCGTACCCTGCCGCTGTGCCAGTTTTCCGGCAGCGCAGGCAGCAGGCGAAGCTTGCCCTCATGGCTTTGCAGGAGCATTTGGGCAATGCCTGCCGCAGCGCCGAAGTTGCCGTCGATCTGAAATGGAGGATGATTGTCCAGCAGGTTGGGCAATGTAGAGTGCTTCAGCAGTTCCTGAATATTTCGCCAGCATTTTTCACCATCCTGCAGCCGGGCATAAAAATTTATGATCCACGCCCGGCTCCATCCGGTATGACCGCCTCCATGGCTGAGCCGACGCTCCAGTGTGGCATGCGCGGCAGCGAAAAGGGCCTGCTGCTCGCAGGTGATCTGCGTGCCGGGATGCAAGGCAAAAAGATGAGAAATATGCCTGTGTCCGATCTCCGCCTCCTCATAATCCCGGCCCCATTCCATAAGTGTTCCGCGGGGAGTAATCTGCAAAGGACGCAGCCGGGGCAATACCGCCTCATACGCGCTTACATCCTCTCCCAGCGCTTGACCGCAGCGTACCAATGCGCCAAAGAGTTCCCGGAGGATTTGGGCATCCATGGCGGCGTCGCCGCACAAGCATCCCCGTTCGCCGCTGGGCAGGATATAGGTATTTTCCGGCGAGCAGGAGGGGGATACGCTCAAATAGCCATCCTTGTCTTCCGCCATTGTGCAGAGGAAGAACTCCGCTGCTTCCTTCATCAGCGGAAGATATTCCCGCAGAAATTCTTCGTCACCAGTGTAATCATAGTGTTCAGCAATATGCAGGCACAGCCAGGCTGCCCCCATCTGCCAGACGGTGGAGGCAATATAGCTATCCTGCGGTGCGCAGTCACCCCACAGATCGGTATTATGATGAGCTACCCATCCGCTTGCGCCGTACATACGCCGGGCCACATCGCGTCCGTGGGGAAGCATGCGCTTCATATGCTCAAACAGCGGCAGATGCATTTCGGAAAGATTACAGCTTTCCGCAAGCCAATAGTTCATTTGCGTATTGATATTGATGGTATATTTACTTCCCCATGGCGGCTCAAATTCCTGATTCCAGATGCCCTGCAAATTGGCAGGAAGCGTGCCGGGTCTGCTGGAACATGCTAACAGATACCTGCCAAGCTGGAAATAAGTATTGACCAGCCCTTTATCTTCCAAGCCTTCAGCCACACGCCGCAGCCGCATATCCGTGGGCAGCGCTTCCAGGGAAGGGTCCTCTTCTATCCGCAGTTCGCACCGGGCCATGATGGGCGTGAAATCCTGCAAATGCCGCTGCTTCAATTGGTCATAGCCCCGTTCTTGCGCGGCGGAGAGCATTTCAAGCGCTGCCTGCGCCGGGTCCGCGTAACGAAAGCTGGTAGCGCCGGCTATCAGCAGATCGTTATCGCCGCGGCAGCACAATGTAGCGCCAATCATTTCCGCCTCACCGCGGATGACCTTCACTGCGCAGGCATAGCTTACGCCCTGATTGGCCGCTGTGCCGCTTAGCATCACTGTGCGCGAATCCACAGCCTGCAGCTTGCCCACCTGCAGCCCCCGCCGAATAAACGCATCAAAGGCATTGCCTGATGTACGGACGCACATCACCTGATCAGGCGCTGACACAAAGCATTCACGGAAGAAATCAGCGCCGTGCAGGTGATATTTCACCTGATGCAGCCCCGTATCCAGGTCCAGGCTGCGCACATACGCCTCCGTTTCCTTCGGCGTACACTTTCCCATATCCTTACCATTTAAACATCGGATTGCGTGTAAACTGAAACCCGGATCGTCCTCTGAAAAAAACAGAAGCACATCCGCCATCGGCTCATAATGCCGCTCATTATCCCCCGTACCGGCAAAAGCCCTCAATGCCAGACGCTCCGCTTCCTGAATACGGCCTTGAGCGATCAGCTCTTTTATTTCGGGTATACGTTCCCGGGCGCTGGGGTTTACGCGATCCTCAAAACCGCCGGACCATAAAGAGTCCTCGTTGATTTGCAGTCTGTCCAGTGCTGCACCGCCGAATACCATTGCGCCTATACGTCCATTGCCCAGCGGCAATGCCTCGTTCCAGTTTGCAGCAGGCTGTTGATAATACAATTTTCTCATTATTTCACTCCTATATATGAGCGAAACGTTTCGTTCTTTTTCCTTAGCGTATCACACTTTTTTTCTCGTGTCAAGTTGACGTTTTGATTTAAACATGCCATAATAGATATATCGTTAATCATGGAGGTGGCCTGTATGGCAGCAACGATCAAGGATATTGCCCGTCGCACCGGGCTTGGATTGGCCACAATATCCAAGTATATCAACGGCGGGAACGTGCTGCCGAAAAATCGGGAGGCCATCGAAGAAGCGATTCGCGTCCTTGACTTCAAGGTCAATGAAACTGCGCGAAACCTGAAAACCCGTCACACGGGCTATGTAGGTTTGGTTATGCCTGCCCTGACCAACAGCTTTATTATGCAAATTATTCAGCAGATTCAGTTGCAGCTTCGTGCCAACGGGTACGGCACGGCGCTTTACTGTTCCGCACCGGGCAATGAAGAGATTCGCCGCCAGACAGAGCTTGAGGCAATTGATTTCCTGCTGCAAAAAGGGGTGGACGGAATCATCAATTTGCCGCAGAATGAAGATGGTGTGCATCTGCTCAAACCCCTTGAATTGGGCATTCCCGTAACGCTGATCGATAAACAGATTCCCGAGCTGGCTGACCGCGTCAGTTCCGTGATGATTGATAACGTTGGCGCAGCCCGTGCCGCTACCGATGAACTGCTGAACGCAGGTCATCGCAACATTGTCGCCTTTTTTCACGGTGAAACCAACTATACCGGCCGTCGCCGGGCCGAAGGCTTTATGGATGCCCTTCACCAACGCGGCTACCCTGTAGACAGTGAACGTGTTGTTTTCATGGACGGTTTGGGAAGGGGCTCTTCTGTGGACAGAATCCGGGAAAAACTGCGGCAGTATCAGCCTACGGGAGTATTCGCCGCCAACTCCGGCTTGACCTCCCGTGTTCTGGAAGCACTGGAGCTCGAGAATCTTCGCGTCCCGGACAATGTATCTGTCGTCGGCTTTGATGGCGTCGGAATTGAAAATGGCCGCCAGATCAAGCTGTATTCCATGCTGCAGCCTACGGAGCAAATCGGAACCACCGCCGCGCAAATCATGACCGAACAGCTGCGTTTCTGGGCCAAGGGCGAAGTTTTTCCTCCGCAGGTGCGAACCCTTCCTGCCACGCTTTTCGTGGGCAATTCCATTCGTCGCATTTGATTTTGTTTTTGTTTTGGCGCTCCGAAAATCGGAGCGTCTTTTTTGTTTCCAATGAATCAAAAGAATTATTGAAAAAATGATTCTTATGCTTAAATACTGTTGACAAAGACCGAAATATATGATATTTTATTAGCGAAACGTTACACTTTAAACAATTTGAATAATCCGAAACGATACGCTTTGCAACGGAGGGGTGTATATGAGCAAACTGGCAGCCAGACAAGCGACGCCGGCTGTGAGACTTCCAAAGAAGTCTTTTCGCCAGCGGGTTGTAATTGACTTCCGCAAAAATTGGGTTATCTACGCCATTGCTCTGGTATGCCTCTCTTATTATTTTGTTTTTCGCTATGCGCCTATGGGCGGTTTGGCCATCGCTTTCAAAAATTACCGTCCCGCCCGCGGCCTATGGGGCAGCAGCTGGGTAGGCTTCAAATGGTTTGAGCAATTCTTTTCCAGCTATTACTTTCCCCGCCTTTTGCGCAACACGCTGACGATCAACCTGCTGAGCCTGCTTATTGGCTCTACGCTGCCTATCCTTCTTGCGCTGCTGCTGAATGAAATCCGCAGCTCTGCTTATAAGCGTACCGTACAGACCGTGACTTACATGCCGCATTTCGTTTCTCTTGTAGTGGCCTGCGGCATCGTGCTGGATATGCTCTCCTACGGCGGCTTATTCAACCAAATTCTCGGACTGTTTGGTGTTAGTCCGATCTTGTTCAGCAATGTGCCGGAGTACTTCCCTTGGATTTACGTGTTCTCTGATGTATGGCAGAACCTGGGCTATAATTCTATCGTATATCTGGCAGCGCTGTCCGCGATCAATGTGGAGCTTTTCGACGCCGCAGCCATCGATGGCTGCAACCGCTTCCAGCGCGTACTGCATGTTACGATTCCTGGTATCATGCCCACGATCATTCTGCTGCTTCTGATGAAAGTGGGTTCCATGATGTCCATAGGCTACGAAAAAATCATCCTGCTGTATAATGACGCCGTGCTGGAGCGCGCCGATGTGTTTTCTTCTTTTGTATACCGCTACGGTATGCTGGGAGGCAATTACAGTTATTCTGCTGCTGTGGATCTGTTCAATAATGTGGTCAATATTCTGCTGCTGGTCGTGTTCAACGCGGTCAGCCGCAAGGTTTCTGATATTTCGCTGTGGTAAGGAGGAAAGAAGGATGAAGCATCGTCGTCAAGCCTCTCCCGAACAGTGGAACTATGGCAAGGTATCCGCAGGCAGCCGTATATTTGATATCGCCAATCATATCTTGCTGGGTCTTCTGTGCCTTCTGATGGTATACCCGCTGTGGTATGTGTTGTGCAGCTCCCTTTCCGATCCGTCGCTGCTGATGCGTCACAAAGGCATTTTGCTCTTTCCATTGGATTTTTCCTTCGCCGGTTACGAAAAGGTGCTGAACTACAAGAAACTTTGGAATTCTTACCTGGTCACTTTTTTTGTCGTCATCGCAGGCACTGGCCTGAACATGTTTTTCTCCATTTTATTCGCCTTTGTTATGTCCCGCAGGGGCATCATGTGGCACAAGCTGATCACCGGGCTGGCTGTTTTCACCATGTATTTTTCCGGCGGCATGATTCCCACTTATCTGGTGGTGAAGGGCGTCGGCCTGTACGACTCCATCTGGGCCATGATCATTCCTGGCCTCATCAGCACTTACAACTGTATCATCCTGCGCACAGCTTTCTATGGCATTCCGGATTCGCTGGAAGAATCCGCAAAGATCGACGGCGCGGGGGACCTGCGGGTACTCTTCACCATCTGTGTGCCGCTGATTGTGCCATCCATTGCCACAGTTGCGCTGTTCTATGCCGTTGGCCATTGGAACGCTTGGTCTGCCGCGCTGCTGTACATTCGCAATGAGCGGCTCATGCCGCTGCAAATGGTACTGCGCGCGCTGCTGATTCAAGGCGAAGCGATTGAAGTTACCGGCGGCCAGGATCTGCAGACAGAGTTAAACAACATGCTGCTCAAATATGTGGTGATCGTTGTCTCCACCGTACCGATCCTGTGCGTGTACCCCTTCATCCAGCGGTTTTTCACCAAGGGCGTCATGATCGGTGCTGTAAAGGGATAATCAGCATAGGGCCGCAGTTTTTCGCCCGCCTGATCCTGCGGATGCGGGATGAAGCTCTCTTTTCTTTTTCGGTCTTTGGCAGCTGGTTTGCTGCTGAAACAATAAAAAAATAGGAGGCTATTTTATGAAGAAGCGCATTGTTGGTTTCCTGCTGAGCATCGCAATCCTGTGCACGCTCATTGCTCCTGCGGCTGTGGCTGAAGAACCCACAACCATTACCTGGCTGCACCAGGCCTGGGATGTATCCGGTCTGGATCACTGGTATGACGCTCTGTGGGTCAAGGAGCTTGAATCCCGTCTGAATGTGAAATTCGAGTTCATTTCCGTCAACTCTACCGATAACTATGATAACGTCGTCAATCTGAATATCGCTGGCGGCGATTACCCCGACATCATTTCCTGGAACTGGTCCAACTACTCCGGCGGTATTGAAGCTGCTATCGAGGACGGTCTGGTGCAGGCCTTCACCATGGCGGAACTCCAAGAGAAGGTGCCTAACTACTACAACCTGATCGCGAACAACGAATATATCAACCGCGCGCTGGTTTTGACCGACGGCACCATCGCGGCTTTCTGCCACGTGGAAGAGTCCACTGCCCGTAACGCTTACTCCGGCTACGCGATCCGCAAAGATTGGCTGGATCGGCTGAACCTGGAAGTGCCCACCACCATTGATGAACTGCACGATGTGCTGGCGGCCTTCAAGGAGCAGGATGCCAACGGCAACGGCGACCCCAACGATGAACTGCCCATGTCCGACCGTGTTTCCCTGAACCTCATCAAAGAGCTTGGTTCCGCCTGGGGCCTGATCTACAACTATCCACAGCTGGATCCTGAAACCGGCAAGGTGACTTACTGGACCGAAATCAACGACGGCCAGAACTTCCGTGATTTCACCATGACCATGCGGAAGTGGTACGCTGAAGGCTTGATCGATCCTTCCTTCACCTCCAACACCCAAACGGAAATCAACTCCCAGGTCACCTCTGACATTCAGGGCTTCTGGCATACCAACACCAACCGGTTCCCCGGCTACTATACGCTGCTGAAGAACACCGTGGCTTCCTATGCGAACAGTGAGAAAGTGAAGCTGGAGCCCCTTCCCCGCTTCCCCTATCAGTATGCCAAAGAAGGCACCGAAGCCAAGCGTTACACCCAGGCTGTTAATCTGAAGAACTGGGCTGCCGCTACAGAAGGCAACGCTATCACCTCCGCCGCTGTGAAAGCCGGCAAGGTAGATAAGATTCTGGAACTGTTCAACTACATGTATTCCGAAGATGGCACCACCCTGATTTCCTGGGGCATGGAAGGTGTGTCCTTTGATTATGACGCTGATGGCAACAAGGTGTGGAAGGATGTCGTGCTCAACAACGAAGGCGGTCTGTCTTCTGATACCGTGATGCAGTACTGTATCCCCACCCGCGGTGAATTCCCCAAGATCATGGATCTGGAAGCATGGATGACCGTGGACTGCGCTTCTGAAGACGGAAAACGCGAGCTGGATTACAACTACGGCGCTGATAAGGACCTGATCATTCCCAATATCCTGCTGACCGGCGAGGATGCCGAGACCTACACCATGATCATGAACGATGTCAACACCGCTATCGCCGAAACCTTCCTGTCTGTTATCATCGGCAATAAGGACGAAGGCGCTATCGACGAGCTGTTCAAAACCATCGACAACATGGGCATCAAGCAGGCCATGGATATCTACACCAAGGTTTATGAGAACTATCTGAACAAAGAAATCGTGAAGTAATGTAAGACTGCAAAGAGGGCATTTACTCTCTCCTTGCGTGTTGCATTCATGCGCTTCCATCGCATAGAATGCGTTGCATGCATTGCAATAGATCGAAGCATTGCCTCAAGTAATAAGCAAGGGGATCAGCTTGAGCAAGCTGATCCCTTTGCTTATTGAGGGGCGTTGCAAACCGGCTAAGTCAATTTGAAAGATACTGATCAAATAAATGAACCCCAGGGTTTGAAGGATACTGCAAGAGACAGAAGATTGAGTTAATTTTGATATAATGTATATAATGGTCAAAATAATTTTCTATTTTGACCATATAGTACATTTTAATATATTGGCATTTAATGATAAAGAGGATATCATGTATTTCCCGGGAAAACTTATCGTGTTTATAACCATTTAGGCTAAACAAAAAAGGATGTAATGAAAAATGCTCTACACCAATCCCATTCTTTACGGAGATTATTCAGACCCCGATGTAGTACGGGTGGGCGAGGATTTTTATATGATTTCCTCCTCTTTTACCTACATACCAGGCCTTCCTGTGCTGCATTCAAAGGATTTGGTGCATTGGGAATTGATTGGATACGCCGCCCGGCGTTTGCCTTTCGCCCGCTATGACAAGCCCGCCCATAAGTGCGGTATTTGGGCTCCCAGCCTGCGGTATCACAATGGAACGTTCTACATTTATGTGTGCATGCCGGATGAAGGATTGTTCGCCTTTACCACGAAGGATCCGGCCGGAGAATGGGAATGCCATTATGTGAAGGACGTAACGGGCTGGATTGACCCCTGTCCTTTGTTTGACGACGACGGGCGCGCATGGCTGGTGCATGGTTTTGCCGCAAGCCGGGCAGGAATCAATAATGTGCTGTATGTGCATAAATTGTCCCCTGATGGCCTGACGGTATTGGATAATGGCAAAATGGTGTATGACGGCGCAGATCACAACGATATTACCGTGGAAGGCCCCAAGGCCTATAAGCGGGATGGGGTATACTGGATCCTCTGTCCTGCGGGAGGCGTGAGGCCCGGCTATCAATTGGCGCTGCGGGCAGATAATATTTACGGTCCCTATGAGCGCAGAGTGGTGCTGGGTCAGGGTAATACTCCCATTAACGGCCCCCATCAGGGCGGTTGGGTGAACGATGGCCATGGCATGGACTGGTTTATCCATTTTCAGGATATGGACGCCTACGGACGGGTAACGCACCTGCAGCCCGTAGACTGGAGCGACGGCTGGCCGGTGATGGGCAAAAAAGGCTCCCCGGTGATGGGCGGACAGATGGATTTGCCGCCCTTTGCCGCTGAAATCCCCACCTCGGATGATTTTAAAGAGGGTCTGGGGCTTCAATGGCAGTGGCAGGCCAATCCAAACAAGGGCTGGTATACGGAATTAAAGCCCGGTCTGCGACTGCACGCCGCTCCGGCGGAAAGCCTTTTTCATGCGGGCAATTTCCTCTCCCAGCTCATGCAGAGCCATGATTTTGACATGGATGTACAGTTCAACACCCACGCCCAGGACGGCGATATCGCCGGGGTGGGTATGATGGGCTATACTTACTATTATATAGCGCTCGGCCAGGGACGGGTGAGCTTGAAAATGGGCATGGCCAAGGAAATCAGCCGCTGGATACCCGAAAGGGTGACGGAAACTCCCATTTCGGAAGTGATGTGGCCCTATGCGGAAATCCTGCTGCGCATGCGGGTGCGCCGGGGAAATGTATCCTTCTTCTATGGTGACGGTAACCATTCCCTGCGTCCTCTGGGCGGCGAATACCCCATGACCTGCGGAGGATGGACAGGCGCACGGCCAGGCTTGTTCGTACTGAACATACTGGGGCGCTGGGGCGGCTGGTCAGATGTGAAGTGTGTAAAAATATCCAAAGCATAGTAGAATGAAAAAACAGGATATATCAGCTATGAAATGAAGAAAAACACCGCATTATTTGTATGAAGTTTTTGGAATCTGTACATTGTTTTTCCAAATTGGTTCTGCTATATTGAATGAGAAGAAGAATTAAGATATTAAAGGAGGCGCATTTTGTGAGGCGTCTTGCCGGGATGATCGTATTGGTTTTCTGCCTGACAGGAGTACTTTGCGCCCAAGGAGAAACTGTCGGCAGTGATTGGGCTGATTTATATATTCTGTCTGCGGAAAACGCCATCGAATATGGCGATTTGCAGGCGGAATGGGCCCAGGAGCCCGGCGTGTATGTTTCTGCGCCGCAGGATGCCCGGATCGTGCTGAGCCCCGCAGACGCAGAGCTTACCGGCGATATTCAGTTGGTGGACAACTTTGAAGCACGTGACGCCCTGTACCCCACGGATCCGGGCGGTTGGGACACCGTGTTGTCCTCCGGTGACAACAAAAGCAAGGCCCTTTGGCATATCACGGTGGAGCAGCCCGGCCTGTACGAATTGCAGGTTTCTTATCTGGCCCTGGGCGGTAACGAAGCCAAGGTGCAGCGCAAAATCACCATCGACGGGGAAACGCCCTTTGAGGAAGCCAACAACCTGTGCTTCTACCGCGTGTTTGAGGAGGAAGTGCAGGAAAACGGCAAAATGCGGGTAAACGCCATTGGCGATGAAGTGTGGCCCCATATGTATGAAAAAGAAGTGTGGCAGACCGTGCGGGCGGTGGACCAGCAGGCCATTTATGTAGACCCGCTGCAGTTCTATCTTTCTGCAGGAGAGCACGAAATCGCCCTGCATTATGTGGACCAGCCCGTGGTGCTGGGAGAAATCGCGTTCATCGCGCCCCAGACTTATCCTACCTACGCCGAAAAGCTGGCGGAGTGGCAGGCGGCAGGGTACAAGGCCGTATCTGACGACACCGTGATCAAGCTCCAGGCGGAAAACAGTGCCTGGCGCAGTGAAAACGTGATCCGCCGAGAATCCGATGCCGATCCTCTGACCGAGCCCAAATCCGGCGCGGAACGGGTGCTGAACATTGTGGGCGGCTATCGTTGGCGACTGGGCAACGCGGCGGTGAGCTGGGATATCAACGCGCCGGAATCCGGCCTGTATGCCATTCATTTTAAGGTGCTGCAGAGCACCGACCCCGGCATGCCTTCCTATCGCCAAATCATGATTGACGGGGAGATCCCATTCGAGGAAATGAAGCTGTATACCTTTCCCTACGACAGCCATTGGTACGGTGATACCCTGCGGGATGAAAACGGAACGCCCTATCAGTTCTATCTGGAAAAAGGGAAACATACGCTGACCGCCACCGTGAAGCTAGGCCCCATCGGCGAAATCATGCGCCGCACGGAAAAGGATACCACCTACCTGGGTCAGGTGCAGCGGGAAATCGTGAAAATTACCGGCTCCGAACCGGACTACAACTATGAATACGATCTGTACCGCACCATGCCGGAGCTCAGCGGCCAGCTGACCTACCTGGCGGACAGGCTGGTGGAAAGCGCCGATCTGCTGGCCTCCATTTCCAGCGAAACCACCTCCATGGAAAACAATTACCGGCAGATCATTGATCAATTGCATTTCTTCGCTGAGGATGTGGACCGCATCCCCAAGGCGTTAAGCGATTTGGACAACGCTCAAAGCAACCTGGGCACTTACATTGCTTCCATTGAAAAATGCCCCATGGCGATGGATTATCTGGTGCTCACAGCACCGGATGTGACCTTTGACATTACCACCTCCAATTTCTGGAAGCGCATGGCGGTGACGGGGGAAAACTTTATCGCTTCCTTCTCCAAGGACTACGACAGCGTGGGCCTGATCGTGGACGATATACCCAAGGATGCCGAAACTACTGTGCTCAACGTGTGGATCGCCCGAGGTACAGAGTGGGGCGAAATCTTAAAGGAATTGGCAGACGAGGACTTTACACCCAAAACCGGTGTGGTGATCAACCTGCATGTGCTGCCCACGGGGCAATTATCCACCGGTTCCGTCAACACCATTATGCTGTCCGTGGCCAGCGGCACCGCGCCGGACGTGGCGCTTTCCGTGGAATACAACCTGCCCAATGAATTCGCCTTCCGGGAAGCTGTGGTGGATCTGAGTCAGTTCCCGGATTTTGAGGAAGTGGCTTCCAGCTTCTATGAAAGCAGTCTGATCCCCTTCAAGTATAACGGAGGAGTATTCGCCCTGCCGGAAACCATGGACTTCACCTGTATGATCTACCGGCAAGACGTGCTGTCCGAACTGGGGCTGGAGCTGCCGGAAACCTGGACGGACTTGTACCAGAAGGTGCTGCCCCGGCTGTATGAAAACAATATGAGCTTCTCTCTGCCGGTTGACACCTCCGTTTCCAGCAACTCCCCCGGCGCCCTGCGGGGCTTTACCATGCTGCTTTTGCAGATGGGCGGCGACTATTACCAGGGCGACGGCACAGCCTCCGGCTTGGATACCCCGGAAGCATATAAGGCCTTCAAAACCTGGACAGACATGTACGCCAACTATGAAATCGACGCGGAAAGCAACTTCTTCACCCGCATCCGCACGGGTACTATGCCTATCGGTATCGGCAATTTTACCACCTATATGCAGCTGATGACATCCGCACCGGAGCTGTACGGAAGATGGAGCATTGCCCCTGTGCCCGGCACATTGCAATCAGATGGAACTGTGAAGCACACCGTGGGCACCACGGCTGCCACCGCCGACATCATCCTGAGTCAGAGCGAAAAGAAGGACGCGGCCTGGGAATTCCTGAAATGGTGGAGCAGCGAGGAAGTACAGACCCGGTATGGCCGGGAGTTGGAATCCATCCTGGGTATGGGCGCGAGGTGGAACACCGCCAATGTGAATGCCTTCTATTCCCTGCCCTGGGACGCCCGGCATGAGCGTGTGATCAAGGCCCAGATGGACGCTGCGGAGGAGCAGCTGATCGTGCCCGGTGGATATTTCACGGGGCGCCATATCATCAATGCCTGGAACCGGGTGGTCATCAACAACGAAAACGCCCGGGACGCTTTGGAAAAGGCGGTCAAGGATATCAACAAAGAGCTGCACAATAAACGTGTAGAGTTTGGATTAGAGTAACCCAAAGCCTTCCATGACTGAATGAAGGAGGGATCGCCTTGCAGGCAGCGGTAAAAAAGAACGGTTTTAAGGAATGGATGCGCAAAAACGGAACGGGCTACGCTTTCCTTTTGCCTTTCCTGATCCTGTTTGCCGTGTTTGTGATCGTGCCGGTAGCGGTAGCCATGTACTACAGCCTGACCAATTACAATATGATCCAGCCCGCCCGCTTCATTGGTATCAGCAATTATTCCCAGCTGATCCTGGACGACGACGTGTTTTTGATTTCCCTTAAAAATACCATGGTGTTCGCCGTGATCACCGGCCCCATCGGCTACTTCGCCTCCTTCCTGATGGCATGGCTGATCACGCTGGTGAAACGGGGCAGGGGTTTCTTCTCCCTCATGTTTTACGCCCCCAGCCTGACCAGCGGTGTCGCCATGGCGAATATCTGGCTGATCCTTTTTTCCGGTGACCGGTATGGCTACATCAATAATCTGCTCTTACGGGCAGGCTTGATCCTGGAGCCCATCCTTTGGACCAAGGACGCCACCTACGTGCTGCCTGTCATCATGATCATTTCTGTGTGGATGAGCATGGGCACCGGGTTCCTGGTGTTCCTGGCGGGCCTCCAGAACGTGGATCCCGCTATGTACGAGGCCGCCCGGGTGGACGGCATCAAGAATAAGTTTCAGGAGCTGCGCTTCATCACCCTGCCTATGATGAAGCCCCAAATGCTGTTTGGCGCCATCAATGCCATCGTGGGCGCTTTTGGTGTGTTCGACGTAGCCACCGCCGTGGCCGGTATGCCCAGCCCCAATTATGCCGCTCACACCATCGTGGCTCACTTGTACGACTACGCTTTCACCCGCTTCAATATGGGCTATGCCAGCGCGGTGGCCATGGCGCTGTTCGTGATCACCTTCACCTTAGGCCGCATCTGCATGCATGTATTTAAGGATAATACCTGACGGAAGGAGGCAAGAAACGTGACTGCAAAAGCTGTATACAAGCCCCGGCGATTTAAATTCCGTTTAAAAAAGCTCACCTTTTCCCGTTTCATGCTCTATCTGCTTCTGACCGTGCTGGTGGTGATCGCGGGCCTTCCGCTGTTTGCCATGGTGTGCCGCAGCCTGATGCCGTTGGATGAACTCTATATTTATCCGCCCCGGCTGATCGTGCATAAGCCCACGCTGCGGAATTTCAGCGATTTGCTCACCTCCCTTTCTTCTTCCACCGTGCCCTTTACCCGCTACATTTTCAATTCGCTGTTTACCACAGTCGTTACCGTGCTTGCCAGCGTGATGGTTTGCTGCATGGGCGCTTACGGGCTGGTGAAGCACAAGCCGGCAGGCAGCGGGGTCATCTTTGCGGTGGTGGTGGCGGCCCTGAGCTTCTCCACTCATGTGACCCAAATTCCCAACTACCTGGTGGTGAACAAGCTGGGGCTGGTAAACAGCTATTGGGCACTGATCATTCCCAAGATCGCAATTGCCTACAATTTCTTCCTAGTGAAGCAGTTCTGTGAGCAATTGCCCGATTCCATCCTGGAGGCCGCCCGCATCGACGGGGCCAAGGAATTCAAGGTGTTCTGGACCATTGCCATGCCGCTGCTTAAGCCTGCCTGGACCACCCTGGCGGTATTCTCCTTCGTTAATAACTGGAATGATTATTTTTCTCCCCTGATCTTTATTTCCAGCAACGCACTCAAGACCCTGCCCCTGGCGCTGCAGACCCTGTCCGGCGGTGCGGGCGTGGTTGCCAGGGCCGGCACGGTAGGCGCGGCCACCTTCCTGACCACTGTTCCTTCCATTCTGGTGTTTGCCATTATGCGCGGCAAGGTCATGGAAACCATGTCTTTCTCGGGCATCAAGTCGTAAGGAGGCTGCTATGAAGAAACGAATCCTTCTTCTTTCGCTGGCGCTCCTGATGCTTTGGATGAGCACAGCGCAGGCCGTGTTGGGCATGGACGCTTTCGTGGTGGATCCGGACAGCACCAGCGCGGAAAACAATTTTGTTCCCATTCCTGCCGCTTATGAAGTGTATGACACCATCAAGAACCTGGGCGAAGCCGGTTTCATGAACCACCCTGAGGATCTATTCGTGGCCCCGGATGATACGCTGTACGTGGCTGACGGAGAAAACAACCGGGTGCTGCAAATGACCCGGGAAGGCCGGGTGATCCGTGAGATCACCGAGGGCGGCGGCGCGAAGCTGAAAAAGCCCCGGGGCGTGTACGTGCATACCGACGGCAGTATCTGGATCGCGGATACCGGAAACCTGCGCATCGTGACCTTGAACGCCGATCTTTCCGACCGTAAGGTGTACGTGAAGCCGGATTCCAGCCTGCTTGGAAGCAATTTCACCTTTGATGTGCAGAAGATTTTCGTAGCCAACACGGGCTACATTTACGCCCTCAAAGGCGCGAACCTGATCGCCCTGGACGAAGGAAACAATTTCCGCGGGTATTTGGGGGCGGACAAGGTGGAATTCTCTCTGTCCCGTTTCCTGATCCGGCTTTTTGGCACCAAGAGCCAAATTGAACGTACGGTAAAGCAGGAGCCCGCCAGCTATTCCAATTTCTTCATTGGCGCGGACAATATGATTTACGGCATTCTGTCCAACAAGAACACCGCCCAGATACGCAAGCTCAATTCCGTAGGCACCAACACCTATCCCGAAGAAACCTACGGCTTCACGCTGCCGAATCGCACAGCGGGAGCTGCCAGCAAGCTGCTGGAGCCTACCTTTGCAGATGTGACAGTGGAGGAAAACGGCATCATCACCGTGGTAGACCATGGCAGCGGCCTGATTTACCAGTACGACCAGGATGGAAACCTGCTGTGCTGCTTCGGCGGTCATGGCGATACGGGCGGACTTTTCCAGATTCCCATCAGCATTGACGCAGACAGCGAAGGCTACCTGTACGTGCTGGATTACCAGGACAACGAAATTACCGTGTTTAAGCCTACCCACTTTATCCAACTGGTCCACCAAGCGGTGGCGCTGCACGGGGAAGGGCGTTACCAAGAAGCCTTGGGCTACTGGCAGCAGGCGCTGGAAATCGACAGCAACTATGCCCTAGCCCACCGGGGCGTGGCAAAGATCATGGGTAAACAGGAGAATTGGGACAGCGCCCTTCGCTCTTATGAGCTGGCCAGCGACAAGGAGGGCTATTCCGAGGCCTTTGCTGAGTACCGGCATGAATACTTCCGGCAGCACTTTCTGTTGGTAGTGGCGCTGGTGGTGGCTGTGGCGTTCATCGCCGTGAAGCTGATGTCCCTGGCAAAGAAGAAGGCGGATCAGTGGGCCGACGACGTTCAGATGGGGAGGGAATTAAAATGACGGGCTTCAAAATGTGCGTCATGATGCTGTTCCATCCCATTGTGGTAAGCGAATATATCAAAAAGCGCCGGGGAGATGATTCCTTTAAGAAAACGGGCGTCATTCTGGTGCTGGTATTGCTTATCCTGGCCTTGGGCGTGAGTATCTTTTCCATCTACTTTACGCATTACCCCCTGGCTTCCATTTCCGTACGCAAGGCCAATTTGGTACTGGAAATTGGCAGGCTGTTCGTGCCGGTGCTCACCTGGATTCTGGCTTCCTACGCCATGACTACCATCCTGGACGGCGCTACCAAAATCGGTGAGGCCATGCTCTACAACACCTTGACGCTGGTGCCCTACGTGGTGTTCACGGTGCCGGTGGTGCTCCTTTCCCGGCTTATGGACGGGGGCCAAGCGGGACTGTACAGCGTGCTGACCGGTGGGCTGCTGATTTGGGTGATCCTGCTCATGATCGTGGGCCTCAAGGAAATGAACGAGTACAGCGTATCCAAAACCCTGCTAGTGGTGCTGCTCACCATCTTCACCATGGCCGTCATCTGGGCCACCGTCGTGCTGCTGTTCACCATCTCTTCTCAGTTCGTCACCATGATCCGAGAAGTGTACTATGAAATCATTTACCGCATGTAGGGAAGGAGGGCGCGGCATGAAAAAAATATTCTTTGTGTTCATCTTTTGCGCGGTGCTGCTGTGCGCCCCGGCCCTGGCGGAGGAAGCGGCGGAAGGAAATATTCTGATCGCCCAGAACGACCGGCTGAGCCTCTATCTGTCTCCCGATTGCTGTTCGATTGATATTCAGGACGCACTGACGGGGAAAACCTGGTCCTCCACCATGAATGATGAAACGGCGGAGGGCATGAGGATCATTCCCGCCCAGCAAAAGCGAATCACCTCCCTGCTGGCTGTCAACTGCACCAATCTGCAAAGCGGCCTGGGCGTGGTCAATAACCTGGCGCTCATGGCAGAAAAGGATTTGAAAGCCTCCTATGAGCTGATCGAAAACGGCGTGCGTCTTACTTACTACCTGGGCACCTATCAGGTGGGCGTTCAACTCGATATTTGGCTGGACGGACAGAGCCTGGTGGTTCGGATGCCCTACGCGGGCATCGTGGAGGATGGGGATTTTTCCTTGGTCAGCGTGGATGTGCTGCCCTTCCTCTTTTCCGCCACGGACAAGGCGGAGGGCTTCTTCCTGTATCCCGACGGCTGTGGCGCTATCATGGAATTCCAGGATTACGCCCATTACCGGGAGCCTGCCCACCTGTATAACGTGTACGGCGATTTTCAGAAGCAGCCCGTGCTGCTGGATATGTTTTCCCAGGAAGCGCCGGATGTGCTTTTCCCTGTGTTTGGTATGAACCGGGGAGGCCATGGTATGCTGGCCATCATCGAAAAAGGGGAAGAAACGGCCCGCGTGTCCGTGAACAGTTCCAACAACATCATCGGCATCAACTACCTGTTTGCTAATTTCCAGTACCGCCGCTCCTTCGAGGATAAGCGCGTGACCACCCGTGATATCAAGGTGTTCGATAAGGATGATATCAAGGTGGATTACCAGATGCGCATCCTGTTCCTGGAGGAAGAGGACCCGGACTATAATATGATGGCCCTCACCTGGCGGGACTATCTGCTGCAAAACGGCATAGCGGCGCGGAAGGAAAGCGCACCCTCCGTCGCCATAGATCTGTTCATGAGTGCGCCGGAGGAAGGTTTGCTCTTTGATATTCCCCGCACGGTGACCACCCTTTCTCAGGCGGAGGAAATATTAAAATCCCTGAACAGGTTGGGCGTCCGGAACATCCGCGCTTCCATCAAGGGCTGGACGGCCAACGGCTACGGCAAAACCCCGGATCGGTTCCCCATCAGCAGTGAACTGGGCAGCGATGCGGATTTGAAGCGCCTCATCGAAACCGCCCACTCCCTTGGAAGTACCATATCCCTGACGGCGAATTTCATGGAAGCAGCTTCGGATCAGGGGGGCTATTCCCACCGCAACGACGTGGTGTATACCGGCAACCATACAATTTTGACCGACCTGGAAGAAACCATGTTCATGCTCAGCCCCGACGTGGCGGAAATGAAGCTGATGGATTTTCTGAAAAAAGCCTCCTCCTTTGACCTGGACGCCCTGCGCTTTGAACGCATGGGAAAATGTATCGCCTTCAATTACGGCACGCGGCGGTATTATACCGCGGAAGCTACGCTGGGCGTTTACCGGAGAATGACGGACGAAGCCAAGGCGATGTTCGGCGCGGCGGAGGCAGAGGGCGGCAATGCCAGTCTGCTGGGGATGGCGGACTTCTTTACCGATGTACCCTATGATGATTTCGGCTACCAAATTACCACCACTTCTGTGCCCTTCTACCAAATTGCCTTGCACGGATTGGTGGAATACGCAGGGAAGCCCGGCAACTTGTCCAGCGATTTGGAACGGGAAGTGCTGCACTGGGTGGAAATGGGCTATACTCCCTTCTTTGAACTGACCTACGACAACACGGAAGAGCTTATGTATACCGATTACCAGAGCCTGTTCTCCGCGGAATATACCGCCTGGCAGGACCGGGTGGCCTGGGCGGCCAAGCAGTTTACTGAAGGCCCCCTGGCAGAATTGCACGATCAATTGATCGTGGAGCATCGGCAAATCACGGATTCGTTGGTGAAGGTAACGTATGAAAACGGCGCGGCGGTGTACGTAAACTACGCTTCCCAGCCCGCCGAAGCGGACGGCGTGACGATCGACGCTATGAGCTGGACGGCAGTTCAGCCGGCGCTCTCATCCCGGCAGTGCGATAAGGAGGAAAGCCCATGAGCGTTCAGGGGAAAGTCCTTGCCAGGAAACCCAAAAAGAAAATGGGGATCGATCGGAAACGGTCGCTGGAGGCTTACATTTTTCTGATTCCGTGGCTGATTGGCATCTGTGTTTTCTTTGCCTTTCCCATCTTCACATCGGTGCGCCTGTCCTTTTCCAAAATCGTTTCCTTCAAAGGCTTGATCACCGAATGGGCTGGACTGACCAATTACGAATACATCTTTTTCTACGACATCAATTTCATTCCCACGTTCCTGCAGGTGGTGTATGATACGCTGCTGAACACCCCGCTGTGTATCGTGTTCTCTCTGGTCATCGCCATCCTGATCAACCGCAAAATGGTGGGGCGCGGATTCTTCCGCACGGCGTTCTTCATTCCCGTGCTGCTGGGCAGCGGCTATATCATGAAGCAGCTGCTGGGCATGGGGGTGGACGGCACCACCATTACCACCGGCATCGTGGTGCCCCGGCTCATCGCCGACCTGTTGGGCGTCAGCATCACCGAAGTGGTGCAGAGCTTCCTGGACAGGATCACGGTGGTGCTCTGGAAGAGCGGCGTGCAGATCGTGCTGTTCTTGGCGGGCCTGCAGGGCATATCCGGTTCCCTGTATGAAGCCGCCAAGGTGGACGGGGCCACGGAATGGGAAATGTTCTGGAAAATCACCCTGCCCATGATCACCCCCATCATCCTGATGAACGTGGTGTACACCATCGTGGCTTTCTTTACCGACGGCACCAACCCTATGGTGGACTACATTTACAAAATGAACTTCACCAACCAGATGTACGAAAGCGCGGCGGCCATGAGCTGGATCTATTTTATCTTCGCGCTGCTGCTGTGCGGCGCGGCCATCCTGCTCATGCGCCGGTACGTGTACGATTCCGGCAGCAAGAATTAAGGAAAGGGGGAAAAGAAAGTATGTCTACCGTTATGGCGAAAAGCGGAGGCAGGAAAAGCAAGGCGGCCCGCCTCGCCAAAACCTTTTTCCTGCGCCTGGGCTTCTATTTCCTGCTTTGCGCGCTCAGCTTCATTTTCCTCTATCCCTTCATCACCATGATCGTGAAATCTCTGATGACGGATGACGACTTGTACAACATCACCGTCAAATGGCTGCCCTCCCAGGCTACCTGGAGCAACTACGATATCGCCTTCCGGCGGATGCGTTTTAAGGCCTACGTGTGGAACAACGTGATCGTGTGCGGTGCGGCCACGTTGGGTCATGTGGTATCCTGTTCCCTGACGGGCTACGCCTTTGCCAGATATAAATTCCGCTTGAAGAACGTGCTGTTCGTGCTGGTCATCCTCATGATGATCGTGCCTGTGCAGGTGATTATCTTCCCCCTGTACAAACAGTATTCAGACTGGGGCTGGCTGAACAGGAGTGATGTGCTCACCTTCCTGCCCCTGGTGGTTCCCACCTTCTTCGGAATGGGTCTGAACGGCGGTTTCTTCATTTTTCTGTTCCGTCAGTTCTTCATGGGCCTGCCCTATGAAATGGAGGAGGCGGCCCGAGTGGACGGTTGCGGCCCTATTCGTACCTACGCCCGCATCATGCTGCCCATGGCTCAGGCCCCGCTGCTGGTTTGCAGTGTGCTTTCCCTGGTATGGCACTGGAACGATTATTTCGAGCCCGGCGTATACATTACCGCCCCGGCTTACCGTATGCTTCCGAGCGTGCTGCCCAATCTGTATGCCCTGCTTAACCAGGAAAACCATACCATGATCCAGGTGAATGAATTAGAGGGGATCGTGTTTAACGAAGCCATGCTCATGGCCGCCACCTTCCTGTGCATCATCCCCATCCTGATCGCCTATCTGATCCTGCAGCGCAGGTTTATGGAAGGCGTGGAGCGCTCGGGCCTGACCGGAATGTAAAAAGTTAGGAATGAGGAGTTAGGTGTTTATAATGAGATGAATTGCGAAAAATGCTTTCAGTCTCCGCAAAAACAATCAAAAGCAATTAGATCACTATAAACTCCTCACTCCCAACTCCTTACTTCTCACTCCAATTTCCCTGTTCCTACGCGGCAGGAAGCCGCTGGAAATATTTTAAAAGGAGGTTTTCTCGTATGAAGAAAATCGTGTCTCTCCTGTTGGTCGCTGCGATGATGCTCGCAATGTGCGGCACTGCCCTGGCTGCTGACAAAGTCACCTACTATGTGCGCGGCGGCACCGCCGAGTACGAACCCTACATCTATCCCGGTCTGGTGGGTCTACTGAAGATCCAGGAAATGGCGGATGTAGAAATCGACTGGACCGTGGTTTGCGGCAACGGCGATGAAATCCACACCCAGTATCTGTCCATGCTGTCCAGCGGCAAATATCCGGACATCATCCAGTGGCAGCATAACAACGATTACGTTGGCGGCGTCAGCCAGCTGTACAACGATGGCATCATCATTGAACTGAACGAAGTCATCGACAAGTACATGCCCAACTACAAGGCCCTGCTGGATGCGCATCCCGAAGTGGCCAAAACCCTGAAGGACGATGAAGGCCGCTACCTGTACTTCACCGTGATCAACCCCCTGAGCACCCCCGATGAAAAGGTTGCCGCCACCTGGTGGGGCCTGCAGGGCCGCATCGACTGGATGGAGAACGTGGGTATTGAAGAGCTGCCCACCACCATCGACGGTTGGTACGAAATGCTGGTTGCCTTCCGGGATCTGGATCCCAACGGCAACGGCGAACAGGACGAAATCCCCTTCGACGCCGGCCAGAACGGTCTGGTGTACTTCATGCCCGCCTATGACATTTTGGCTGGCGTTTACATTGATCCCGAAACCGGCAAGGTGGGCTTCGGCGAATACACCCAGAACTACAAGGAATATTTGGAAACCATGAACAAGTGGTATTCCGAAGGCCTGATCAAGGACATCTGGCTGGAGGACGGCTCCATCGCTACCGCTACCGAGAAGGACGCTGACATCTACGCCGACCTGGCCGGTTCCTGGATGGGCCTGAGCAACTATTGGGAACAGCGTCTGCCCCAGGTTCTGGAAAAGAACCCCAACGCTGATTTCGTGGCTTATCCCTGGATCGAAGACGCCCAGGGCCGCGTGTTTGGCACTGACTACAACATTGGCTACGGCGACCGCTACATGGCCTGCATCTCTGTGGACTGCCAGAACGTAGAAGCTGCCGCCCGCCTGATTGACACCATGTACACCGAAGAAGGCACCAACTGCACCACTTGGGGTATCATCGACGGCGATCCCATCCTGACCTCCCGCGAAGATACCGCCTGGACCAAGGGCAACGGCACCTACACTGTGGATGAAAACGGCGTGAAGCACGAAACCGAATGGGCCAACACCCTCACCGAAAACTTCTATGATGGCGCTTTTGCCAACAAGTATCGTTACGCTATGAGCCACGTTTCCTTCCCCCGCTGGGGCGCCGGTGATTATCTGGCTTCCACCCGCGAAATCCATTACGTGGAATCCGCCAAGCTGTGGGGCTCTGCCGACAACGGTCTGGAATATCCCGCTGCCATCGTGCTGAGCGTGGACGCCCAGAAGGCTGCCGCTCCTCAGTTGGACGACATGAACTCCTACATCGCCGAAATGACCAAGAAGTTCATCAGTGGTGAAGAACCTCTGACCAATTTCGACAACTACATCGACCAGCTCCAGAAGATGGGCATGGACGATCTGATTGCCGCCTATCAGGCTGCGTATGACAGCTTCATGGCCCGGTAAAATTTTTTGAGGAGTGTGGAATGAGGAGCGAAAAACTGAGAGTGCTGAATGTGATTAGCCACCGACTTGGATGGGCTAAAAACACAGACTATATTAAGCTTCTGCCTTCTTGCTTCTAACTCCACGCTGAATTCAAGCTCCGCCGGGGCTGTCGGAATCAACCGGCAACCCCGGTTTTTCAGACCTTGAAGCATGGGAAGGAAAAAATGAAAGAGCTTTGGTATCGTCAGCCTGCAGCCAACTGGAATGAGGCCCTGCCCCTGGGCAATGGACGTATGGGGGCCATGGTGTTTGGAGGACCGCTCATCGAGCGTATTTCCATGAATGAAGACAGCCTGTGGTACGGCGGCTTTCGCAATCGGGTAAACCCGGACGCGAAGGAAAATCTGCCCCGCGTGCGGCGATTGCTGCGGGAGGACAGAATCCGGGAAGCCACCCAATTGGCGGAGGAAGCCCTCACTGCTATTCCCAATGGGGAGCGGCACTATGAGCCACTGTGCGATGTGATTTTGCAGCAGTTGGATGGGAATCCGCCTGCCTGTATGCATGGCCTGCGGGGGCTGTTCAAGCAGGATTTGGCACGTCTGCAAGTGTCTGTGGAGCATTACCGCCGCTCGCTGGATATTGATACCGGCATTGCCCGGACGGAATACGAAATGAAGGGAAAAACGTGTTTCCGGGAATGCTTTGTTTCTTATCCTCACCAGATCATGTCCATGCGGTACCGGGGCTTTCCCTGTCGGTTGATCATGAGCCGCAGCGTATACATGGATCGGATTTTTCCCTTGGATGATCATACCTTGGCCATGACCGGGCAGACGGGCGACGGGGGCGTTTCCTGGGCGGCGGTATGCCGCTGCGTGGGAGACGGCGCGCAGACGGTGGGCAGCATCATTCGATGCCCGGAGGCATGCGATGTTTATCTGGCCGCCGCCACCACGTTTTATGAAGCGGATCCCCTGTCCGCCTGCGTAAAACAATTGGACGAAGCGGAAAAGGCGGGCTATGAAGCATTGAAAGCCGCACATGTTCAAGATGTGGAAAGCCGCATGGCCGCCTGCGTTCTGCGTTTGGAAACAGACCCTGCTTTGGAAAACTTGCCCACCGATGAACGGCTTGCCCGTTACGCCAAGGGGAACGAGGATAACGGCCTGGAGGCGCTGTACTTTGCCTATGGGCGGTATCTGCTTTTTTCCTGCTCCCGGCCCGGCAGCCTGCCCGCCAATTTGCAGGGCGTATGGAATGAGGATTTCCGGCCCCCCTGGGATGGGAAATATACCATCAACATCAACACGGAAATGAATTATTGGCCGGCGGAAAGCTGCAGCCTGAGCGAATGCCATGTACCGCTGTTTGATCATCTGAAACGGATGCGGCCTCATGGGGAAGCCGTTGCCCGGGAAATGTACGGAATCGACCATGGCTGGGTGGCTCACCACAACACCGATTTGTGGGGGGACTGCGCGCCTCAGGATATTTACCCTGCCGCTACCTATTGGCCCATGGGTGCGGCCTGGCTGAGCCTGCATATTGCCGAACACTGGCGCTTTACCGGGGATCAGGTGTTTCTTTCGGAGCATTATCCCCTGATGGAGGGCGCGGCGGAATTCCTGGCGGCGTATCTGACGGAGGAAAACGGAGAAATCCTCATCAGCCCCTCCTGTTCTCCGGAGAATGTGTACATTACACCCTCCGGAGAAAGCGGCAGCCTGACGGATCGGGCGGCAATGGATCAGCAGATTTTGTGGGAGTTGCTGACGGCGCTGGAGGAATGTGGTGGAGCGCTGGGCCGAGACACGGAAAAATGGGCGTCCCTAAAAGTCAAACTGCGGCCTGTGCAGATTGAAAACGGACTGATCAAGGAATGGCTTCGTCCCTGCCGGGACGCCTGTCCCGGGCACCGACACATGAGCCATTTGTTCACGCTGTTCCCTGGCCATGGGATTACACCCACAAACACAGAGGAATTTACCGCGGCCCGGGCCACCATCGAAAGCAGGCTGAAAAACGGCGGGGGCCACACCGGCTGGAGCCGGGCCTGGATCATTTGCCTCTGGGCCAGGCTGCTGGACGGGGAGCAGGCGGGCGAAAACATTCGGCTGCTGCTGTCCAATTCCACTCTCACCAATTTGCTGGATAATCACCCGCCCTTCCAGATCGATGGGAACTTTGGATCCGTTGCGGGCATAGCGGAAATGCTGCTGCAAAGCCAGGAGGGCTTTTTGCGCATCCTGCCCGCTTTGCCGGACCGCTGGAGACGGGGCAGCGTAAAGGGGCTGCGGGCCAGGGGTGGCTTTACGGTGGATATTGACTGGCAGGAAAACGGATGGGAAGCCAGGATTCTGCCCAAACGGGACGGTACGCTTTCTCTTTGGGATGGACGGACGGTTTCCTGTACGGCGGGAAAACCGATGACTGTAAGCGGCTCCAGATTTTCAAACGCTATCAACGAAGGAGGAACACCATGAACATTCGGGATTATGCGGCGTTCAGCCGAAACGGTCAGGATTGGACGGAGGCTTTCCAACGCGCGATTGCCGATCTGAAAAATCAGGGCGGCGGTGTATTGAGCGTGTCGGCAGGAATCTATCCAACCGGCTCCATCCGCTTATACGATGATATGACCCTGAACATCGAGTCCGGTGCGGTGCTGCGCTTCCACCAGGACGAAGCGGCATTTCCGCAGATAGCGCTGGAATTTGAAGGAAGAGCCGGGCTGGTATATCAGGCCTGCATCTATGCGGAAAAAGCAAAAAATGTGTGCGTGACCGGCTACGGCACAGTGGACGGCCAGGGCAGCTATTGGTGGAAAAAAGTATTCGCTCATGAGTTGGACTATCCAAGGCCCTACCTGGTGTGCTTCTCGGAATGTGAGCGTGTGGTGCTCGAAAACGTTACGCTGATCAACTCTCCCGCATGGACGGTGCATCCGCTGCGCTGCCGGAACGTGGTGATCCGTGGCCTGAACATCAAAAACCCTGCTGACTCTCCCAATACCGACGGCATCAATCCCAACGCCTGCCAGGATGTGCGCATCAGCGACTGTACCATTGATGTGGGAGACGACTGCATCGCCATTAAATCCGGCACAGAAGCCACCCCCAACCGCCGGCCCTGCGAGCGGATCATCATTTCCAACTGCTGTTTTCTTCACGGTCATGGCGGCGTGGTGCTGGGCAGCGAAATGAGCGGGGACATCCGCAACGTGGCGGTGTCCTCCTGTGTGTTTTATGAAACGGACCGGGGCATCCGCCTGAAAACCCGCCGGGGACGGGGAGGCACGGTGGAGGGTATCCAGCTGACCAATCTGATCATGGAAAAAGTCATGTGCCCCTTTGTGTTCAATATGTACTATTTCTGTGGCGCGGACGGAAAAATGAAGCATGTTTGGGACAAAGCGCCCTATCCGGTCACAGAGGGTACTCCCTGTCTGCGGGATGTGTCCATCACGGGCGTGCGCGCCAGAGGCTGCACGGCCTGCGCCGGATTCTTTTACGGGCTGGCGGAAATGCCCGTGGAGGGCGTTACCATGCGGGATGTGATCGTGGAAATGGCAGACGGACCGGCAGGCCGTCCCGCCATGATGGAGGGATGCCCGGAAATGCGGCGGGCGGGCTTCTTCCTGCGAAATGCGGTAAACGTCGATCTAACGGGCGTCAAGGTACATGGCACAGACGCCTGGCTGGATGCCGACGACAGCGTGCGGCTTGATTGAACCTTTCACAGTCAATAACCAATCGGTGCTGTGCGCACATATACCATCGTTATTTCTATCTTTTTTATAGGAGGATGGGATTCATGACCATTTTCGTCTGCGGCGATTCCACCGCGGCCAGCTATAAGCCGGAGGAAGCTCCTATTACGGGTTGGGGGCAGGTGCTTTGTGAATTGATTCCCGGCGTGCGGGTGGAAAACCGGGCCATGGGCGGCAGGAGCACCAAGTCTTTTTTGAGCGAGGGCAGACTGCAGAAAATCGAAACGGAAATGCAGCCCGGGGATATCCTGCTGATCCAGTTCACCCATAACGATACCAGCGATCTGGTTTGGCGGCACACGGACCCCTGGACCAGCTTTTATCATAACCTGGAAATCTATGTGGACACCGCCATCCTCCATGGGGCCAATCCGGTTCTGATGACCCCCATCTGCCGCCGCTACTGGCGGGACGGAAAGCTGCTGGAATCCCATGGAGAATATCCCGATGCTATCCGGGTACTGGCCGCTCAGCGGAACGTGCCGCTCATCGATATCTATGAAAAAAGCACGGCTCTCGTGCGGGAACTGGGCGATGCGGAAAGCAGAAAGCTATACCTGTATGCCGAGCCGGGAATCTATCCTGCTTATCCCAACGGCAGCACCGACGATACCCACACCCAGCGGGCCGGAGCGGAAACCTATGCGTGCATGACCGCGGACGCGCTCAAAGAATTTGGATTGATTTAAGGGGGAATTGCTGTGTACATCGTGGCCAAGGATGGCAGCGGAGATTTTACTTCTATCCAGCAGGCGATTGACGCCATTCCGGGGGGTGGTCATGCGCCAACGATCATTTTGCTGCGCATGGAGGAATTTCATGAGCGCGTGGTGGTGAACAAAGACAATGTGCGCATCATCGGGGAAGCCCGGGACCGCACGGTGATCACCGCCAAAGGCTGCGCTAAAGATTTGAATCCTGACGGCACGGAGCGGGGCACCTTCCTGTCCGCCACGTTTATGGTGACGGGCAATAACGTGGCGGTGGAAAATCTGACCATCCGCAACGACGCGGGTGATGGCCGCGACGTGGGCCAGGCCGTGGCTGTATATGCAGCGGGGGATCGGGGCGTATGGCGCAATGTGCGCATGATCGCGCATCAGGACACCCTGTTTTGCGGCCCGCTGATGAAAAAGGTAGTGGATTTCATTGCGCCCCGGCAGGCTTACGCGGAATGCGTGGAATCTGTGGGCGACAGCCCGCTGACCCACAGCCGCCAGTATTTTGAGGATTGCTTCATCCAAGGCGACGTGGACTTTATTTTCGGGCCCTACCGCTGCTGGTTTGAGCGCTGCACCCTGTTCATGAACGCCCGGGGCGGGCTGTATACCGCCGCCAACACGCCGGAAGAACAGCCTTACGGCTTAGTGTTCCACAAATGCAAATTAACAGGTGAATGCGAAGAAGGGAAAGCCTTCTTGGGCCGTCCCTGGCGGAAATATTCCCGCACGGTATTCCTGAACTGCGAAATGGATGCGCACGTTTCTCCCCAGGGCTTTGCAGATTGGGATGAACCCAAGCCGGTTACAGAGCGATATGCCGAATTCGGCACCACCGGGGCCCGAGCGGATCAATCCACCCGCCATCCCAGGCAAAAGCGCATGACGGTTGTGGAGGCGACGGACTATACCATTCCAGAGGTTATTGGCGGCTGGGACAACTGGCAGCCCGACAGGCGGGTGCCCACCTGGTTCCTGTGCGGTGACAGCACCATGGCCGATTATGGGAAGGAGCGTTATCCTATGATGGGCTGGGGACAAAAGTTGCAGGCCCGGCTCAACGCTGCGGGAGAAAATGCTTATGTGGAAAACTGCGCGGTCAATGGCCGCAGCAGCAAGAGCTTCATTGCCGAAAAGCGGCTGAACTTTATTGAGCTGTGCCTGCGCAAGGGGGATAAGCTGATCATTTCGTTTTCTCACAACGATGAAAAGCCCGATCCGGCGCGGAATACCAACCCCCGTGTCACTTTCCCGGAATATCTGAGCATGTATATTGACGCGGCCCGGCGGCAGGGAGCGGAGCCAATTTTGGTCACGCCCATTGCTCGGCGGCTTTTTAGTGAATCGGGACAGTTGATCCCCACCCACGGCCCGTATCCGGACGCCATGCGGAATCTGGCGGATTACCGGGGCGTGCGCCTGATTGATCTGGAAAAGGCTACCATGCAGATGGTGCAATCGGCGGGTATGGATAATTCCAAACGCATTTACTGCCATGTGCCCGCAGGTAGCAGGAATTATCCCGACGGCCTTTCCGACAACAGCCACTTGCAGGAGGAAGGGGCCAGCCGTATTGCCGGGCTGTTCCTGAACAGGCTGAAGGGTTCAGATGTGAAAGAAGCGGATTTTGAAACTGTAGAAGAAGGCGACTATTCCGACCTGATCGCCCGGGAGGACAGCGTGCTATGCTGACAGAATATTTACCCCTTTCCGGTGAAAAAGTAGCCGATTGCCTGATCAAAAGAGAAGGGCTGCTCTGCAAGAATTGGAGCTATGACTATGGCGTGGTTTGGCGGGGCATGGAAATGCTGTATGCCCTTACGGGCGATAAGCGGTATTTTGATTTTATTCTGAACGCGCTGGACGGCATGATCAATGAAGAAGGAAATCCCGCCGGATACAGCCGGGAAGCATACAACCTGGATTACCTTTGTATCGGACGCCAGCTGATTTATTTGTATCGGCAAACCGAAAAAGAAAAGTACAAAAGAGCCTCGGCTCTGCTGCGTTCCCAGCTGGAAAATCAGCCCCGCACGTCGGACGGCGGCTTCTGGCACAAAAAGGTATATCCCTTTCAAATGTGGCTGGACGGCCAGCACATGGCCATCCCCTTCTATCTGCAATATGATGCGGCCTTCGGCCCGGACGAAAAAGCGCAAAACGACGCGGCGAAGCAGCTGATCCTGGCTTACCGCCATACCCTGAACCCAGATACCGGCCTGCCCTGCCACGGATGGGATGAAAAGAAGCAGCAGATTTGGGCTGATCCCCAGACAGGCCGGGCAGCCCATGCCTGGGGCCGGGCGGTCGGTTGGTATATGGTGGCTTTAGTTGATAGCTTGGAGTTGCTGCAAGAAGAAAACCAGCAATACAGTGAAGTGCTGGAAATCTTCAAAATGCTTTCGGAAAAGCTTCTTTCCATCCGTCAGGATGGGGTATGGCTCCAGGTGATGGATTGCCCCGGAAGGATCGGCAATTATCTGGAATCCTCCGGTTCCTGCCTGATCACTTATGCGATATTAAAGGGGGCCCGGCTGGGCTTGCTGCCCGGAGAATATGGTATGCAAGCGCAAAAGAGCTTTGAAAGCCTCCAGCGGCACTTCCTGGGCCAAATGAAAAACGGCGAATATTTCATTGCCAAATGCTGCCAGGGCGCTGGCCTGGGAGGGTATACAGGTCGGGACGGCAGCTTTGATTACTACATCAGCGAAAACGTGAATAGCCGAGACCTGAAAGCCACCGGGGCGTATATTCAGGCCGCGTGCGAGGAACAGCTTTTGCGGGAAGGAAGACGCGGTTATGGCAGATAATCGTTTGGCAGCACGTATAGACGCCTTTGTGAAAAGGCTTCAAAAAGAAGATGTGAACATGCACGGCTTTATCCTGTCTGTCAACGGTCAGGAAAAGGCGAAGGCTTATTACGCTCCGTTTCAAGAAGGAATCCCCCATCGCATGTATTCCGTCAGCAAAACCATGACGGGCATTGCTGTGGGCATGCTGATCGACGATGGAAAACTCAGCCTGGACGATCATATCGTGGACTTTTTTCAGGATTGGCTGCCCGAAAACCCGGACGGAAAGCTGCTGCGCCTGACCATCCGGGATATGCTGCGCATGTCTACCTGTTACCGCTGGACTACCTATCGGGAGGGCATTGACGAAAACTGGGCCCAAACTTTCTTTACCGGCACGCCCACCCATGAACCCGGCACGGTGTTTTATTATGATACAGGCTGTTCCCAGGTGTTGGCCGCGCTGGTAAAACGCCTGAGCGGCCGGGAAGTCATTGATTTCCTGGAGGAGAGGCTTTTTTCTCCTTTGGGCTGCCAGGATGACCGCTATTGGCTGCGGGACCCCTCCGGGTGCTGTCAGGGGGGAACAGGTCTGTGTATGAGCCTGCGGGACCTGCACCGGGTGGCGCTGTGTCTGCTGAACGGCGGAGAAGGCGTTATTCCTGCTTGGTTTGCCAAAAAAATGGGCGAAAAGCACATTGAAACCCTGCTCCAGAGCAACGAGGAAGAGCAGTACGGCTACGGCTGGCAGTGCTGGCGCACGAGGGCAGGCTGGGCCATGTATGGCTTGGGCGGACAGCTTGCGGTGGTATGTCCCGACAAAAAAACAGTGCTGTCAACGATTGCCGATACCCGGCTGGACCCCTGCGGCGTGCAGCGGATTTATAACGCTTTCTTTGAGGAAGTGTACCCGTTCATCGGTGAAGAAGATATGGAAAGCACGGTCCTCAGATTAAAGGCCCATACCGTGCCGGACCATAAAAAATTCGGTATCGCGGAAACGGGCGTTTACGTTTTCCAGGACGGCAATCAGTTGAATCTGAAATCTCTGTATCTGAAAGGTAATTGCCTCTATTATGAAAATGCCAGGGGCAGCGTTTCACTTCCCTATGGCCGGGGCAAGAATGAAAAAATCACTTATCCTGGCTGGCTGTCCGTGCCCGCCCTTTCTTCCGGCGGCTGGGCAGAGCCTGATTTGCTGCGCATCCGCTGCTACACTGTAGGGGAAGCCCCATGCGGGTTTGATATGCTGGTTCGCTTTGGGGAAAAGCAGGTTACCGTGCAGTGCCGCAAATCCTTTGATCCCGTGACTGTGGGATACGACGGTGTGGCGACTGGATACCTAATGGCAGATGAGTAATGGGAAAGTGATTTCATTTGTATTAGAAGCAAAAGATACGAATAAATTACGTTTCTTTGTTTAGATAATTTGCACCTTTTCCTTCCTAATTTGCTTGTTCCCGATTTCTTTTTTCATTGCCACTACACAGTATTTTACATTTCGCAATTGTTTCAGATTTTCACGAAGCTTCTTATATTGATTATTGATTTCTTCCTGCTGCTGTCGAAGCGCATCCTGCTCTTTTTGCCAGGAAGAGATATGAATCTCAGTCACGCCATGGTTCCTTTTCAGGATGCGACGGGATGTATAGTAAAGATTAAATTCTTCCTGATGATTAGAACGAAATCTCTCCCGTTTGCCTTTCCAATGAATGCCATTCATTTCATCAATGATCGGCTGGATACGCTGTACATTTTCACTAAACAGGATCATTTCTTTCAGCCTCTTTTCACGGGCGGAAAGAGTGTTCATTATTTTCAGCAAGGTACCTGTTTCTAGAGAAAGTTCCTGTATACGTTCTTCCAACTGTGCGACGGTATGCAAGTCATTCTCTTGCAGAAAGTTATAAACTGCCATAAACTTTTTCAGGTTCTGCGTTTTCGCTTTATTGCTCCAAGCGCCTTGGTTCTGATTCCGGTAGTACTGCCCGATAAACTCTATCAGATACGGTTCCGGTTGCTTTGCTTCTTCCATTTCCTTCTTGATGGACGCAATCCAATCAAGCAGGAAATGGATTTTCTTTTTGAGGCCGGCTAACAGGCGGTTGGTGGCCTTAATCCAGCGATTCAGGTTCACCGAACTGACCGAAGAACTCCTGCACACACTGATCGAAAAGGTGGTTGTGCATGAGAAGGAAGTCATTGATGGCGAAACGGTGATGCGGATCGACATCTACTACCGCTTTATTGGCAAGGTCGGTAATGAGGACGGCATATCCTTGAAAACGAAGAAAACGCGCCAGGCCAGCGTCCCGCTGGCTCCCGGCGCGTGAACAGAACGTGTGGTGCGCAATAAACATTACGCCCCCGCTTCTCCCCGGCGCCATCCTTCGCAACGTAAAAAGGCTGTTTCCAGCCTTTTTTACGTTGCTTCTTTTCGCTTGGGTTTTGTGAAATGAACCACCTGAACGCCCACCTCATAGAGAATGTACATCGGGACGCCCAGCATAATCTGCGAGACAATGTCAGGAGGCGTCAGGATGGCAGCGAGCACGAAGATTCCGAAAAACACATATTTCCTGCCCTTGGCCAGCTGTTCATATTTCACCCAGCCCATATGCGCTGCAATATACAGAGCCACCGGCAGTTCAAACACAATGCCGAACGGGAGCAGGAAGGAAAAGAGAAAGTTGACATACTTGTCAATGGAAAGCATCGGCGTCGCCAGATTCTCGCCCGCCACCAGGAAGAAATCAATGGCGAGATTGTAGACGTACCGATAGCAGAACACAATGCCCAGCAGGAAGAGGAACAGTGCCAGAATGAACAGACCTCTGACCAGCCGGATTTCATTCTCATACAGTGCCGGCTTCAGGAAGCGCCACAGCCGCCACACAATGAACGGGCTGGCCAGGACAATGCCGATCACCAGCGATACCTTGAACTGCGTCGTCAGCGCCTCAGAAACCGCCGTATAGATGATCGTAATGCCGCGTCCCTCAATGGGATGGATAATGAAATCCATGACCATGGGACAGAGAAGATAGAATCCGGCCACAAAGCCGATCACAATGGCGATTGCACAGAAAATCAGGAGTTTGCGCAGCTCCAGAAGATGAACCATCAGCGTACTGGTCTTGGATTCGACTTCAAGATCATGCTGACTGGATGCATGTAAATCATTCTTTGCCATGGAAAACCTCTAAATGAAAGGCACCCTTTGCAGGGTTCCTTCTCATTCTTTCTTGTCTTCCTTCTTTTCCTCTTTTGCGCTCTCTTCGGGATCCTTGACTTCCTTCTTGAATTCGCGGATGCTCGTGCCCAGAGCCTTGCCGACACCGGCGAGCTTTCCGCCGCCAAAAATCACAAGGGCAAGTACCAGAATCAGGATAATCTCAGTTGTTCCCAGTCTCATAGAAAAGCCTCCTACGCTCTCAATGTTTTTTTGTCTCTTTGCCTCAGCTGACTTTCCCTGACGGCTTCAGAGAATCTTTGATTTCCTTTTTGGTTTCCCGCATCTCAGCGGATATATCCGCCTCTTTCCGGACGCTCCTGAGTTCATCATTCAGGTCCTTCTGCGTCGCTTTCAGGTCCTCCCGGATATCGGCTTCCTTCATGGTCTTCTCCAGATCCCGTCTGGTTTCGTCGAGTTCTGCTTCGACCTCGTCAAAGCCGGTTTCCGTCTTGATTTCCTTAATGATGGTGCGTGCCCTTCGGACGAGCCTTCCGAGAAATCTCGCGATCTTCGGCAGGTCCCTTGGGCCAACCACAATAAAAGCAATCAACAGAATCAGAATAAGCTCCGTTGCCCCAATGTTGAACATGGAATGCCCTCCCGTGCGTGGTGAAAGCATTATAGCTCCACGTCCCGGCTTTGTAAAGTCGGCTTTCCCGCACGGATTTTTTCCCGGCTCTTTCTGTTATGTTTTACTTTCCAAGGTTGCCGAGCAGGCCGTTGACCAATCCCTGGACAAGGTTTTCCGTAACCGAAGAGGCTGCGTCTCCGAGGGAACCGGAAGAACCCGCGCCAAGAATGGAATCCAGGAACGAATTGCTTTCGCCATTGAGCACCTTCATGGCTGCCTTTTTCGTCTGGCTGTCTGCTTTTCGGTACGCTTCCACAAGTTTTTTCTCCGCTGCGGTCAGCTTCACAATGGTCCCTGAAGTTTTCGCGGAAGACGTTTTCGTACTGCTTCCGGTCTTAGCCGAGGAAGAAGGCTTTTTGGCCGATACGGATGAAGGTTTGGCATTTTTGGCTGCCTCAATCAGCGAGGCCTGCGTGACGCCGGTGATTTTCGCGATTTTTTTCAGGACTTCCTGCGTAGGCACCAAATCCCCACGTTCCATTTTGGAGATATCATTGGCTGAAACACCGGCAATCTTGGATGCCAGTTTTTCCTGTGTCAGGTTTGCCCCCGTTCTGGCCTCCTTAATCAGAGCCGCCAGTTTTTTGCTGTCTGCCATATCCTGTTCCCCTTTCCATATTATGAATTGCCTCCACGGCGCATTTCAAAGAGCCTGAGCATCATCGCTTCCAGGGCACCTTCCTGATTGAGCTGTCCTGACTTAATCCGGAACTCCGTATCAATGCACAGTTTCACTGAATCTCTGACCTGCCTTGGCGTCAGATGCCGGAGCTGCTGAAGATATTTATTGATGACGAAACTTTTCATGCCGAGAAGCGCTGTCATTTCGTCCATGTTCTTTTTTTCATACCGCATAATGCTGACATGCTGCAGCATTCTGTACTGTCTTTCGAGCATGGCAAGAATGCCAATCCGGCTCTCGCCGGCTGCCAGCATATCCCGCATCAGCGCAAACGCACGGCTTTCCTGGTTGTCCATTACAGCATTTACGATTTCAAATGCGGCATATTCTGAAGAGCGCGTGGTCACAGCCTGAATGTCTTCCATGGTAATATCGGGCTGGTCTCCGCTGTGACCGACCAGCTTTCCGATTTCTCCCATCAGCATGGTCGCATCTGTGCCGGCCACAAAGACAAGCTGGGAAGCCACCTGCTGACTGCAGTTTTTTCCTGCTTCCCGGAACTTCCCGCAGATCCATGCGGTCAGTTCATTGTCCACCATGGCAGAGAACGTCACGCAGGCACCGTTTTTGGCAATCTGCCTGACCAGCGCTTTGCGTGCATCAACTTTTCCATGGCAGTAGAAGACCAGCACGCAGAACGGCGGAAGATGAACAAGATAATCCCTGAGTTTATCCTCCGCCTCCGACCGGCCCACCAGATACGGCGCATCGTATACCACAACAATGCGCTTCTCGCTCATGAACGGGATCGTTTCGCAGGCGGCTATCAATTCATTGGCAGAAGGATTATCCAGCGTTGTGGAATTCAGCTCCTCCATACCGCCTTCACAGACCATACGGATCATATCGCTGAGTGCTTTCTGTTTCAGATACTCCTCCGTCCCGTCAAACAGATACACGCCGCTGACATGATGTCCCTGGATCTGTTTCTCAAGTTCCCTTCTCTCCATGTGTTATCCTTCATCCCCGATCCGGCAGCACATGCCCGTCTGCGCCAGCTCTGAAGCAGGAAACGCCTGCCGGGCCTGACTGAGCAGTGTTCCCTTGTCGAGAAAAGGATTCAGATGCGTAATCACAAGGCGTGCGACACCCGCATCCCGCGCAAGCTCTGCACACTGCTTTGCAGATAAATGCGGCTTGCTGCTGCCCCATGTTTCCTCGGTGAACAGGCCGTCCGCCAGAAGCAGATCTGCACCTTCCGCAAAGGACCGGAGCTGATCATGGAGATTGGTATCCCCTGTATAGCACAGGGTATGTTCTCCGTCTGATACGCGAAGCATGACAGCAGGAACAGGATGCACCGCCTTAAAAACCCTGATCTGAAGACCACCGATGTCAAAACTGTCCCCTGGTGCTGCTGTTTCCAGATCCACCTGCGGGTCCTTTGCGAGGATGGCGCGAATCGGCGAAGCCTCATCCGCCGGTCCAATCACGCGAAGTCTTCTTCCGGAAGCCTGCAGACGATAAAGCAGCGGAAGAACATCCGAGCAATGGTCATAATGCCAGTGTGTGAAAAAAAGCACATTGAGGTCTGCGGGATCCATCCATCCCGTCAGGCGCTGCAGTGTGCCGCTTCCCAGGTCCATGCAGATTTTTGTTTGCCCCGACACAAGAAGATATCCGCTTGTCGCTCCGCCGGGCTCAGGAAAAGGGCCGTTCATCCCCAGCACATACAGTTTCATCATTTGATTCTCCTCAGTTTGGTCAGCAAAGCACGCAGGCTGATCATGCAATTCACAAATCAATGATACATTCGAACGATATAAAAGTCAATTGGAGTGCAAAGGGAGCAAAACAGGATGATTTGCGGCGCAAAGGATATCACGCCGTCTTCCCGACATCCTGTTCTCTCTCCCGGACCCCAAACAGCCATGTGCGCAAATTTAAGGGAGGGCAGAGAACTCTGCCCTCCCAGGAAACCGTGATCGGTCATTCCTCTATGTTGTTATGAAATTGTCCAGCTGTCTTATTGTCTCGATAGACATCACCCCTTTTAAACTGGGGAACCGTGCGTTATGCCTCGGGCTCGAGTAATCCCAGACCGCCGTCCTTTCTCTGGTACAGCACATTGATGCGTTCCGTTTCGATGTTTACAAAAGCAAAGAAGCTGTGTTCCAGTAACTCCATCTGAATCGCCGCGTCTTCCACAGACATTGGACGTACCGGGAATGTCTTGCGGCGCACTACCTCGAGAACACCTTCTGTTTCGTCTTCTTCGATATATTCCGGTTCTGCTGCGAACGCATCTTCACGCAGTCTCTTGCTCAGCTTGGTGCGGTGACGATGGATCTGCCTTTCCATCTTTGTGAGTGCATCATCAATTGCTGCAAACAGATTGCCATCAGCGGCGCTCTCGGAGCGCAGGATCACATTGTTCCCCATAGGGACTGTGATTTCTACAATACGCAGGTCATTCTTGTCTTTGCGCATCTTGATCTGCATCTCGGTATCCGGCAGAAGATATTTGCTCATCCTGGTCGTCTTCCGCTCTATACGCTGCGTGATACCTGGGGTAACAGCCATGTTTCTGGCCTGAATCGTCAGTTTCATACTCTAGCTCCTTTCGGCATGAACGCTCATGCGAAGGCAGCTGTTAAATGGATTGCTGCCTCCGCGTCATAAAGTGTGCCATCGGAAGCATCCCCTTTCTCTACTATCGCAACCTCAGGATTCCTCTTTTTGTTTTTTCTTTTCCCTTGGTTTGCATTGTTATTATTCGTCATGCCTTGTCCGTTTCCTGCATGTTTTTGAAAAATAATTGTTCAATTCGGACATTTTTTTCCCTTGTTCGACAAATCGTTGGCCGCCTTTGCTTTCACGGTTCTCCGCCCCCGCTCTGTTTCCCTTTTTCTGCGTTTCCCGGCTGTCCGGGATGGATTTCAAGCATGTCCGTCAGAAAAATCCCCGGACCGCAGTCCGAGGATCATGCATACAGTGCCCTGTTTCATCAGTATTCAATATCAAACGGCAGAAGATCCAGCACATCACGCTGAAGGTCCACGCCGGGATACAGTTCAAGCAGTTTCAGTCCGCGCGGCGTAAGAATAAACACGCACCGCTCCGTGATATACAGGACTTTCTGTCCGTTGGCCACTGCATTCTTTGCCGAGAAACTGACAGAACGCACCTTTTCAACAAATTTCGGGACCGTTCCGTTTTCCTCAACCAGAACACCTTCATCTGCAAGAGAAACCTTGAGTCCCTTTGTGTTGAATGTCATACAGAATACGACAGTCGGGGTTTTGGCTGTAATGTTGGCAAACCCGCCGATGCCTGCATAAGCACCCGGCCCGCGATGGGCATTGACATTGCCGTAGCGGTCCACCTCCAGCGCACCCATAAAGCAGATATCCAGTCCTCCGCTGTTGTAGAGGTCAAACTGGTTGGACATATCATACACTGACGCGGCACCGATCATTGCACCAAACACCTTGCCGGATGCAGGGAATCCGCCGATGCCGCCGGATTCCACAGTCAGCGTAATATGGTCGAGCATACCGTTCTGTTTGGCATAATGGGAGATCAATTCAGGAATTCCAATCCCGATATTCACAATATCTTCCGCATGCAGTTCCCGTGCCGCACGTTCTGCAATAATATGGCTTGCCGTGGTCTGCTGCCTGTGGCCGGACGTCGCCGCTTCCAGTTTTTCCGTCCATTCCAGCCATTCCTCATTGCGTATTTCAAAACTGCCGGTCAGCGCTTTGAACGCATCTTCCTTTTTGTCCGGCTCCTGAACCACAATCGCATCCACAAGACATCCGGGAATAATGGCGTTTCTCGGACGGGACGGCTGATCCACAATCCGGTCCACCTGCACAATGACAATCCCTTTATTGCTCTTTGCCGCCTGACAGATAGAAAGTGCATCACCGGACATATACATATCGTCAAAAGAGATATTGCCCTTCCGGTCCGCAGCTGTGCCCTTGATCATGGTAACGGTTATTTTCGGGAGCTTGTAATAGAGGTATTCCTCCCCGTCCACCTCTACCAGTTTGACAAAGGAGCTGTCTGTCGAAATCTGATTGATTCCAGGTCCTTCCTGGCGGGGATCCACAAACAGATTCAGGCCCACCTTGGACAGCGCACCCGGAAGTCCGCCCGCCTGTGCCCGAATGGCATGAGAAATGCATCCAAGCGGCAGGTTATAGGCTTCAAAACGGTTTTCCAGAATAATCTTCTTTGTGCTGAGCATCGCCCCGAAGTGTCCGCAGATCAGGCGGTCCACTGCGCCTTCGCGAATATACCCCTCCGCGTTGCGGTTTTCATCCCACACGCCGAAGCCTGCACTGGAGATGATGGTCAGATGTTTTGGGGAATGTGTTTCCTGATATCTTCTGTACAGCGCTTCATGGAGTTCAACCGGGCTTTCAATGCCGACGAAAGAATTCACACAGATGCAGTCACCATCACGGATCAGGCTGATGGCTTCATCTGCTGACATAATGCGGAACATGGTCTACCACCTTTCGGTTCTTCATGGTTACAGACAGAATTTCGCAACTGTCAGCAGTGCCATATAATCATCTGTATCAAATCCAACCGTGTTGTCCTCAAGAAGTCTGCACCCGGGGAAATATGAGAACTTCACAGCATTCTTCTGCTCTTTATAGGTCATGCGCATCTCAAAGTGTTTTGGAAGCTGAATACCGCCTTTGCTGAGGTCCTGCCTGAGGGCCGCTTCACTCTCTTCCCGAATCAGCCTCTGGGCCTTGAGGGGAGACAGACATCTCGTGGATCCGCCCCAGCCGCCCTTGACAGCCACAGTGCGCAGCAGTGGATGGAGGGATGCACTGTCATCGATCAGCGCCTGATCACCTGCCAGAAACACCGTCGGAACACCTTTCATGGCGCACGCCCAGGAGTACAGAAGGAATTCTGAGCACGGGAGACCGTTGAGCGTCACTTTCGTCGTCTTTGTGGACATCGTATGGGAAAGCGGATTCCCGTACCGTCCGGCCGCCGCATGGTATCCGACAAACATCGCTGCATCGAAGGATTCATCGATCCCCTCCGCCATGGACAGCGGGCTCCCGCTCCAGCCACGGATGAGCTCCACACATTCGGGCATTTCATTGGGATCAATATTGATGCCGAAATCATGTGCATCATTGACAACAATTTCATGAGCACCGGCTGCAATCGCACCGCCGACCGCCGCACGGACTTCCCTTGTCATTTCAAGCGCGGCACGGGCATAAACGCCCTCTTTCAGCTCGGTTTCATCCCAGTAGGTCGTGAATGCAGTTCCTTCGATATCAGCACTGATAAAGACCTTCATCGGCTCACCCTCCCGAAGAACAGAAATACGCAGCAAAAATGCACTCCCAAAATGAGAGTGCATCGATTGTATCATTTTATGCTGCTGTCTGCCACGTTTTTCGCATCTGTTTTCAATGTTTTTTTCAGGTACTTGAACCCATCCCATTCACAGCATTCTTGGCCAGACAGCACGCACCGCCGGGTTATCCCAGCACAACCTGGACTTTGGCTGTCGTGCCTGCAGGCAGGACCGGCAGAATGTTTCCTTCGATCTCCCTGCCGTCGAGCGTCACCTTTGCAACACCTCTGCACACATGCCCGGGATTGCAGATTTCAATCTCATAGCGTGCTCCGCGGAAGGAACGGCTGACCTTGTAACCGTCCCAGGTGTGCGGAATGCACGGATCAATCTTCAGCCCTTCCCAGTCCGGCTTAATGCCGAGAATCCACTGGGAGATCACATGGAAGTTCCATGCAGCAGTGCCGGTCAGCCAGCTGTTTTTCGCCTGGCCGAAATTCTTGGCATCACGTCCGGCGATCATCTGACTGTACACATAGGGTTCCATCTTGTGCAGGTCGGAAATCTCCTCACGGTAGGCCGGGGCAATTCGGCTGTAGAGGGAGAATGCACGGTCACCGTGCCCGAGAACAGTTTCAGCGGCAATGATCCACGGATTGTTGTGGCAGAATACAGCCGCATTTTCCTTGTAGCCCATGGGATAGCTGCTGACTTCGCCGAGTTCCTTATGGTACTCGGTGTAGGCCGGCTGCAGCAGCATAATGCCGTGCTCTGTTTCCAGATACTTTCCGACACTCTCCAGTGCTTTTTCTGCCCGGCCGTCTTCCACACCGATTCCGGCCATCACGCAGTAGCCCTGGCTCTCAATGAAGATCTTGCCTTCTTTGTTTTCATGACTGCCGACTTTGTTGCCCATGGCATCATATGCACGGACAAACCACTCGCCGTCCCAGCCGTCCCTGAGGACAGCCTCGCGCATGTCATCAATGGCTTTCTGCTGAGCATCAGCCTGTTCATTTCTTCCAAGCCTGCGTTCAATCGCCACCAGTTCGGGCCCGATGGCAACAAACATGCCTGCAATCAGGACCGATTCGGCAACCCGCTCATCGGGGCCGTTCGGGTTGCTGTACGTCTGGAAGCTCTCATCCGGCGTTTCGGAATAGCAGTTCAGATTCAGGCAGTCATTCCAGTCTGCACGCCCGATCAGCGGCAGTCCGTGCGGTCCCCGGTTGTTCTGGACATGACCGAAGGAAACCTCCAGATGCTCAAGCAGCGTGCCGCAGTCCTCAGGATTGCAGTCATACGGGGTGGCTTCCTGAAGGATACCGAAATCACCGGTTTCCTTGATGTAAGCCGCCGTACCGGCAATCAGCCAGAGCGGATCATCCCCGAACCCGCCGCCGATTTCATTGTTGCCCTTCTTGGTCAGAGGCTGATACTGATGATAGCATCCGCCGTCCCGGAACTGTGTTGCAGCGATGTCCAGGATACGCTCCCTGGCTCTCTCCGGAATCTGATGGACAAAGCCAAGCAGGTCCTGGGATGAGTCCCGGAAGCCCATGCCGCGGCCGATTCCGCTTTCAAACATGGATGTGGAACGGCTCATATTGAAAGTAATCATGCACTGATAGGGGTTCCAGATATTGACCATGCGGGAAAGCTTTTCATCATCCGTCTTCAGCTCGTACTGTCCGAAGAGTGCATCCCAGTGGGCATGCAGCTTTTGGAATGCTTCCTCAATCTGCTCATCGGTGTGCAGGCGGGCAAGGATTTCCTTCGCAGGCTTTTTGTTGATCACACCCGGGGCTACGAACTTTTCTTCCTGAGGCAGTTCACAGTATCCGAGCACAAAATTGAATGTCTTCTTTTCACCCGGAGCAAGATGCACATGAATCTGATGGGAAGCCATCGGCTGCCAGCCAGAAGCCACAGAATTGCCCATCTTCCCCGTCATCACGCTTTGCGGTGCATCAAAGCCGTTATACAGGCCAAGGAAGGTCTCCATGTCCGTGTCAAACCCGTCCACGGGTACATTCACGCCATAGAATGCATAATGGTTGCGGCGCTCACGGTATTCTGTCTTATGATAAATAACGCCGTCCTCCACCTCGACTTCACCGGTTGAAAAGTTTCTCTGGAAGTTCAGCATGTCATCCTGTGCATTCCACAGACAGAACTCGATAAAGCTGGTCAGAACCAGGTCCTTTTCCGCTTTTCCTTCATTGCTCAGTGTTACCTGATGCACTTCAGCATTTTCTCCCAGCGGCACAAAAAAGCGGGCTTCACAGACAACCGCGTTCTTTTCGCCGCGGATGATGGTGTATCCCATACCATGGCGGCAGCTGTAGCTGTCCAGTTCGGTTTTGACCGGCTTCCATCCCGGATTCCAGACAGTATCTCCATCCTTGATATAGAAATATCTTCCCCCGTTATCCACGGGCATATTGTTGTAGCGGTAACGGGTAATACGGCGAAGCCGGGCATCCCTGTAAAAACAGTATCCGCCTGCCGTATTGCTGATCAGTCCAAAAAACTTTTCACAGCCAAGATAGTTAATCCACGGATACGGCGTACGCGGCGTTTCGATAACATATTCACGCGCGGCATCATTGAAGTGGCCATATTTCATACAGCATTGCCTCCAAAAAAAGAATGAGTTTTTCTCTTAGGACAGTATAGCACAACACGTGTCCTTATGAAATAGTTCTTTTCGTCCCATGACGAATCCCGCACTTGCATCTGGGCTGTATTCCGGGAGTTTGACACCAAAAGACAGAGAAGTAGCCTTGAGAGCTAGAAATAGCTTTATTTTTTTGTCAATATGAGCAATTTTGCTATTGCACAATGTGTCACATTGTTTTATAATATAGTAA